>Ga0209589_1003135_pt1 | contig 28999 bp, 18 predicted proteins | sample CowpeawhiteBW_FD_187525 | JGI IMG/M metagenome (GOLD analysis project Ga0209589, IMG submission 187525) | Root nodule microbial communities of legume samples collected from California USA - Cow pea white BW (SPAdes) (version 2) | ecosystem: Host-associated > Plants > Roots > Nodule | place: USA...
TTTTAATATATATATATATATATATATATATATATATATATATATATATAATAACCCATTCAGTTTGGTTAAAGGTGTCAAATTGGTACTTCATAAAATAAAAGTGTTAATTTAATATTCAAATAATTTTAAGTATATTAATCAGGTCTATTTTAATTGACGTTGTTAAAATCATTAACGTTGACAAATGAAAAAAAGTCTGTTTACACAAATATTTGACACGTGATATACAATTTTTTACATGATATTTGAAAGAAAAAATAAAAAATTTGTAAATGAATTAAAAAGAAATTTAATTTCGAAAGTGCCCTTATTCGAGGAAAGGAGAAAAGTTGAGTAAAAAGTGTGAAGCTGTTGAGGTTTAGACAATCGGAGCTTTTGTAATTTGAAGGGTGAATCGATCGAAAAAGGTGAAATCGATCAGAAAAAATAGGTGTGTATATACAAATATAAAAATAAAACACAGATATCGATAAAAAATAAAATTAAAGTTTAAAATATTTTATTTCGTAAAAATTAGATAAATTTAAACATTAATTAAGACAACATTAAAATTTGATCTGTTTATTAAACTTTAATTGTTAATTTCTCTTTTCCATATCATTTAAAATTGATGTCTAAGACCTATGTATGTTATCACGATACACGATAGGTGATTAGGCTATGAGCCAAAAAATATATATATATATATATATATATATATATATATATATATATATATATATATATATATATATATATATATCCGACCCCGAAAATTTTGAAGAAAATTTAAGTGTACAATCGTTTGGTTCATTCAAATGAACGAATTGTATTAAACGAATAAAATTGATTTAAATGAATCATATCAGTTTCCAAAACATCAAATATCATTCTGTGAATTTGGATTTCTATCGAACAGAGCAAATGCATAGATAATAAGAAGGGAATTTTGAGTTTCCAAAACAAAATCTTGAGAACACTTCATTGAAATGAATGAATTAAAATGAACATCAACTTCAACACCAAAAGCAGTTACAGATGAGAAAAAGAAAGCAAGATTACAAAATTACAAAATCTCAGATGAAGCAGTTTCTGAGATGAGTTTGTTTAATTTTTCTATCAGTCTTTCTCTTTTTCTTCCTTCTCAACCTCTCACAAGCCAAGGCTCTCTCAAGCTGCTCCACCCTCTGTGTGAGAGAGGTGATTAGTGCAGTGTGCACCTCATTCCTCTGAAACAGTTGTGCCATCATCTCTATCATCTTCTGATTATCTTCCATCATCTTCTCCATCAACAAACTCTTCTCCACACTCTCCTTCTCTTGCACCTCCTCATTCCTCAAACCTTCATTATCCTCTTCCTCATTCCTCAAATCTTCTTCTTCTTCTTCTTTCACCAAACAATTCCCTTCTTCCACTTCTTCAACTTCTTCCATGGCACATTCATCCTCCTTCTCTTCCATTTGATCAAGCATTTCCTGAAGGGCAATGGCTTTTCTGATAACACACTTTCTGCACTCCCTCAGGCCAGAGTAGTGCAATACCCGAACCGAATCCAACTTCAGAAGCAAGTTCATGATGGTCTCGATCACCCTCACCCTCTCCTTCGCTTCCCTCTTCACCTCTTCGACTCGAATCTCGCTCTCGATCCGTGCCAATTCCACCCTCATGGCCTCGATCTTCTTCAAAGTTTTCCTCACCAGAAACCCTCTCAACACCCGTTGAATCTCTGTTGCAGACTCCTCTCTGCTGCGCTCTGAACCCACGAAGTGAACCGGAATGGAAACCACCTTAGAGGGTGCTCTGTAAAAGCTTGGCTCAACCATGCCCCAGGGAGTTCTCTTGAAAGCTGTGTTCTTCATCTGCATCGGTTTCGAGAATTTTAAGATTTTTGTTTTTGGTTGTGATGATTAAGGTAAGGTAACAGACAATGAGATTTTATAACAGGAATGGAAAAGGTGAAAGTTCGAGAAGTTTCAGGAGAACAACAAGAAACTGTCATTTCGGTCTTCTAGAAAACTGTTTCGTATTCCAACACGTCATCATTCTTTTACACAAAATACACTTACTTTATTTACTTACTCTCTGTACTTCAATAAATATTTACCTCTATTCTACTTTTGATAAAAAAAATAGTTTTTGTTTGTAATTTTAAAAAATTACATTAATTATTTTTAAATTTTTTTATTTAAAGTCTACTCAATATAATATTTCAAAAAACAAAATATTAAAATGTCACTTACTAATTTAAAAAAAAAAAAAATTAGCTTGCGAAAGTTTAGAAATTTCACATTAGATCCCGACATTTTTTTTTTACTTTTGATTCCTTTAACTTTCTTTCAGTTTGCACTTGGTTTTAATATATTCCATGTTTTCGACATTATTTCATAATGAAAAACATAGCAATTGGCATGATAAAAAATTGAGAAAAAGAATCTAATCTTTTTTAAATTACTTTAAAAAATTAATATAATAATAAGAACGACATATAAATAAATATTTTTCAAACACTAAATACAAAAAATTGTAAATATTTTAAGAATGAAAAAACATATATTAAAGACTAAATACAAAGTTAGTAAATTTGTTAGAAATGAAAACATCTTAAAATCTTAAGAATATTAAGAAGGTTAGTATCTTTCCCTGATATATATTTAAAAATCAAAGGGATATAGATGTTATTTTATTAAAGATGTGACATCAATGAATTTTATTTTAAAATTAACAAATATATGAGTACTATTTAGTATATTCTTTTAAAAAATAATTATAATTTTATCTATTTTTAATTAAAATTAGTGCAAGTGACATCTTTTTTTGTACCATATTAGTATCCATCAACAAATCGAACTGTTAACCATTTCTCCTTTGAGTTTTGATCCGAACTTTGAAAATGGGCCACTTCACTTTGTGGCCCAAAAATTGTCAAGCCCTAATTGAAACCTTTTAACTGGGCTGCTAAACCTCCTAACAAATGATTATAAGATAGGGTTTTTCCTTCTGCATCCTCATTATTGCTAACATCAGTCCTACAAACATCTAAAAAGACAAAAATATCCTCTTTCTTTGTATCATGTCACCACTGTCGTCATCATACTGCTACGTTATGTAAGAAGAAGAAAAAGAAGTAGAAGAAACAGAACTCTTCCGAAAAGCTCATTCTGGAATTGAAAATTATGTTGTAAAAATTGTGGAATAATTTTCATATTTTCAAAAAAGTCATTTCGAAAAGTATAATACATGTTTCGGAAAACATGTTCCAAAAATGATTTCCGGAGAACTCCTTCCATAATGTATTGCAGAAAATTTGTTTCCAAATTTTTTTTTTCAAAAATCTTGTTTTAAAAATTTCAGAAAAATTGTTCTGAAAATTTCTTAGAGCAGAAAATAAAAATTACAAATTTGCAGATAAATGCAATAAGAAAAAGCTTAAATAATAATTTATGGTTAAATATGTTTTTGGTCTTTTCAGTTGTAGTGAAATTTGAAATTAGTTTCTTTTCAAAAAATTTGACCAAATTAGTCTTTCACGTCTAAAAATGCGTGAATTAATCATTTTAACCAAATTTATTAAGTTTATCTAATGTTTCAAGCGCATTTCATGATAATATTTGAATTGTCTATACCGTTTAACATATTTTTGTTTCAATGTGAACTCAATTATTATTATAAAATGTGTTTAAAATGTCAAATAAATTTATCAAAACACATTTTTAGAGATAAAAGACTAAATTGGTATAAAATTTAAAAAGACAATAATTCTAAAACTTACTTAAAATTAAGGAAAAAAAAAACATATTTAATCTAATAATTTATTTTGACCCACATGCCACATTTTCGTAAAAAGCCCTAATGGGAGGACCCTTTTGACCTCCAATTATGACAAACAACAGGTCAAACTTTGGGTTAAGTTCATGGCAACGTCCTAACAACACAACCTTTGAAATATAGAATGGTAAGATAAACGGTTATTTTCTTGTGTGCAAACAAAGATATTACAATAATTTTGTCGAAAGAAACGAATATAATATTTTGTGTTAAATGAAGAAGAAGAAGAGATGAGAGAGAGAAAAGAAAAAAAAAGAAAAAAAAGCAGTGTGATTTCCAAAGCATGCAGTCATTATTCCATTCCAAAACGACAATTGATCGAAAAGTGTGGGCACGTCAGCATGGTTGCGCCGCCTGAATGAGCAGCAGAGCATGCGGTGGAAAGAAAAGAAACACCACGCCTTCTTCTTCTCTCTTCTCTCCTTTTTCACTGTGTTTTCAACACCACCATCTGCACCTTTGTCACTGCTTTAGGTGAACACCCTCTCTCTCTCTCTCTCTCTCTCTCTCTCTCTCCTATTCCTATTCCTATCCCTACTCTATCATCATCCTCACATACCATGCACAACACAAACATTACTATCCAATGCCTTATGTCAGAAACAACAACCAAAAAGGTTGCTTGGTCGACAACAAGGACGCAATCTTGGACAAACATTCATCCGGCTTTACATGCTCACAATTCTGCTATACGTAGATTAGCCCTTTGCTTTTTCGTTTTTTCTGCCTTCTGTTGTCCTTCTGTTTCTGTTTCTATCAATAACACTGCTTTTTTCACCTCACACTGTGTCACACACAAACATGCATGCATATATATATATATGCATTCTTCTTCTCCTCCTCGATCGAGTAACCAATGCAAGCAAGCAGCGTTACGGCTACAATGCATGTATCATCCACACAACAACAGACAACACCCCCTCTGAATCAGAGACACGCCCTGCGACAACATCAGACAAATCAATAAAGCATAACCCCTTCTTCAATTCTTCAACTTTTTCCAACCCTTATAAAAACCATGCCTCCTCTTCCCATTTTTCTCATCCAAACTTGTACTTTTTCTTCCTTCATTCTTACAAGAACAAGAACAATGCATTACCAAGTGGAGTCTCCTTCTGCTGCTGCTGCTGCTGCTGCTGCATGGAGCTACCTGATGAGGGTTCGGAGCATGGAAGAGGATCAGATGGAGAGAGTGGTGAGGTTGGCCTCTCAGAGTGCTGTGGTGATTTTCAGTGTGAGTAGCTGTTGCATGTGCCATGCAATGAAGACGCTCTTCTGTGGCATGGGGGTTAACCCCACTGTTCATGAGCTCGACCAAGACCCCAAAGGAAAAGACATGGAGAGAGCACTGATAAGGCTTCTTGGAAATGGAATCAACACCACTGCTGCAACTGTTCCTGTCGTCTTCATTGGAGGAAAACTTGTTGGCTCCATGGACAGGGTTCTGGCCTTCCACATCAGTGGCACCCTTGTCCCTCTTCTCAAACAAGCTGGAGCTTTGTGGCTTTGAAACACTTTCTTTTTACTCAAGACATTGTTATATCAATACATCAGATTTTATATCAGAAAACCACCAAAAATTTTAACCTCTCAATTTTCCTCGTTTGCCTCTTGTAGTTTCTGCTTTGTGCGTGCTTTGTAGTTTGTATAAAGAAGCACATGTATTATGGAAATGAACAACAACTTCTACTCAAAGTCTGAAACACTATCCTTGACTTTAACTTTTTTTAAATATATATATATCTTGGTATGAATGTAAACTCCTATGACAGGACCACATAATAACTCTATGCCAGTTTTCTAGCGAGTCTTTCAATTTATGGGAAAAGTTAATCGATAATTTAAGTGCATGTCACATGAAAATTTGTCTGAGTCCAGAGACACGCGACAATTTCTCCCCTAGTGTACCTAGATGTTTGCTCTTTGGAGACCATTTTCAGAGAAAGAAGTGAAAAGAGTGTCTGTGGAAGGAAGTTCTGATTTTTTTTCATCCATCTAACTTTGCTTCATTGATGGGAAAATATTATGATCATTGACTCAACAAAGTATAATAATATAAAGTCTTTTATAAGCTGATATCATGGCTCAATGAGTAATAACCTGCTTTATAGTCTTACTATGATGTTTGTGTTAACTTCTGAATTTGGTTCCCTGTGTTTTTGTTAATGTGAAGGAAATTTGAACATCTCATTACCATATTTTCACATGCTGTGTCTGAGTCCATAGACCGTGTGAATGTACTGTCGCAGATATTTGGGGATACTCTTCTATATTCACCCGTTAGAGCAAACACATAAACTTTGGCTTACTTTTCTGTACTTTGTGCTACTATTTTTGTAGGCTAGGAATATTCAGCCTCCAATGTATCAGAATCATATCTTGAGCTGGATATGCATGTCACAAATCATCATGTCATGTCATCTGTGTAAAACATGCTTGAAAAGTTTTATTTTTTCTTCAAGATCAGATCAAGGAACAAGTGAGTGTTATTACACTACGAGATTTCACGTTTATTAAGAATATAAAATGTACAATTTCATTGATGATATCAACATAAGCAGCAGCAGCAGTACTGTATTATATTCAAACTAATCTGAAACTGTTCCATATAACAGGCAACCTTAGGGTATGTTTTTGATGATGAAGATGGAAAATGTTAAACCATGGGAGGGTGGTGTTCTGCTTCAACAGGAGAGGGTGCAGGTGCAACCTTGATGCTGCTATTAGCTATATAGAGCATGCCACAACCAGAAAAAATGGCAAACACAACAAAAGCAAACGAAAATATTAAGAAAAGAGCAATGCCAAATGCTGCCCACAGAACTTCTTGCTGTTTTCGAGCTCTGTTATGCATCACTGCTGCCAATTCCATCACGAAATGGATCATCAGAATGAAACAGAAACAAACCATCAGAATACTAAAGAAAAGAGAAAGTACAAGAATCGCCATTTTTTCTCTCCCATTCAACATTTTCTCTCTCTCCACAAATAACAAAGGCCTCAAAAATTATCACAACATAGATTACAAATTTTTCTCTGTAACTATATGTAACACAATGATAATAATAATAGTTACTATTAAATATCTGCATTCAAAGATAAATTATCAGTATCAGGTCTCTGACATATAATTTGTCTATGAATGTTTAAGAATATTTTTCATACTGAATGATATTTTATACTATTTAAAAATATTTATAATTTTTATTTTTTTGAATAAAAATAATACTAGTAATTTATTTAATACTAACAATATATATATATATATATATATATATATATATATATATAGAGGTGACGTGTTGAGATTTTCTTAATATAAATAACTTTTAGCTGATATTGAGGGGCAGGTAATGTTTCACACCAAAGCCTTTTGGAAAAGCTGTATATATACTGTTTTGGGCTTAGTTTGGTCTATCAAATGTTAAAGCGTCACGAATAATAAAATAAAATATATTATGTTGGATTTATCCAACGGAAATATATTAATCAAGTTTTTTTTTTTTAAATTGCGATTTAAGATATATTTAGATGAAAAAAAGTGGTTTTTTAAGATATATTTAGATGAAAAAAAAAGTGGTATTTTTACAAGTTGAATTTATTTTATTCATGAATTAAGTTACAACTAATTTCTTATATAATTTTTACATTTTTGTAAAAAAAATTAATTTTGATTTCTATAAAACTGTATTTTTTTTACTTTTCTCTCGTTTATGAAAAAATCTATTAATGATCCCAAAGATATTTTGTAGAAGTTATATGTAATGGGTCACTTCAGAAATATAAACCCCAAAATTTTAGGATTGACGTACAGTCCTTGATCCATTGGCAGAGAGTTTTACACTTGCATGTTAAGTATGCGTCACTATTTTGTGATGCAAAAATTATTAAACTATTAAACACTCCATAAGTCTTTCAAAAAATTTAACAAACAATTTTAAATTTACCAAATCAATTTTTGTGAAAATCACAACCATATAATATTCTGATCTAATTGTTGATTTTGCTATTTGTTTAATCAATAATAATTTGGAAAAGAGTTTAGCACTTCATATTCGTTTTCATACCTTTCATTCAGTATTATACCAACTGAGTAACCAGGCCATTTTAAAAAAGAAATTTAGGTTTGTAAGCAATAACAGTATTAAATTATACCATTATAGGACACTTTTAATAATAAATTTTGGGTTAAATATATTTTTCATCCCCAAATTTCACCAAATTTCAGTAAAATTTACAATTAGTTCATCTTTGAAACTTTTGACCAATTTAGTCATTATCTTTAGAAATGTATGGATTTAATCATTTTAACCAGATTTTGTTAAGTTTATCTAACTATTCAAACACATTTCATGATAGTATTTGAATTGTTTACATTGTTCGACTCATTTTTGTTTAAATGTTAACTCAAATATTATCATAAAATGCGTTTGAAACTTCAAATAAATTTAACAAAATTTGATTAAAAAGACTAAATTCACGTATTTCTAAATATGAAGGACTAAATGGATCAAAAATTTCGAGACTAATTTTAAATTTCAGTGAAATTAGAAAGACAAAAACATATTTAAGTCATAAATTTATTAAATTATTTGGGATTCATACCATTACAATTACATAAAATTATAGAAAAAATCACCACGTTCTAATTCTTATCCATTTCTTGAGGCAGAAAAAAGCGGAACGTGAACGCCACTGGTATGCATGGCACAATGATTGATTCTTCATCTGGGGCACTTTGAAAAAGGTGAATATGGAAGTAGAGATCAAGCTTCGTCTCCCAGACTCAGCTACTCACCAAAAACTCTCCAACGTGCTTTCTCCTTTCCACACCAAAACCTTAATCCAAGAAAACATCTTCTTCGATGGCACAAACAAGGAACTCACTTCCAACCTCGCTGTTCTCCGAATCCGTTTCTACAACCTGGAACGATGCGTCCTCTCCCTGAAGGCCAAGCCAGTGATCTCCGGCGGAATCAGCCGCATGGAGGAACATGAAGAGCCATTTGACCCTGCGCTTGGCCGTGCCTGCATCGCTGAGCCGTGGAGGCTCTTATCAGTGGATTCTTCCACGGTGCTGAAGAGGGTGAGGGATGAGTACGGTGTTGGAGCAAATGGGGTGGTGTGCTTAGGTGGGTTTAGGAATGTGAGGGCTGTGCATCAATGGCAAGGGTTGAAACTGGAACTGGATGAGACCAACTATGATTTTGGGACCAGCTACGAGTTGGAATGTGAGAGTTCTGACCCAGAGACACACAAGAAACTGCTCGAGGACTTTCTTCAAGAAAATGGAATCAGCTATTCTTATTCTCAAGTTTCAAAATTTGCAGTCTTTCAGTCCAGGAAGCTGCCAGAATTTTGAGAAGTCTCCTTAGCAATTATTATTGTTGAATGCAAGGCATTGTTCTTTATTAACTACATTACAATGCTCTTTATTTCGTACAAAACTATTTAATGTATACCAAAGTTAAAAGCACACTCTTTACACTCTTATTCGGAATCTGTTCATAGAAGGCAACATTGAAATCCAGGTTTTACTGAAAAGGAAGCCATGTATCTTTTTCAAAGTTTATAGGTAAAAACAGAGGAGCCCGTATGGTATAATGAAATAGAATCGCTGCATTGATTTAGTACTTTAAAATACTACATTTAAAAGTAAATATCCAGAATTGCTAATGTCTCAAAGAGCTTCAACGGGTATCCTCTGACTGCCCCAAATGCGCAAATAGCAACTAGTATATTCCTGGTTTATTATATAGATTTACATGATTAACTTCAACGGATGTAACAGTATGGCGATGGAAGCAAGCAACACTAAGACATTTCACAAATACCATTCATACATGTAAATAGACATTAAGAATCTGTCATGGGGAAATCCATCATTTAGTTCAAACCTCATTAGGCAACTCGTTGGCCTATTTACTGTGTTATGTATAACCAATAAGTCATGAGCAATTTGTCATACTGCTGAATGGAGGATTCCTTACTAACAACTATAAGGCAATAGGTAATTCAGGTTACATCAGTTTCGGCATGAAGATGATTGTACACTAGAACATTGCAAGAAAATAGCAGGAATAGCTTAACAATTACGCTCCGCAGAAGTTGCTGAAAACACCCAGAAAATCTTGCCACAAAGTATATAACTGCATGCCACAGAAATGGAGGACAGAACTCAACGGCCACGACCACGCCCACGTCCACGGCCCCTTCCCCGTCCTCGGCCCAAAGGTTTCCCTGGAAGAGTAATAAAAAATATGCTAACATTAAAACCGGAGGAACCCAGCAAGAAACAATTAGAATGTACTGAGTATGGATGAAAAATTTGTAGTCAAACTACAGACATTACCAGCAGTTGGCTTCTTGGGTTTGATCTTGGGTGTCTCTTCCACAAGCAAGGTTTCGAGATTCAAGCTGTCAGGAAGAATATAGTATCTTATGTTGTTACCCCTCACACTGAGATGATCCAGAGTCACTGGATTTTTCCCTTTCAGTGTTAGCTTAACTGTTTTCAAATGAGTGTTCATACTGATATCAACACCTGTAGCAAAAGTCCCAGAATCAGCATCTCAAAGTTGTATTTTTTTGGCAAGAATAAAGTATTTAAGCACACATACTTGGTGGAGTTATACCAGGAAGCAGCAGGATATGCTTACTTGAAGGAGAAGGATTCACTAAACCCTAAATTCATAAACTATGTACTTCATGATCACTTATTATCTACAAAAGGGGGCCAAGGGAGACACATATTCATGACATGTCGAACTCAATTAAATGGGTACCAAGTAGACAAAATTTAATGGAAGGGGATGCATTAATTTAAATCAGACAATGGAAATGCCATTGATTTTATGTCATAGGACACTCGTTACTACTTCAAAATAATTCAAAGCTCTCCTGTCCGAATTGAGGAATAGATCACTATAATCAACTTAAAGCACGAGGGATTAAGCAAGTCTAGTTTAGTAGTTTCACTATCAGGCAAAGCTTCTCCAAAATGTAAATTTCAAGAATATATAGAGCCCCCTAAAAAGAGAAATTTGGGAGTGAGAACTATGCTTAGAAGACAGGTGATTGAGGTCCCGACATTTTCCACAACAGGATCATTTCCCCACAATTATTCCACAAAAACGTAATACAAGAAACAACCATCATCCAAACCCTCAGAGGCAACCTGTCTTAAACCACTGTAAGAGCTAGAAGGAGTTGCAGTTTCTGATGTTACCATTCAACACAATGTATCACAGTCTAAATTATACTCCGAATTACCCACACAATCAACTACTCTGTATAGGAAACATAAGTAATAATTCAGCCACAAATTAACGAAAGCAAAATTAATTTTGGGAACCACGTTCCCAGTCATCTCCACTTACAGGATACGAAAAATCTCCCACCCAACCCAATAAGAGCGTCATGTCAGTACCAGAACGAAGAAAATGAACTATAACTTTCTATGTTATCTAAGTCAATGAACCAATATCTGAAAAGGCCGAAGGTAGTGAAGTAGAATGTTGGTGGGCAAACAGGTTTGAATGAGTACAATCCAATCAGTAATCAATCACCTAAAGAGCAGAGAACCCGAGCAAATAATTAAATGCCTCAAAATCAAATTAGAAACTAACAAACCCCCTCTTCCAATCCAACTCTAGTATGTTGTTTGCAAATGGTTTTACACTTCTAGTACACAAGTGAGTCAGGAAGTCTAGTTCAGTAGTAAAATTTAGGTTATTAGTAAATGACTACACAATACTAGTACACTGAAAAAAAATACGAGGAAGAAAATAAACCTGTAATGGTTCCATGAACAATAGTGCCATTCTTGAGTTCAATGGATACGGTTTCATTGTTCAACTTCATTAAAAACCTGTTCAAACAGTGTTCACGTATAATTAGGCTTTGATCCCAGAAAATGAAAAAAACAATACCACAATAAAACATAAATTGACGAACACAACCAAAAGAGAGAGAAAAAAAAGAGACCTAACGAGCTTCATGACGAATCGGAGAGTAATACTCTGTTTGCTTCGCTATTCTACTTCTGTGAACCAATATAGGGGAAAAAATAGTGTGAATTGAGCAAATAATAATAATAATAATAAATAAATAATAATGCATAAAATTAGAATGCAACTGAATCGATTCAATTCCGAGAAAACGAACGAAGGATCTAACGGAGGAGTTTACGGTGACTTACCTCCAGCGGCGGCCACCACGACGGCAGCCAGGGTTTTAGGGCAAAAATTGGAAGAAAGAGAGAGGGAGGAGAAGAAACGGTTCTTTTGTAAGGGCTTAAGGGATAATTTCGTGATTTTGAATTTTGAATTTCCAAACAAAATAAGGAAAGTAATAATAATATTATATAATCAATTGAAATTAATTATCTCTATCTGCGCTTTGGCTTAATTTGCATGCAACTTTGGCTTGTTAGTTTTAAATGTATTTACTATATATATATATATATATATATATATATATATATATATATATATCTATATATACTAAAATAAATTGTTAGAAATTTCTTTTAATTTGATTAAAACAATTTTATTTTATTTTTTATTATTTGAAGATTACAACTACCTAAAAATTTTCTTATCTGTTGAATAAATTTATAAATAAAACCTACATTTCTTTTTGACTAAGGAAAAATATAATAAAAATTTATTTTATCACAAAAAAGGTTAAATTTTAATTTTTGTTTACTTCAATGGTTTGTACCTATAATTTTTGTTAAGGTAAATGAATAATTGGTTGTGTACTAAAGGTCATTTAACTGATCTTAACTTTATCGATAACAATAATTATTCTAAAAGTCCTAAAAATTGAGATAAAAAAGAACCTTTCTATTTTAATAAGGACGAATAAATGTATTTTATTTTAACAATTTATTAATGAGTTTTCCTTTCCATCAATAACAATAATACGTTCATAATTTTATAAGACTAAAAAATATTAAAAGAAAGAAGGATATGTGTAACCAAAATAATTTTAAAATACAAGCCTGTAGCGACCCATTGCTAGTCACCAACAGGTCCAAATGTGAAACCCATAAGATTGTTTCTTTTTGCACATCTGTATTTCTTTCATACACTACCCAGTTTCGGAAAAGTCCACAATACCCGCTGATTTTCTTTTTCAGTCTTAGTTTCTCCCATATTTATAAACTTGGCTTGTGTTTTTAAAAAGTATTATAAATAGAAATTAGTGGAACAATTTTTTTTAAGTCGATAAACTTATTATATAAATCACCAATATGCCATGGACTACAATATTTTTTTATGAGTTTACTAAAAACAATGAGATGTGTTGGAAATCATATTTACTGAAGAAGTTTTATATATTTTTTAGTATTACAAAATTGTTAATAATCATGCACTATCACTTTAATTATTATAAACCGTATATAAAATAATAAAGATTTAATTAGTCGGATGGTACCCACTTTTATTTAGATGTGTCAGTTTGGTATCCATTTTTATAAAGATTTTTATAAAGGTGTCAATTGAGTCCCAACTTTTAAAAAAATGCCTCAATTAGGTCATTTTAACTAGTCGGATGGTACCCACTTTCATTTAGATATGTCAGTTTGATATCCGTTTTTATAAAGATGTTAATTGAGTCCCAATTTTTTAAGAGATGTCTCAATTAGGTCATTCTCAACAAAAAATTATTAACACCGTTAACGGTATTGATATTTAAAATGACTTACAAAATTAAGTATTGATATTTATATTAAAATTTAGTAGTAACAGTCATGAATTTAAGTTAACGACTTTAGTCATGATATTATATTAAGACACTTTTCTAAAAGTTTAGACTAGATTGACACATTTTTAAAAACGAGTCTCAATACCATCCAACTAATTAAACCAAAAATAAATTAATTGATAGAGGGGGAGCTTTATAACAAAAAAAAAATAAAGTACTCAAATTTATTAATGGGAATAAATTATATAAAAAAAAACTATTATTTCCAAGTTATATTTTTCGTGGAAAAAAAAAGCTATACTAATTATAAATGGACGGCAACTAATATTTGGAAGTTATTTTGGAAAATAAGAAAAGTGAGAAAGGTGGAAAGCCACTTTCACACTCGCTCCGTAGTGCGTGGGGTCGCAACATTATTGAATTTTAACCAAACCAACATCATGAGAATCATGAGAATAATTTTTTTACTAATTAAATATTATGAATAGTTTTGACTTTAAAGTAGTGTAATGAGATTAATGAACTTTAGAACACATCTATTCTTCTGGTATGTGTTTTTTTTTTTCATGTGTGATTCAATTTATTTTAGAACAATTAACCTAATTTTTATCAAAGCGCAAGTCACTACTCATCCCTATGTTCATATATGATTTTTGACAACTTATATTTGAAAGAACAGAAAAAATACACTAATATTTGAAATTATAAACAATCTTATCTATTATGATTTTAAATTGAAAAAACGTGTTTTGGTTTATTTAAAAGTGCCAATTTTGACTTGATGACTTACTTTTATTAAAAATCCTTATGATTATCTTAGAGAACTTTAATAAGTCCAATATCAATAATTCAATTAAGGTGCAGGTTTTGAGTTAAACTTAATTTAAGCTTATTAAACTAGAGTTATCTCGATTTAATACTTTAATTTAAAAATATTATTGATAATATAAAATATAAAATGTTTGACATGACCATATTTAGGTTGTGTGCTTAGAACAGAGGAAGGTAAAATCAGGGGCGAACCCGACACTTCCATTAATCAATGATATCTTCATGGCGCCAAAAACGCAAACATGACAATTACAGTTGGTGAGGAAATCCACACACGACAAAACAAAGTTAAATCAATAAAGAAAAAATAAAATAATAAAGAGTCATTAATTATTGTTTCAATCATTTCAGTTTTTTAATTTTATACTTTGAGAAATCAAGTTCCAAAACAAAACCAATATTTTACTTAGTTACCCAGAGTTTTTAGGAGGAATAGTTGCTGAGTATCTTTTAAAGCATCCACGTCTTTTTTTTTTTTGTTTTGACCCGATTGATGTTTATGTCGGCTGTGTCCCTTTCCTTCATGGTATAACAAAAATTGGGTTGCAACCATTCATGAATTGAATACCCCAATTTGCTTTCTTGCAAAAGTAGGCGACCCTGACCGGTTTTGTTTCATGCAGTGAAGTTTCTGGATTATGGGTACCCGCATAATCCAAAAAGGTCTTATTTTTCAAAGGATTGCCAGAGAAGGTTAGTTATTTTTGCGTATACTTCTTCTGTTTCTCCATCTTCTTCTACTTCTTGTTCTTGAATCTTGACGATGATGATTGTGATGATGATCGTGGGGTGGTGATGTATGAGTCTTTTATTAGGGTGAGGTTTGTAAAGTCATGATTTTGTTGGGATCTTGATTAGCTTGTGCTTTTGTCAAAGAAGGTTTCTATTTTTTTATTTTTGTTCCTAGTGGGATCATAATCATTTTGTTTCCTTCTTATGTTTTCATGGATTGGAGAACGTTATCATTTAATTTTTCTGGGTTGGCTCTTTCCAATAATCACACCTTGTTTCGATTACCTCTGTGCTTTACACTGTTTCTTTGCTGTCAGTGATTGAACACAGTTGAATCAGATTCATTGGCAGGTTGATTTGATTATTTCTTCCTCCTGTATGCTTTTATTTTAACATTATTGTAATTTTATCTTTTACTTTTCTATTTTTGTTTTGCTACTAAATTGAAAGAGTAAATTAATAATGGTATGGTTCAATTTTAGACTAATCTCACCAGTTGCTGCTGTGTGTTTATTTTTTTTCTTCCTGTTTTGCAATATTGGTTTTGTTAGACAGAATATAATGAAAAATGTGCTTTAGGTTATGATGCCTCTCTTATATGAGATTTTTAATTGCATTTATTTTCTGAAATTGAACTTTTTTTAATGTCTTTTCTTACTTTTTTTAGGTCTATTTTGCTGATAGAGCATTAAAATCATTCCCAGGAAGTGTTGAAGAATAGGAAGCGCTAGATTCCACACATATTTTATTAATCCTTTGGTCTACAACAAATGAGATGTAATACAGAAGGTTGGTTTGTGATTCTTCTTGCTTTGGATGCACTGTTTGAAAAGGAAAGAAATGACCAAATAGATTATATTTATCACTTATCAGCATGCATTCATCACTTTTATTTTCATGTGACAGGTATTGTGATCTATTGCAGACAGTTTCATTGGTTTTTAGAGAGTGCTTCCAGTGTTCAACTTATCTTGTAGAGTAATAATTGCAGAATGGAGTCTAAAGAAGCACCAAGTGTTATTTTAAATTTGATGGGTCTTGATAAAGTGCCTAACCAACATCCTGTCAGAGATAAACAGAAAGTGCTCTCTGAGAATTATCAGCAGAAAGTTGCTTCCATTGGTGTCAGAAAGAAGCGTTCATCTCATCAAGGAATGAATACTAGTGAAAAGGACAAATCTGAGGATGGTGTAGAAGTGTTCAAAGCACTCAGGCGAAGTAAGCACCATAACCCATCAAAAAGAAATGGGAAAGAGAATCCCAGTTCTAGTAAAAATTCTCATTTGGCTGATGGGCTGCTCCAACAGATATTTTATCCTGAAAGCATGAAAGTATTTCCTCCAAAGGAAGATAGAAAGAAAATATCCCATCACATGGATTTTGGTAAGCCAAGCTCAAGATCTTTCAGTAAAATTTCAGAGGAGATTTCTATGCAATCTGGAAATGTTGTAAATGGAGCTTTGCATACTGCCTCAACTACTTTTTTCAGAGGGAATGAAGCTTTTGCCAATGATATGCTGAATCCTGCTTCAAATATTTCAGTTAATGAGATCCAATTCAATTCCCCAATCTTCTGCTCAGATGGTTCGTATATAGGCTCTCAAGCCAGTAGGAAAACTTTGGAAAAGAAGTATGTGACTGAAAAGGTTCATGAACCTAGACCATTTGGTGGAGACTGTACGCATAACCAATTGCCTATGATCTGGGAAAAAGGGAATGGAGCAAGAAATTTGACTCATCAAAGGGGATATGGTAATGTTAGAACTAAGTCTGGTGATAATTATAGCTTTGCTAGAAGAGTGCCAAGACCTCTTTGTTCAGCTTCAGTTGTTGCTGATAATTGTGGAACTGTGAATCAGGATATCTTGTTTCAGAGATATTGGGGTTTGAGAAAAAATGCATCCTCAAATTGGTCATCATGGAAGAATCAAAATAATTACCACAAAGAATGTTTAGAAGATGTGAACCTCAGTTCTGTTGGTGAGAAATTCCTTTCTTTTTACTCATATTTCAATATTGATCACACTGAAGAGAATTGTATTAGTCACAAGTCAGAGAAGAGATTTTATGAGAACGATTTGTCTGATAAGATAACTATGCCTCCTCAATTGCCAAGTTCTAGTTCTTCTCCCACCTTTATAGACGGACAAATCTTGCAAGAGAGAAGCGTAATGAATGATGAAGTGAAGAACAGAAAGTATGAAGACAGTAATTTGTGTAAGCAAAATGTTGTGTCTCTTGACTCATCAGTTGAATTCTTGGTATCTGATGCAACAGCTGAGGTTGTTGACTGGACACATAGTCCAACCGAACATCAATCTAAATCAACAGCCTTCACTTTATCACAAGAAATTGATTGTTTGAATCAGACTTCATATGCCTCAAAGCAACAGGTTTGTTCTTTCTTACTAAAAATGATTAGGATTACTCATTTTTTCCAGTTAGATGTATATTCAATCAATCATTTAGGTGTCAGATTTTGTATATTTAATGGAAACATGCATGAAATTTCCATAATAGAGTAATATTATTGTTTCAGGTGTGCTCTGCATTTTATCACTTTACCGATGAATGAAAAATTCCCAATGCATGTGACTTGCTAAACTTTAGTCTTCAAATGCATGAGAAATATTAGAAGTTTTATTTCCTCATTCAATATTAACCGATCACATGTGGAAGTTGTGCTTGATAGTTCAAGCAGTGTAAATACCCTCTCATTTACAGTGGTAAATCTAATCTCACTAGGGCCTGCATAATGATTGGACTCTTGCACATTGAGCCATCTTTTTATGTGATCTTTTCTCTGTTGAAGTGACTCTTTATATTTGTAACTACTAGAGCATTGTTATAGAATAAAAGTTATTTTCAATCAATAAAATACATTTGAAGGTATTATAGAATGTAAGCCAAAAAGGAAAAGAAGAAAATATAGAAAGAAATACAGTCAAAACAGAGATCAATTCAATCTCCAAATTATCTTCCTCTTGTTCTAAATTTTATGGTACAAAGTTTTGCATCTTTGAAATAGTACCAACATTTTATCTTTTCAATTTATACATTGTATTTCCAATATCAAAACCAAGGTCAAAAAATCTGATAGTAGTAATAGTTAAGGTGATATTTTTCTTTTGAATCCTGACCTCTGATATTTGGGTTACCCTTTTGAATATATGAAAGCTAGATTTATTGGGTAGGGTTTTATTTTATTCTATTATGTTTCAGTTATAATTGATTGATGCAAAACATAATTATAATAGTTTTACAGTACATACTATTATAATAATTGAACTATAAATCTAAGTTAATATGTAAAATTTATACTTCCAGTATAAGGCATTCGACATAAACTTTGATTGTTGAGTTATAGTATTCATGTCAATTTTGATGTCGTGGTTTAGTTGTAGAAGTTAATGCTGCATCATTAATTTCCTCGAGTAACATTTTTAGATGTCTTAGTTATATTAAACAGTTTTTTTTTTCACTAGATATTTTTCATATCTAGCTTCTTGAGTTGAAACTTTTTGAGTTGACTTTGCTTTTTATACCATTGCATGTTACATATAATTTTTTTTTTTCTTTCTAACGGTTGTATTTCAATTATGTCAAATTTCTTCTTTAGGTTTCACTACTGAACTATGTTGTTGTTTTGTATTTATTTTTTTAATTACAGGATAGATCAGAACTGCAAGAAGATTCTGTTCATTCGCCTTGTCATGAGGTTGAGCCAGATTCCCTTGGTAGCTCTGTGGAGTCATATGAACCGAGTCCAATCTCTGTCTTGGATCCCTTATTTGGAGAAGACATTCAATTCAGCTATAAAAGTGACAATCACATATATGGTTTGTAATGATTATGTTGTGTCATTGGTTCTACACATAATTTGAAATCAATGCTTTATTTCCTAGTTTCCCTCCTTGTAGTTTGATACTAATTACAAACACACCATTTATTAATTTCAGATTCATCAGAGGTGGATGATGAAGAATGTGGTTTGAATGTTTCAAATGATGAAGAATGTGGTTTGAATGTTTCAAGTGATGAAGAATATGGTTTGAATGTTTCAAGTGATGAAGATTGTGAGAATGAATATGCACATAACTCTCAAGAAAAGAAAGAAGTAGCAGGATTATTTAGAGCTGAAGAAAGCAGGGATTTCTCATATGTTGTTGAGGTTTTAACAGAAGCAAGTATATTTAACAGGAAGTTGTTTACAGATTTTTCTACATGGCACTCTTCAGAATGTCCAATTAGTCCTTCTGTCTTTGAAGTCCTGGAAAAGAAATTTGGCCAGCAACAGTTTTGGAGGAGATCTGAAAGGAAACTGCTATTTGATCGCATGAACACAGGGTTGCTACAGATTTTTCAGCCATATTCATTTGTTCCAATGTGGGAAAAATCAACATCAAAAAGATTGAATGTTGAACTAAGACAGAACATGATTGAAGATGAGATGTGGGGGTTGCTTGTTGCGCAAGAAAAGAAAGCAAGTAATGATTTAGCAGACAATACGCTTGAGGGGAAGATCACATGGATAGAACTAGTTGAAGATGTTGAGGATATTGTTACAGAGATAGTTAATTTGGTAACAGAGGAGCTTGCAAACGAGATAGTTACCTCTGTGAATTTTTGAAAGATTGCATTTTTTTTTTATAGTATGTGCAATTGGTGTATAGTTTCATTGAGTGGATTTTGAGAGGTTTATTGAGTCAATTTTGAGAATTGGAATTAGGACATAGGTATTTGAAGAGTTTGAGTTAGCATATAGGTATAGGTTTGATATTCTTTTATACGGAAAGATTATTGTTTTTCATTTGTATAAAAAATGATCAGCATGTTGATTTGTTCTTCATTCTATCTCTTTTTTCTTATCATTTTATGAATTAAAAATTCCATGAATGACATGACTTGACATGATTCTTCGATATTCACACAAGTTAACATCCATGATGTGATTCAACTCTCTATACACATCATATAAGTGTGGAACAAACAAAGAGCATGCATAATTTCAGAACCTATACAAATCAACTTACCAATAAGGGAAACCCCAATCTACAGTAAAAAATCTTAGCATATGGAAAACACCACCACTTTTTCCTGTTAAATACAAGAAAATAATTTGATATCAGTTATATTTGAATGAATGCTGCATTACTCATTCAAAAAATTGAAAAATATTTTAATATGATAAATCTTTTACATGTAAAAATAAGCTCTTTCAAGTAAAATCCTAATGTTGAAATTAATTGAGACTTTGGGACCAAAAGCTAAGTAGCTAACTACAATGACTCTTTCTTGTTCAGAGTCCAATTGAATAGTTACTTGTGGTGGGGTATGCTGAAAAGAATGAACCAAGAACATTGGAAAACGTCTAAGTTCAGAAAACGTTCAAGTCCCACATCGATGCGGGTATCTGTGCAGACCCAATATCTGACGTATAAATATGAGGAAACTATGTATGCTAAAACTTGCCTTAAACTAATGAGTAAGGAAAACAAAGCAAGCAGTGGGAGCTGCTTGCAGCACTCATTCTGATGTGCAAGAATTTTTGAAGGGGTTATAGGCTGGCCTTGAGCTGACGCTGCTTACTTATGCAGAACTCTCAAAGGCGGGCCTCCCAATCCCATTAATTTAGTCACATATCATATATTTGTAATCTGTAATTTTTTTTAATATGTTTTTTTTTCTCTTTTTGTGAGTCCTAATACAATTATGTTGTCAGAAGATTTAATGATTTTGGTTGTTTGGTATTGTTCTTTTTCTTCTACTTATTTCTTGTTTGTCACAATTTTTTTTTTCTAAACCTGTTTTTTCATTTTAATCTGTTTTTTTTATTGTGTTTTTCTATTTTTTCTTCAAAAACGAAGATTTTCTACCATTTTGTTGTTTACTTTTCAGGTTTCTTCTTTAACTGCAATTGGGTGTGTTCTGTTTCATTTTTGTGTCAATGCTAATGTTGATGGTTAGAAATGAACATGTAGATCTAATAAGTTTGTACATGATCTAGGAACTTGAAAGTCTGTGCGAATAGATCCGTGTTTTTCTAATGCTTTTAAACATTCTCAGATAGATTCTACCACCGAGGGTTGTTACTAGAGGCAGGGAGGCGTTGTTTTCTGTGTTGTACTGTCGTTATCGATATAGTTAAATGGGTAATTTCATAATTTTGTATATTGTCATCTGGAGGATGAAGGATGAAATCCGAGTGGAGTGGTTATTTTTATTGTTGAAAATTCATTATAAATCAACAATGTTAGTCTCAACCTGTTATCGAATTCTCTATGGTCAAGTAGTCTATAATTTGATTTATTTTTCTCTCGTTTGTCTAATAAAAAAGTTAAACAAAATATATTTACATAATTTATTTGATTTATTTTTCTCTCGTTTGTCTAATAAAAAAGTTAGACAAAATATACTTACATAATTTATTTCATTGTTTGTACATGTATGATACATAAGACCTCAATATCATAAAAGCTCTTTGTCTTTTACTAGTGATTGTTGATAAATAAGTTGTTTTGAATAAATATTCTTTGTATTAAAACTTTTTTTACAATGAATAGTACAATAACTATTTATAGACATTTTGGTAAGGTCTTTCAACTAAATTTATTAAATACAATCGCTATCTAAACCCTAATTAATGGCTTCTATTGCATGTCACAATTATTACTAGAAGCACTCCAGACTTTTTCAATTCTTTTAAGACACTTTATCATATCAACACTATTAAATGCAACTACTTGCATTTAAGTTTATTTAACAAAATTCTTCCATAAACTTAAATATTTTTCTTATTTTTCATTCGAAGCATCTTCTAGATATTCCCAAGCAAAGTGGTTGCAATGTCTTTGTGAACATATATATCCGCAACTTGTGTTCGGCTTCTTAATATGCTTACTTTTCTCATGATTGATCGGGTTCTTCACCAATTCAATGACCGATTTGTTATCAACTCGAATCATAGTCCCCTTTTCTTACTTCAACTCCAACTTGCTTAGAAGATTTCTAAGCCAAACTACATGGTAGACACTCCAGGATGCTACAACGTACTCGACTTTACAAATTGACAATGTTATAACTGGTTGTTTCTTCGGAAGTCAGGTGAATGTTGTGCTTTCCATGAAGAATACATATTCAGACCTTTTTTTCAGTCATCAACATCTCCACACTAATCATTGTTCGAGTAGCTAACTAGTCGGTAATTATCCATCCTAGTAGTATATATTAGGCCAAGTGACATTGTTCATCTCACATACCTTAAAATTCTCTTTAGTGTCTTCCAATAAGTATATCTCGACTCCTCCATATACCGACTTGTTATTCCAACACTTAGCATTAAATCTAGTTTGTATTTTTAAGATACTTAAGACTTCCAATCAAACTTCAGTATTTGCTTGTATTAACTCGGTCTCCATCTCCATACTTAGAAAGTTTTGTACTAGGTTCCATAGGGGTGGAAACTAGGTTGCAATTTGTCATCTTAAACTTTCTCAATACCTCCTTAGCATACCTTTCTCATGACACAAAAATGTCTCTCTCCCTGAACAACTTCCAAACAAAGAAAATTCTCACTAGACCCAAGTCAGCCATCTCACACTCCTTCTTCATCAAATTTTTAAACCCTTCAATCATCTCAGTTTCATTCCCCATGAGTTGTTTGCCTGCCCTCCTCGACTACTACCTCCACGACCTCTACCTTGTCCTCAACCACATTAGTTTTGTTGATCGAATTTCTCTTTCCCTTTGTCATATCCTCCTCAGTCTCTACCACCGCAGTCTTGAGTGTTCTGAGTATAAGAAACCCTTTTCTCCTTAATGGTTGTCTTTGCTTGAAGTGCTTGATCAAGAGACTCATCCTTCTTCTTCCTTCTTCCCTGCTCATGAATCTCAAACCACCCAATAAGCTCTTGCACCGAAAGCATTGTCAAGTCTTTGGACTCTTCAATTACGCAAACAATATACTTAAAGTCGTCGGTTAACAACCTCAAGATTTTCACCACCTCTCAGCAAGTGGGAAGCATCTCTTCAATTCTTTTGAGTTGATTCACCATGGTCTCAACACGAGACATACTTGACAACCCCTTATGCCTATTTCATCCTCATGCTTTCAAGCTCGCTTCTAAGGGTTTGAAGTCTGACTTGTTTCACACGATTATCCTTTATATGTCTTCTCCAAAATATCTCACGCTTCTTTTGAAGATTTAGCATTTGTTATCTTCTTAAAGTCGAACTCATCAACTGCTCAGTATAGCATGTACAAAGTTGTTTTGTCCTTTATCCACATTGCTCTTAACGCAACAAGTTTGGCAATCATTTGTTCTTCAATATATTCTTGTTCTTGGTGTCCATTTTCAACTAGTTTTCATACTTATTAGGAACCAAGGAGGACCTTCATTTGCGGACTCCAGTTGTCATAGCTTATGCCTTTTAATAACTCAGGCAAGAGCATGTTGTCTGCTAAGTTGACCATTTCGCTCAAATTCTCCAACTCTCACACTTTTCCTTAAGCACTCAGACACTTAGGCTATCAAGCTCTAATATTAATTTGTTCACAAACAAATCCTTTTAGATGAATACTCTCTATATTAAAACTTGTATTTTTACAATGAATAGTACAAAGACTATTTATAGATCTTTTGACAAAACCTTTCAACTACATTCGTTAAATACAACCACTATCTAAACCGTAATTAACAAAGTATATTGCATGTCATAATTACTAAAAGCACTTTTGACCTTTGTAATAATCTCCTAAGACAATATTAAATTTAACTACTGTAATGTAAAATTGCTGAAATACTGAGATCGTGTAAGCACATTTATTATCCAAGCCTAATCATATATTAAAGCATACTAGCTCGCCCTTTATCTTATTGTTTATGCTTCTCCATCATTTGACAACTTTGGTTTGTTTAGCATCAATGAGTTTTTCTTTCATCTATTCAATAATATTTATTATTTTATATTTTAATAAATATTAGATTATGTTTAACTTATATTCCTATTTTATATTTTAATATATTTGTTATTGTTTATAATTTTAGTTTTTAAAAAATATACATTAAAACTTATTTATCATTTTATTATTAAATTAATACTATTAACTTTATTCAATCATCACAATTGAATATTTTACATAATTTTAACTTTTAAAAACAATTTTAAAAAATTATATTTTCTAATAAAATTTTAATAAATATTTTAATAAAATTTGACAAAAAAAAAAGCTAACTTTATTTTATTTTAATTATTTATTTATTCCAACATCATTCAAAACAAATTTCTAAACCTATAATCATATATCCTATAATCTATATATAAAAATATTTTGGTACATTTACTATTTAATGAATAAATTTGTAATATTTAGTATATTGTCGGTGTCTTTTGCTTCCTCGTCATTCCTATATATTATTATTAAAACAAATTCAAAACTTATTTATTCAAAAATAAATTTAATTATGTTACTTTCTTTAAGAAAATAAAGAAGTTACAAAAAAAAAAAACACGGGTTTCAAGAAATTATAAATATAATACATTTATCGTAAGATTGTGAGTTTTTATTATATTTGAAGCTAAAATTACATAACTAATATCATGTCAACTCAAATTAGAACCATTAATTTCAATTTATTCTATTAAATTTGAACAATCCACAAATCTTATACCACAAATAAATTCATATGATCACGGTTTCCTCACATTTATAATCTAGATTTTGAGTCAGAACAAGTACCCAACCGATGTGGGACTTAATTTCGTCGCACACTTTTTGAACTATGCTGGCAATTGCATAACCTTTTTGGGTTAGGTGTCGCCATTTTTATCCATGATGCATCTCCATTTTTTCTCTTCTAAGTCTCCATTACTTGTTTAAGGATTATATTAGTTGACATGAGAGACACTCTATCTCTCAGATCTATTAGTGTCATGTTATTTGAATCATTATCACACTTTACATTCCACATTAATTTTAAGTTTTGGGTGTGGAATTATGCAGAACAGGGAATTCAAAGTGAAAGAAAAATTACAGTGATTGGAAGGAAAGAATTTCCAGTCATTTTTCATCTCTCAAATGTTTACACGGGTTATGTTATTGATTCATATAGTAACCTTATCTTTGCATCAGATGAAGAAACTACAAATGAAGTAATTGTCATGAATATAATTTCTTTATGTATTCATTTTTTATTTTACCTTTTTTGTTATCATTTTTGCTTTGGTGTGTCGGATCGACCAATCACTTCCAAAGGAGCAGTTTAAAATCTTGATTCCAATGTTTTACGCCATTTAATTTTAACTGTTCATCAGTCAACTCCTTTACTTTTTCTTTTACAAATTAAAACTTACTTTTTTTATGATCATTTTCTCTTACATAAGTTGTATAATGGTCGTTAAAGAACCTTTTTTGTTTTAAGAAATTAGATCAATTAAGTTAATTTAGCAAATTTGAAATGTCCTTTGTAGACAAATAGACGTACCGACCCGAATCCACTTTACCGTGACTACTTGAGAGGCCGAATAGAGAGCATCATTGATCGGACAGAAAAATGTGTGAAAGGAAAGGTTTTAGCTGTCATCAAGACAACGTTGGAGTTGAATCTTGGTACTTCCTGTCGCATAAGATTTTTTTCCAGTTTTTTATTCCCTTCCTATTCTCTGACACTCGTGTTTCACAAATTCATGCCAATTTTTTAAGTTACGTCTTCGTGATTCGATCCGGACAAATGATACTATGATTTTTATTTTTTTATTTTTATCATTTTTATTTGACGTAATTTAGTGTGAATAGTTGATTAATATATTATTATTTTTTTTTTGAAAGAATTAATGATTCACACTAAGTGACATCAGAAAATAAATAATGTAAATAAAAAATGAGAATCAAAGTATAATTTTCCTTTTCGTTATATCATTATATTGACTTCTATGTATAAATAAAATTAGTGAGTGAAAACAGTTTCTTTTTTCTTTTCTTAAAAATCGAAATATTCTTCTTTTTTAAGTTGTACTTAATCTTAGAAATCGATTTGATAATGTGTTTATCTCTGGTTAGTACAAAATTTCCAATATTTGTGAATTATTTGAAGGTGTAACCTAGGACACCGGCAATTAGAGATAGGTTAAATTATGAGGCAAGTGGAAAACAAGAATTGGAGTTTTCCTAAACGAAAACTTGACAATGGACAGCATCCTTTGTTCTCATTCCAGTTTTGCACATTTATATATCGAGTCCAAAACATGATTATGATTTTCAAGAAAAATGATATAGTATTTTATGGGTATGGTAAACTTTTACAAAAATAAATAAATTTTAAAAATGTAATTAAGTTGCTAAATTGTATTTAAGAATAAGATTTTATAACTTTCATATTATCATTCCATACAAAAAAATATGAAAAACTTGCAAAATCTAAATACAATATATAAATTTTATTTTAAAAAAAATTAACAGACAAATTTGACGATAACTATCAATATTATATAAAAGATTTCATTAATCGGTTGGTACCCACTTTCGTTTAGATGTGTCAGTTTGGTATCCGTTTTTAAAAATGTGTCCATCTAGTCCAAACTTGTGAAAAAAATGTCTTAATCAGGTTTTTTTCAGACAAAAATTACTAAAGTTGTTAACTTAATTCATGACTTTTATCACTAAATTTTAATATAAATATCAATACTTAATTTTGTAATTCATTTTAAATATCAATATCGTTAATGGTGTTAATATTTTTTTTTTTTGAAAATGACCTAATTGAGGCATTTTTTCAAAAGTTGAGACTCAATTGACACATCTTTAAAAATAACTATCAAACTGACATATCTAAATAAGAGTGGATATCATCCGACTAATTAAAATTATGTAAAAGATATCAAAATTGTGAATAAACTTCAAGATAATTTTTATATATTACTTAACTTGCACCTCAGACTTAAAATTTCAGCCATTGTTGTCTCCTCTATGTTTTCCCTTAAAACAAAACCACTTCTCACCACAGATATCTCATCTGACAGAAATAATTGCTGTTACCTTAACAAACAACCAAAGTTTCTTCTCCATTTTCCTTAAAACAAAAGCACTTTTCTAACCACAGATATCTCATCTGACAGAAATAATTGCTCTTACCTTAACAAACAACTGAAAACTCTTCTCCATTTTCTCTAAAACAAAAGCACTTTTAACCACATCTGACAGAAATAATTGCTCTTACCTTAACAAAAGACTAATTTTCACTAAAACAAAAGCACTTTTAGCCACAGATTTCTCATCTGACACTAAAACTAAAGACCTTGGATGACTACAATAAACTCCCTGTCGTACGGCCTATTTAGCAAAGAAAAGAAAAAAAAATCACAGAAACTGTGTGTTTGTGTTGATATAGATCCATGTACGGAAAGACAAAATTATGAGAAGCATGGTATGAGCAAAAAAGCAGGAATTTTGTTTGGCCATATATGAGAATTATTAGATTTTTGATGAAAGATCTTGGTTTGAGGTTGTTGTTGTTGGATGAAAAGATATAGTAGTGGGAAAGCCATTGGTCGAAGAGATTACAAAATTGCATGATTTCTTCTAGCTGCTACTTAGACACGCCATGGTTGAAGATAAGCAATGAGACAAACTACAAGAGAAGAGGAATCTCACTTTCTACACACATATCAATGCAATGCAAAACCTACATTTCACGGATTTCAAACCCTTCTTCGTCGTTTTCCATCTTCTGTGTCTATTTCTGCATGTTGCTTCATGATTTCTGTCTACATTTCATTCATTCATTTATGAAGATTCTATTTTCACTACTTCTACTATTATTATTATTACTAAATTTTGACATGCTTTGTGTCTACTTCACCTGGGGTGGTCACGGGAATCTTTCTCCTGTCCCACATCTATTTTAAGGTACATGAAGATTTTAAATTGTCAAATCATGACGTGTGATGCAGATTTCCAATTCAACCGTGACTCATAATAATTTTACTGTTCTTGTTCAATGGTCGGAAGTCTCTAGAGGTAATTTACAATAAGTACATACAAAACTTAATTTACAAGTTAGATGCCACGATCGAGTCCTTACCACCAGGACAAAAGCTATACTTATTAATTTATTAATCAGGATGTAATTTTTTTTACTTAAGAATGTAATACAAGTTCAAACGTTACGATTCGGTTGTGACTTGGCTCACTTGACATCTACCACGGGACAATTGATGTCATATGCAACAATTTCTCACTCAACAATTGTCCTACTAGGAATTTCACTTAGATTGTGACTTGGTCCACTTGGCGATCGAGCGCTTATCACTAGGACAAAAGCTATAGCCATTAATTAAGGCGCAACTCTTTTTACCTAAGAGTGTAACACAAACCCAAACGTTACGATTCAGTTGTAACTTAGTCCACTTGACCTCTGTCATGGAACAATTAATATCACTTACAAGATTAAATTCTATCATAACCAAGTTTGTTATCTCATCATTGATTTTGTAAAATTAAATTATTAAAGTCGACTTTTTAACACAAAAACAACAACAATCTATACTTAAGGAGAAAAGAAGTGTATATAACTTCTTTTATTATAGGAGTTCGGCAGTAAAATTACAAGTTGAAGTTATTTAACCTAATTAGAGTTTCAGGTGGTTGAATTGAACTAGATTACTTGCATTACATAGAGATAGTGCTGGTAGGATGACACTTGAAAAAAGTTGGTTACTGAGATGGTGTGAAATAACTTTGTTTGTAGTTATTATACAAGTGGTGGAAGTGTCATCAATAAATTAGCATTGTTTGTATTTGTGAGTTGATGTATGTTCTGTGTTCATGCAATCAGACAAATGTTCTTATTTAGGATATGGGTGTGTCACTGATTCAGACCTATGCATGCATGTTTGTCTTTTTTTTTTTTTTTTAAAT
>Ga0209589_1003136_pt1 | contig 28996 bp, 15 predicted proteins | sample CowpeawhiteBW_FD_187525 | JGI IMG/M metagenome (GOLD analysis project Ga0209589, IMG submission 187525) | Root nodule microbial communities of legume samples collected from California USA - Cow pea white BW (SPAdes) (version 2) | ecosystem: Host-associated > Plants > Roots > Nodule | place: USA...
AGAGTGTATGATATATATATATATATATATATATATATATATATATATACTCATTTTCATTTTTATACTCAATTTAAAAAATTAGGTAGTATTATCTATATTTATACTCGTCTAGAACTAGTACATATACAAAGAATATACAAAGAATAACATTACATTGACACTTATAAATTTTGTATCCATATTATTTTATTTTTTAATTTTTCTTTTTCTTCACAAATATAAAAAGTTTTTATTTAATAACTCTTTTACCTCTGAATCAACCGGTAAACTTTAGTGTAAAATAATATTTTCCTATAGGAAAGAAAATGGGCCCGCACATATTCGACCATGACCCATTTTCAAGTACAACACTTAGGTTAAAAGCTGAAATAAAAAAGCATTACTCACTTAATGAGATCTGTAGAAAATCTTGAGGTCGTCGATTAATGACTTCGGAATATCTTATGTGTAATTGAAAAATTAAAGAACTTATCAATACTTACGACACAACTTTGAGTCACTATACATTAATTATGTATTAATCAGATTCAAATGTGAGGTCGTTTGTTATTAACTTCAAATAATTAATAATCATAACTTTGCATATGATTTCAACGAGGGAAGGTAATGAGTTGGGTTAGGTAAGATTAGTGCTTATTTGTGACAAAAAAATTTATGTCTTATCCGTCATACACCTATATACCTGTTTAGAAAATATTTGTAAAATTTTGTAAAATCTACGAATATACGTGGATATTACGAATATCTAAAAATATATATTTTATAAATTTTTTAAAATAAAATATAAATTAAATTAAATTTTAACTTTAATTAAATTGAACCTAATAAAATATAAATTAAATTTTAATTTTAATTAAATTTAACTTAATAAAATAAATTAATTTTAGTTTTAATTTTTTGCGAATAATGGATATCTATGGATACAAATGTTACGATACCCACACCTAATCTAACGGATATTAAAATGAATAGATGTTATTTATCACGAATTTTGTCCGCAAATACTATAAACACAAATATTTTTACCAGATATCCTAGGTTTAATTGCAAAAAAAGTCTATATCATTTATGTTTTCTCTTATAGTCTTGTTTTTTTGTCCTTTTTTTTTTTTAACTTCAGTTTAATCCTTTATAATTTTAAAGCAATTTAAATTTTTCATTTCATCATTAAAATTAACTCTATTAATAATTAAACCGTTTTAATAATTTGAAATTATCAGAAGTTGTCAAAGTTAAGCTATGTCTTGAACTAATTATGTTAAACTAAAATAACTTCTTTTTTTTATATGTAAAATTTTATCCTAAATAGTATTTATTTTCGTCTTGGAAAGATAATTTTTATAACACTTATTATGCATTAATATCATTCTAATCAATTTTTACTGGGTAGTATTGTCATAGAAAATTTAGATTTTCAATATCTCAAATCAGATTCATGATTCATAGGAAGTAATATGTATAATTTAGTATAAGAAGGACAAAAGTGAATATTAAAAAATCTCTCGAAACGAACACAATGCTAATGCTAATGTGAAACTCTAGCAACTTGTGCCTGGGTCAATTAATTATTTTTCTACCAGTTTTGTTTAAGTATTATATGAAAAGAAGTCATCTTTTTTTTTTTCAAATGTTTTCCCAAACATGAAATTAATATATTGGAAATAAATGATTGAGTTGCAAATTTGATTAGAGTTTTCATGTCAAGTCTAATTAGTGTTGTTTTTCTTTCAAATTTTATAAAACTTGAGTTTACTTTGTTTATTTATAACAAATTAACACTTTCTTAAAGTTTTTATAGTCTAATACAATAGCTTTTTCTAATATATGATAACTTAATTAAAAAGATATTTTACAATACAATACTTAAGTTCAATCCAAAAATATCATAATATTTTCAAAAATAATAGGGATTTCCTCATTTAGTATATACAAATGATTTTCCTATTTTACTCTTCATAATATTTTAAAATTGTAATACAAAAATTACAACAAAGGATATCAATTTAACTAAAAAAGGAATAAATTAAAATGTAATGGATTGAAAAAAAAAGATAATAAAAAAATAGTATTAAAAAGAAGTATCCGAGCACATCTTAAAATAAATTTAGATTGTAAGTATTTAGAATATTTGATTTGATATAATTAAACTTCTTATAAAATAAATGGATAAAATATTTAATTGTTTTACAATAATAAAATCTTTTTAATATACTCACTGTAATTTCTCTTTTAATAAATTTTAAAAAATTGCATTAGTGTTATTTCATGGTAAGGTTATATAGTATGAAAATTATTTATGCAAAATCTTAGAACCCCCTCCAGCAGAAGTTGCCCAACCACGAGTACTCCTTTTTTGCTCTTTTCTGTACCGCCGTTATTCTTAACGGGACACACTTTACCTGGAACCCTTATCTGGGACACTGACACCACTCTCAACCCAAAACCTTAAGGCAATGGGTTTATGGGTCTTTATTCTTATATAGTGCTCTATTTTCTCATTTTTGGTCAATATAGAACTTAGACTCACACTTGTATTCCTAACGGTCTCAACCACTCAATAATGTTACAAAATCTATTGGTTTTTGAATATTTTCTTAGAATAGAGTCGTTGGACCAATCCATTCAGCCCACGCAACCTAAGAATAAAGAACCCTGGTAGGATCGATCACAAACACCTGCATCTTCCACGCAAAGCAAATTGTCCTTATCATAACGTCTAATTTTTCTTTCTCTGTTAAAATATGAAATCAAAAGGCTTATATCTAACACAGATGCTGAAGAAAATTCAGTGGATCCAAATAAAAATCTCAGTAAAGAGGATTTATTCTCTGACCAAATAGTATGCAATAATTAATAAAAGGTTGTGTTTGAAGGTTTGTGCTAAGTTTCTTATTTGGCAATTGGATTTGATTTTAAGACTTCAACAGAGGATTGATTCAATACCCTGGCCATTATTAAGTGTTTGGTTTCAATGATTCTATTCCGTTTATTCATTTTGAATGACTTAGAAGAGCCAAGAACCCAACCCTTCATTCGCATCATATTCTCCGATGCTATTTTCCATAATTAGAGCAAGGTTCTATGGCTTTATAATAATATAAATATAGTGCCGCTAGTGCTCACAATAAAAAAAATATTAAAAGTTGTACGTGGACTAGAGATAAGATCGATTTACAATATATAAGTGGATGTAAATCCTCATCTTACAAATTAATTTTGTGGAGTTGAATTAAGTTTAAAGACCACTTCTAACGTAATATCAAAGCTATTGTTTAGAAAAATAAAATTAAAAGTCTATCATAACAAATTTTTCTAAAAACATTTTGTTCTACCCGATATACAAACAAATAATAGTAAAAGATAGTCCGAAATGAATATCAAAAAATTGTATTAAACTATCGATTTAGAATATATATTGATAAGTTATATTTTTATGTCATATGGATTATATTCATTGAGATATTATGGTTCCATATGGTTAAATGACATTAGTCTTACACTTATAAGATATTTGACACCAGTTTTACACCAAAATCTCAAGGCAATAGTGTTATGAATTTTTATTCTTATATAATTTTTAACTTTATCTTTTCTATCCAATGTAGGACTTTTAATTCACACTTAAACTATTTTCGACATATATATATATATATATATATATTCATAATTATGTAGCTATAAAAAAAAAACTCAGACATCCTCACTGCTATAAACTTCTTTGTCCAAATTTAGTTACATTCTCGTACTCGTATATCCAATGGGAACTGCGCACAGTAGTCACACTAATCTTGGAAGCGAATGCACTTCTTATGATGCAGGTGCCAATGGTAGCATAGCGCGTTGGGGAAACTCATTTGAAGTTTCCATGGGTCATAACAAAGAAAACGACCACACAGAGGTCTGGGCTGTGAAATACAAAACATGTCAGAAAAAGAACACATGTGGTTTTAACCTCAAGGCAAGCCGTGACAGCAACGGTGTCGAGAGCATACATTTCGGAATAGGCGACTTTGCCGACAACAAAACCGAATTCGCCTTGAAAATCACGAGGGTCGGTCGCGACGGTCTCCGAGGAGGGATATGCGGCATCGATTCTTGCAATGCTCCGGTGTCCTTCACAAGGGCCAAACAAGATCACACCATAGAGACAACCATTGTTGCGTACGGTTGTTCCTTCAGAGAGGGTCTTTTTGTTTTGGAGATGAAGAAAAAGGTTAACGCCGAGCATGCTTATATGGTGAACATGGCACACTATTATGTCACCAATGATGTTGGTGTTTCTGTTGAGGCCAAAATTCAGCGCAGGCAAAGTTGTTTCGGTGTTGAAGTGGAAGGTCCTTTCAAGCACCCCAGTGAAGAGTTGCGTAAGGTCCTTGTGAAAACGCGTAGAACCGGAGTTTGGTCGCGTAGTGCGTGTTCTCATTGCAACGTGGTAGCAAAGAGTGGGGGTGCAAAGAGTGGAGAATCTAATTCATCGTTGAAAGCACAACCAAGTCCCCAGAAAGGGCATGATGTAGTAGGTCAAATTTCTAATCATGCTTTCTCCACCAGTATCAAGGAACAATACAACAAAGGTCTTATCAATTCAAGTGGATACACCACAGGTTCTATGAATAATTCTATAATATTCATAGATTGTAATTTTTGAACTTGTGTTTTTGGGAAATAATTAACAAGTGTGGAAATGTTTTACTTTATGTATTTAAACATTAGTTTGTTGAAATAAAGAGATGGGGAATGGCTATTCTTCGATTAACTTCATTAATCCACTCTTACTATGTTTACCAAATCTGAAATTACAAAGGCCTCGTTTAATTGGTAACGTAATTTTCCTTTTGAGTAATTGTTGGAATTCTCACGTTGATTAAAATAAAGTAATTTTATGGAGATGCAAACCTTACTTTACAAGATGATATTATAGTCATTGTTTAAAAAGTCTATCCATCCTATAGTGAGATTTTTTGAACATTCTGTTTCATCTGCTATCAGGCCGCTAATAAACTATTTATTAATTTTTAGTTCCACATCCGAGATGTGTATACCTCGGTATAACGGGGTGTGTTGGAAACCCCCATCAAATAAAAATAAGATAATTTTGTTGGAATATAAACCTCACCTTACAATCTGATTTGATAGGATTGAGTTATATTTAAAAAGTCCACTTCTTATCATGAACCACATGTTGAAAGAACTTCCACGAGTTATGATGATGAATTGAGTTTTGACCTCTTCTTTGTTTTTTTGTCCGAGTGGGTATGCACTATACATAAAGTGTGAAAATTCCAAATAATATGAAGAATTAATTCCAACTAAGTCTTCCAATGTCAAGTTAACCAACCATGTGTCTCTTTTTCTTCCACAGAATCAAAAAATGGTTTAACTTAAAGTATGGACATACAAAATAGTATACGATTCGTTATAAAGAACTTGCAATCAAACATTGCAATAGATATCTTTTATCCAAGAAATTTAAGTATAGAAAAAAATAAATTTTGAAACTTATGATTTTCTCTATAAATACGTAAATTGAACAATTGTATGTAAATTTCTTTCATGATTTTTACTGATAATGTTTTAATAAAAATTATTTGATATTGATCCATTTTTCATATATTTTAAATAGCAATGAACTTTAAAGAGAGTTTTGATATAACACTCTTATTCTATATAAAAACTCAATATCTCACTAAAAAAATAATTTTTATGTGGACATTTTGTAATGATAAGAACAAAATAATAACAAATTCTGTAATAAAATTTCAATATCTGTGACAAACTCTATCTTATAAACTATGTCAAATTTTGTGACAAATAAATGTCTTTTGTAAATCTTACGTCAAAGTCATCACGAAATTATTTTAGTCATAACAATATATGTGATATCAATCAGGTGTTCATTTTTAAAACTGTGTCATAAACATAGTTGCAAAATGTACGGAGAGAAAAAAAGAGAATGTGTAATGATTTTTGTAACGACAACTTCGAACATTGCAACTGGTGTGTTGCAAATTTTTTCATAGACAGAAAAAATAGTCTCTAAAATAGACAAACTCTATTTTAAAGTGACTAAGAAATTAGCATTCCTTTAAAGTAAAACTCTTGTTGCTCTAAGCGACATCATTTAAGCACCACAATACTTGCTTAATACTTGTTTAACGGGTATCGCTAAACAAATATACATTGTAAGAAATGGTTAAATTAATTGAAAACCAACCCGGGTTATTGTTAAGGAACGAGAATCAGTGATCTTAAATTTCAAATATATATATATATATATATATATATATATATATATATATATATATATATATATATATATATATATTTTTTTTTTTTATATATGGTTGTGACGTCTCTATTATCTTATTTTATTTTATTATTGTTCATTATCAATTAAAATAATTAAAATAATAATGTGAAATAAAATCTTGATATAAAAAGGTGGACAATAGTGTCTCAATTAATACAAACATTCCAATGTTTATTTCACACAAACAACACTCTCCCTTATTTTTGTGGGTCAAATCACGTGGCTTTTCATGTCCAATATTTTGACATTACACTTAATTTTAGGAGAAGTGTTGAATGTAACAACTTTGTAGTTCCTTTATCCACTAAAATTAAATGGATACTTCTTTTTTTTGTTGGCAGAGAAGAGTCCGAAATGGTTCTCTATGCCAGAAACCTTTTGATTCTCATCAAACATAGCAAATATATAGATCTCTGTGGGTTTTGAAGGCCTTCTAGGGCTACCTGTTTTAGCACGACGAATCAAATTATTTAAGAAGGTTTTTGCGTTGTAATAACTGGCGTCTGACCCTCCATCTGATGGCCACCCACTCTCGGACACAACAACATCCACATAACCAATTTCAGTGTTATCAATTACAGCATGTACCGAATCCAACATAGCATCAAACAAATTCTTGTATTTGTATTTACCTCTAATACCACAACCTGTGTTGAGGTGAAAAGAGCATAGTCAAGTGATACGTCATTATGGTTATTAGAGTAACCATAATAAGGGTAGACATTGGCTAGTAAAGGTGCATTTGCATATACCAAATACCCGATTATGGGTTTTATGTACGACTTCACATCATCTCTGAAGGAATCTTGTGATGGGGGGTAAGTGTTTCCTAACATGCTCATGTCAATGGCTGTTGTGACCTTAATTTGATCCTGAAGGTCTTTAGCCCTAATAGCTTTGTATATATTTTGGATTGCAGGTAGAACGTATTTGGCAAACTTAGAGGATTCTTTAGAGGGATTCACTTTGTTGCCAACTGCGATGTACTTGATTTTGACACTTGGCAAGAAGTCCAAGACATTGTTTTGTACCCAAGTAATAGCATTGTTAGGGAAGGTGGCAAGAGATTGAAGGTCAATGTTTGGCACCCCAAGAATGAGTTCGATGTTTGAACCTTTAAGTGCATATAGAGTATTTTGATTAGGATCAAAGATTCTCATTTTTGTTATATTGGTTGATTTGTAAAGGCTTACAACTTCACTTACCGGAGGCAAATTGTCACCTAATGTGCCATAACACATGCCAATTTGAGCATCTGTTAACCAAGACATGAAAATTGTAATATCTAAAATTAAAATGTTGCAAGCATATGTTATAAGTAATGATATTAAGCACTATAAGAAATGAATCGTTCAACATATGTCCACATGGTTGAAACTTCGTAAATCTTAAAACTTTTTTTTTCACAAGGTTACAACATGTGTAAAAAGTGTGAACTCGCTATTATTTTTTATTAAACTTCGTATATATTCTTATCATAAAAATTACGTAATACAAAAAGTACACAATAAAAATTATAAAGAAATTCATTGTAACAATAAATTAAGTTGAAAAAAAAAATACTTTTTATACAAATAATAAAAGAAATAAATTTGATTAGTATTCATTAGATCAACTCGTTTAAATAAAAGGAATTCTTCAAAAAAAAAAATGTACAACTTTTCAAAAATAAATAGAAGATTAAAATGTTTAATATGGATTTAACTATTTTAAAAAATAAATTATAATTACATAGTATATCTTCGCTTATAAACACGAATTTTATTTATACGATAAAATTTGTGTAATTATATATATATTTTTTGTATTATTTTATATCTATCAACTAGTTTAACGTGAGTTAACATTTCCACAATGTATTTTTTATATATATTGGTTGGAGCACTGCATATACTTCCTATATTTTTTTTTTTGCTAAAAAGAACAATTAATTAATCAGATCAAACGTTTCTCATTTAATTAATTAGATAAAGTATCAACTAGTAAGTTATAATTTAGGAGTTTGCCTACGAGTATTTAGCATATTCACTTGAAGTTAATTTATTAACAAGCTTATTTTTATGGACATATGACATTTTTTTAAAGATGAATGCTTGTAGAATTCTATATATTGTGAGCATTATTAAATGAGGTGAAGCTTACTTTAAAGAAATAGTTTTGTTATAGCTTTATTGTGACATTTTATAAGAAAATCGATCATTTGAAAATAAAATAAAAGAAATATTAATTTCTGAATTGACTAAGATTACGAGTGGCATTTACATAAAATACTGTAATATTATGCATGTAATGGTAGAAGTAAATATAGAACCTGCAGTGCGAAGGTTTATAGTGAAAATTTGGAGAAGAAGAATGAGAGTAGAGAATGAGAAGATCTTGATAGTAACGAAGAGAGAATCCATGGTGAACAATCTAACACACAATTAAAATAACTTGGAAGAAAATTGATGATCACACTTGGTTCTTGTCTCCTTATATATATACACTCACCATCAATGTCTTACAAGTAATTTCAATTAATTATAAAAATATATATAAATAAATATCGTGTTTTCTATGTATATCCACATAAATAAATATCCTTATCTTATAATATCTCCATAATAAAGAGAAAAAAAAAAAGAAAAAAGATGTAGGTGTGTTGTTAAGAACAATACCGTGTCTTTAATAGTATTGTGCTGAAAACTGTGCTGGCACATTGTGTATATTATTACTTTATCACATTTTGACTGAAAATACAAATATAGTATTTATATTATTCTTTATAAAAGTTTCAGTAAATTTTATATTAATTAATTTTTTCCTTTTTTAACAAAAATTTGCATGTTATTTCATCCATATAAGTGAGTATATCAACTCATCTATTTTACTTCAAAAATGATAATTAACAACTTTATAAATATCGATTGTACATACTTTGAAAGAGTATATATCATTTACAAAAATTCCTAATAATAACACAGAATCCATATTTTTGACTAAAAATTAGTAAAAAAGTATTTAAGATGGAAAAATGTGCTATTACTTTCTATATTTCCCATAATATTTGAAAAGACTCAAACAGTGTTCATCGTTGGACCACATCACGTTACCACTGTTACTACAGTCAATGCCAGGAAAATGAAGTTTTGACAAAATCTTTTTATAAAGTTGACAAACTTTTTATAATAAGATTAAAGTAGATTAATTTTTTTAATTTTTAATCAAATAAAAATAGCATATTTTTTACTTTACTTAATAGTTTATCAAATTTTGTCAGAAAAAAACTTTGTTAATTGATATTTTCCTATTTAATATGCTTCCTAATGTATCTAACAAAGTAATATGAAAATTGCCTATATACATCAATTCTTTTTATGCTGACACTTGTCCTTTTCAATAGATTTCTAGTCATTTCTACTTTTTGTTTTGCTTTAATACACATCCTATCTAGTGACACCTGTTTCTTTTTGGGATATTTGTGGAATTTCATTAGTTTTTAGTTTGTTTTTATTCTCATGTTCTTATTATCATATGAGAATGTTTATTAATAATTAATTTTAGTAAAAAGTGATAAATTTAGATATAAATTTATAAAATAAAAAAATTATTATCTACTAAAATATTTATTATTATAAATAAAAATTTATAATTTATTATTAAATTAATCATTAATTAATTAAAGATTAATTTAAAATCAATTATTTTGATAACAAAAGTCTTTGTATCTAATATTTAGTGACAAATTTTTTTTTATAGTTAAATTTTAAAAAACAATGATAAGTTTTTATTATTAATAATGACTATTTTATCAACAAATAATTTTTTCTTTCGCAAAATAGTATTTAAATTGTTCACTAAAATTGACTATCAATCGGACATTTTTTTATAATGAGTGTTCATTCTTTACACTTTTTTTTTGTCATTTAATTCTCTCTCTATGTTTTATACCGATATCTATGTGTAGTCTAAAACTTTCAAAGTTGACGATGTATTTTTTAACACGTAGTATTGTGAGGACGGTTAAATATATTTTGATATCTTAACTTTCAGTTGAAAAATAAAATTAGTTCATTTTTGAAACTTTCACTGCTAAAAATTCTTATATTATATGAAAATTTTCTTGTAAATTTTTTAAAAAAATTTACAAGAAAATACTTTTTTCTTCTATTTTTTGTAAGAATCTTAATTGGTAGGTATTTTTTTGTGGATAATTATTTCCTGTAAAATTATAAAATTAGTAAATATTTCCTATAAAATTTGTTGTGAAAAGTGTTTTATGCAAAATATTTTGCAAAAAAATTGACAGTAATTGTTTTTTTCATAACAAAATTTATAAGTATTTTATACCAACAAAATTTCAAAATAAAATTGGCAAGAAATATAAATTTTTTTAATAATGTTTGGTCTCTCATCTTTAAAAATGTGTAAATTTAGTCATTTTAACCAAAATTTTTTAGAAATATTGTTCATGAAACATTTGTTAATTATAGAAATTCAACTTTTTTTGTCACTGTATAAAAAATTAAACATAATACAATTAATATGAAATTTATTATAGTAATTAAATATTTTTTCAATATGAAAATAAGTAATAACAAATAAAATAAAAGTAAAAATAATAAAAATATATTAACATATCAAATAATATATATATATATATAGTGATGAATATACATATAATATGGTGAAGCTTATTTTAAAGATATAGTTTTTGTTATCTTTAAGGTAACACAGATTTTTAAGAAAACCAATCATTTGAAAAAGAAAATTAAAAAAAAAATTAACTTCTGAATTGACTCAGATTAAAAGTGATATTTGCAGATAATACTGTAATATTGGAAATAAATGAGAACCTGTAGTACGAAGGTTAATAGTGAATAGTCGGAGACAATGAAAACATCTTGATAAAGAAAATGTAACACACCACAAAATAATTTGAATTACACTTGGTTCCTCAATCCTCTTTATATACACTCACCATCCATGTCTTACAAATAATTTGAACTACAAAAAATCTATATGAATAAATATCCACATAATTAGTACTCAATATCCTTATCTTATAACATCTCCATAAACAAAGAAAAAAAATTGATGTAGCTGTGTTATTAAGAAGAGTACTGTGTCCTTAATAGTATTGTGCTTGAAACTGTGCTGGCACATTTTGTATATTACATTATCACATTTTGAGTAAAAAGTAACAAAATATAGTATTTATCGTATTCATTACGAAACATTCACTAAAATTTATATTAATTAATTTTTCCTTTTTTTTAACTAAATTTGCATGCTATTTCATTAACATATATGTATATTACATTATCACATTTTGAGTAAAAATAACAAACTATACTATTTATCTAATATTCGTTATGAAAGTTTCACTAAAAATTATATTAATTATTTTTTCCTTTGTTAACCAAAATTGTATGTTATTTCATCCATATAGTGAGCATATAAACTCATCTATTATTTTACTTCAAAAATGATAATTAATATATATATATATATATATATATATAATTTTCAGATAAATAATAAAATGTCATAGCAACTCAAGTAATTGATACATTATAACGATTTACATTCACATATTAATATGTTAATAATTTCATTAACTTTTTCATTTTAATTAATTGAAAAGCAACATGAATCGCTTAATAAGCAATTTATATGGATTAGTATACTTAAAAAATTATAATTAAAATGATAATGTGGAATAAAATGTAGACAACAAAAACAAGTGCACGAGTGTCTCATATATTAAAAATTTCAATCATTACAAACATTCATAAATTATTTCACACAAACAACACTCTCCCTATTTTCGTGGAAGGAATAACATAGGTTTCATGGACAACCTTTTGACATTACATGTAACCTTAAGTGAAGTATTGCGTGTAATTCATTTATTAATTAAAAACCAAATGGATACTTCTTTTCTTTGCTAGGAGAGAAAAGTCCAAAATGTTTCTGTATGTCAGGATTCTTTTGATTCTCATCAAACATAGCAAATAAATAGATCTCTGTGGGTTTTGAGGGTTTTCTAGGACTACCTGTTTTAGCACGACGAACCAAATTATCTAAGTAGGTGTTTGCGTTGTCATAAGTGGCAGCAAACCCTCCATCCGATGGCCACCCACTCTCGGACACAACAACCTCCACAGAACCAATTCCAGTGCTATCAATTGCAGCATGCACAGAATCCAATATAGCATCAAACAGATTTTGGTATCCATATTGACCATCTGATACCACAACACTTGGTGAGGTGAAAAGAGCATAGGGAAGTGATATGTCATTAGGGTTATTAGAGTAACTAAAATAAGGGTACACATTGACTAATAAAGGTGCATTTGCGAATACCAAGTAGCCGATTATAGGGTCTATGTATGACCTCACATCATCTCTGAAGGAGCCTTGTGATGGGGGGTATGATTTTCCTAAAATGGTTGTGTCAATGGCTGTTGTGACCTTTATTTGATCCTGAAGGCCTTGAGCCTTAATAGCTTCATATATGTTTTGGATTGCACGTAGAACGTATGGGGCAAACTCAGAGGACCCTCCAGCAGGGTTCACTTCGTTGCCAACTGCCACGTACTTGATTTTGACAAAGGGAAAGTAGCTTAAGACATTGTTTTGCACCCATTGAATAGCATTGTCAGCTGAGGCGGCAAGAGATTGAAGGTCGACATTTGGCACCCCAAGAATCAGCTCGATGTTTGAATCTCTAAGTGCATTTAGTATATCATGATTAGGGTCGAAGATTCTCATCCTTGTTATACCGTTTGATTGGTAAAGACTTACCACTTCATTTGCCGGAGGTAAATTGTTGCCCAATGTACCATAACACACACCAACCTGAGCATCTGTTACCCAAAACATGAAAATTGTAATCTATAAAATTAAGTTGTTGCATGCTCATATTGAAAAAGAAGTTATATTATTATTATTATTATTATTATTATTGTTTTGTATATATTACTTTATATATCAATTTAGATGATGTAATAGTTCCTATTTAATATATTAATTTGTCTTTTTATATAGAAAAAAAAAATAACATGTCTGAACACTTCATGTATATTTCTTATTATAAGAATTACGCTACACAAATCTTACACACCACAGATATTATAAAGATATTCAATGTAACAGTAATTTACATTGAGAAATGAAAAAAAAATTATAACAACAAATAAAGAAATAAATTTGATTAATATGCATTAGGTCAATGCATTTAAATAAAATGATTTGTCAAGTAATAAACATATGAGAAATTGATAGAGAAGACTGAATAAATGAGGTAAAGCTTAATTTAAAGAAATATTTTTTTCTTAACTTTAATGTGACACAATGTTAAGAAAACCGATCATGTGAAAATAAAAGAAAAATCAACTTCTGAATTGACTAAGATTAAAAATAGTATTTAACAATAGTGGAAGTAAATGAGAACCTGCACTGCGAAGGTTTATGGTGAATAGCTGAAGAAGAAGAAGCATGAGAGTGGAGAATGAGAACATGTTGGGAGTGGAGAAGAGAGAAGACATGTTGCAAAAATGTAACACACCACAAAAAAAACAACTCAAACAATAAGAAATTGATGATCATACTTGTTTCCTATGATCTCCTTATATACACTCACCACCATCAATGTCTTACAAGGAATTTGAATTATAAAAATATATATAATAAATATCTTATTGTCCTTCTATATCTACATTATTAATACTCAGTATCCTTACCTTAATTATAATATCTCCATAAACAAAGAGAAAAGATGTAGTTGTGTTATTAAGAAGAATACGGATTAGTTGTGATCAAACCAATTTATTCACTATTAAATATTAATTATAGAATCAATCTCCACTGTAATATCTTCTATAAATCAATCAAATTTGTTTACTGTTACACACTAATTACATAAATGAATTAATATACAGATCTCACATCTTACATAATGAATTAACATACAAATCTCATTTTAAATGTTAGAACTATACATAAAATGGTATATGACCTAACATATTTGAGTAACAAAACTAATTGAATCTACTTAAAATTGTATGAAAATAATAATTAGTTTTAAACGGATTAGATTGACTCACTAAATCATCAACCCGTGATGGATCGAGTCTGGTCAAGTCGGGTTACCGTTTTGACAGCTCTACAATTACCCACCTCCAAGTGCCAACAATGAGGTATAGTTCATGTTATAAAAGAAACGGGGATAAAGTTGTCATTTTAAACATTGGGGAGTGAAGAAAGCAAAATTCCACATTTAGGCTGTAGTGAACAAAACGTGTTGGATTTTTTGCACTCCATAAGTACCCAGTGGGCAAAAAAAAAATTGACTAAACTATGCTTAAATCTTTTTTAAACTTATATTAAAAAAGTTATTTCTTCTATAAATAGTATTACATAACGACTTTAACACTATAAAAAATGAACGATGATCATATTTCAAAAAATGAATGTTGCTTTTAGATATTTATTTATGATCCAGTTTTAAATTTTGATTTGTACTAGGATAAATATCTTTTAAACGTCGAGTTTAAAACTCCTAAATATTACATTATTCTTTTGAGTTCAAATATTATATATAATCACCATCCACATTATTCTTTTGTTTGAAATTATTTGTAATTTTTTGCTAAAAAAAATTTTCAAGTATTCTTTCAATGCATTACATTCCTTTATATCATCTCCCATAACTATACAATAAAAATTATAATATTTTCTTCCTTTTCCTATGATTTTGGTTGTAAGCATTAACTTGATAAATCTACAAAACCATTTTCATAACAATTGTTTTAGTCTGTAAATGATTTCTTCAATTTATACACCTAATTATTATATACAACTTGATCACTTAAAATATCTCTTATATTATTATTTTCTGACAAAAAAAAAAATCCTCGGAAGTAAGTCACATTAATAAAAGAATAATATGTATCCTTGTTAATTTTTTTTTCAACTTGGGCAACATGCACTGTATTATAATGCATATAAATGATATTATTTATCATGTATCCCACGAAATAAATGAATAAATATAAAAGAGTTAGAAATTATGAATGAAGTAGATACATTAATTCCAAGTGGGTTTTGTAAATGATGATCTTTAGTGGCGGCTACACTGTGGGCTTAAATAATTGAATATGCAGGCGTAAGAGGAAGAATGAGTACAAAAGATAAATCATGAATGCGTAAACAAACCAAAAGATATCCTTGAAGCTAATGCTATATATGTAGGATTGTAGTTATGATAAGAAAAACAATTCAAGGAAATTGGAATTTCGAAAGCAGCCATTGACCATGATTAAGATTGTTCTCCTTTTTCAAATGCGCGTAATCAATTCATATCCACCAATCTAAAGTGGGTAAAAAAATTGAGAAAATATAACATCTATTTATTTGTAAAATAAAATATTGTACTTAGATAATAAATTAAGAATTATATTTATAGATATTACTACCTTCCACAAAGATTAAAAAAACGTTATACCACATACCGCACTCAATAGTCTTATATCACTTAGAAGTTGATACCTAAGACGGTTTAAATATTTCTTTCTATTTTCATCCTTTGAAATACTTTTTAAAGATAAAACCGCGACAAAACACACTCTAAAACGAACAATACTTCGGATGCATAATGATTGACTTGGGATTCCGGATTTCGGATTAGAACACTGGCACCCACCATCAGACTTGGGACCAAAACACTGGGGCCACCATCAGACTTGCGACCAAATCACTAGCGTCCACCATCGGACTTGGGATCAGAACATTGACACCTATCATTTTACATATAAATTATCGATTTCTTAAGTTCTCCATTAAAAATGATGTATCATTCCCCTTAGTTATCAATTGTGGAACTTATGTTCCTACCTATTCCAATAGTTCATGCACACGTTAAGTTAACATGGATTAACAAAATACATATATATTAACTCAATTTATTAAATTGATGTTGGACAAGCTATACCTGACCCAAACAATTCACTTTCTTAGCTCTACTTTCAGAAGAAGAAAAAAAAGACAATTTTTTTTTATCAAAAAAATTGTACAGTATCACAAATACTAGGAAAAAAAATGGAGGAAAAACTTCAAAAGTTGCATTAAATTTCTTAATCCGAATAAAATCACTAAATTCTATTATAAATATATGTAATTCAAAAATTGCACGTGACAAAAGTTTTAGGCTAATACTTCAAGTTCATTTTTTCAAGTTCACTCTTTTCTTTTATAAACACATATACCGGTGAAGTAGTTCAACCACATATTAATTGTGTTATCAGGAGTATCTCAGCAATTTTTACCAACAAATGAAGAATAAGAAAAATCAAATATACACTTTTTTTGAACTTATGTCATATTTTTCTTTTGTGAAATATAACTATAATGAGATGTGGGGTAGGTATATATATTATTGAAAACGTTAACATTAAAAGGGGTTAAAATTAAGGAAAGATTGATGTATAATCTTTTTTTTTCTACTTACAGAATGTATATATGGTTGTAATGGGTTAGAACACTCTGAATTTTCTATATTAAATATATTATTTTTCTCTGATGAAAACAAAAAACTTCAAGTTCATTCAGCAGCCCTATAGCATAATTTAGAAAAACCAATTGCATTTAATGGCTGCGCTGAGAAGCTAGTTAATTACAATAAATATTTTATTTATTTATTTATTTATTTATTTTGTAGGGCACATACACGTATTATTTTTGGTTTATATATATAATAGCATATATAGTACGTAGAGCCATCAACAAAGAAAATATTTTTTTCAGAAACACACACATACAATAGATAAAACTCTTTGAAAGTTTGGTAACGTGGGTCCTTACAATACCAAGTTGTTTAAAGGATAAAGCTTTAAATTACGTTGAAAATGTTAAGCATATATATCATCATCACCTTGCCACTTCCAGGTTCATGCACTGCGATCGATGACTTGACTATTCTATCAATTTGTTTACAACATATTTTTTTTTTCGTCAATAATTCTATTATTATGACTATTTTTACAAAAAGTAGAAAAAATGTAGAAATAAAACGAAAGTAAAATAAATAATATGATAAAGAGCGATAAGAAAAGTGTATGTATCATATTTAAGACTATGTCTTTTTACATACGTAAAAGAGTTATTTGAAATGTTGATTGGAAGAGAAAATTGGCAAGACCAAGACTTTTGATGATGGTGGAAAGATAATAGGTGGGTAAACATAGACATCAAGATTATATTAGTAATTGAAGTTTCTTCAAAGACATGGTGAAGAACACTCTCTATTTATAGAACTGCAACAATGAAGTTTAATTTGCATCTTCCACCATGGCCTCTCACTTCCCCAGAAACCAGAGCTTCTCATTTGCTGCTTTTCTTCTTCTTTTTCAACTTTTGACAGTGAACATTAGCACTGCTGGTCAGTCTCTCTATTTTGTTACCTTATGTCGATTCATTTATTAAGTTTGATTATTTACAGAAAAAATATATTATAACTCTCATTTTTTAACTTTCATTTTTTATTTTTTGACGTAATTTAGTGTGAGTCACTAATTAATATATTATTATCTTTTCTTTAAAAAAAATCAATGACAGACTAAATCATGTCATCAGAAAATAAAAAATAAGAATAGAAAAATAGGAATCATATTATATAAATACATATTATACTTTTTCTTATATTTTTTTTATCTGGTTTTGTTCTACTGTCATAAATAAGTTAAGATGTATCAGTTCATCAATGTACAGTACACTGAGCAGTTTGTAAATTTACAAAAAGAAAAAATCGAAAGGAAAAACCCAATTATTATTTCATAAAATCAATTTAAAAATGTAGTTAAAAAGTTATTATATATATTCATGACTTAGTCTAAATATGATTTAAACATATTTTGTGTTCTCGAATTTAAAGAGATTGGATTTATAAATAATAAACAAGTTAAATATTTTTTGTAATCAAATTATTATAAAAATTTATCTTCTTAAACTAAATTATAAAATATTTCTTCCTTGTACTCTATGAAAGTCGTGTATCACTCTTACAAACGAAATGTGAAAATTATGTTATAATCAACGGTGAAACTTTATTTATCATATAAAAACATTTTACACAGCGTTTGTTGCAAGTATATTTTATATAACTTTTAAAATATAGAGACTAAATACTTTATTATTTTTAGTTTAGAAATGAAATACAACTTTTAATAATAATTTGAAGACGAAAAGCATATTTAAATTTAAAATAAACAATAAAAAATGTAAAGTTAATTTATTAAGTCTTCATCAGTAAAATAAAATAGATAGACAAGTCAACAAAATAGATAGACAAGTCAACTTCGCTTGCCGTTACCTGACATGGTAGGTGTTAGGTGTTTTTCAACTTATCCTCAATGGATTAAATTCCCATATATCTATATTTAATATCTTTTTATGTCCATTTAATAAGTTTTTACTATGTAAATTAATATAATTCATAAACATTAAAGGAAATTAATATTTTTAACTGACCTAATTGAAGAAATAGAGAATTTATTTTGATCCAAAGCTAATCTTATTATTTTGGCCACTTAGAGGGCAGAGTTGAAGTTAACTTATTTTATCTTCCTTAATATCACAACATATTTTTTATATATCCACAAAATATCATTTTCAATGTCAGGGGACATTATAATGATTTTTTCTTCTCAAATTATCATTTTTCAAAAGGTGTTGTTAAATTCAAGCTAATGAAAGTAAACTAATAATTAATTATTCCACCAATTTTACCTATGTTTTAACCTACATATGTGATTGTAGAATTTTAATTTCACAGACATGATTTTTGTTTTGGTTAATTAGCAGAAGCTCAAATCGGTGTGTGTTATGGCATGATGGGGAACAATCTACCACCAGCTAATGAAGTTATAAGTCTTTACAGATCAAATAACATAAGAAGAATGAGACTTTATGATCCTAATCAAGCTGCTCTACAAGCCCTAAGAAATTCAGGCATTGAACTCATTCTTGGAGTGCCAAACCCTGACCTTCAAGCTCTTGCCACAAATGCTGATAATGCTCGTCAATGGGTGCAAAGGAACGTCTTGAACTTTTGGCCAAGTGTTAGAATCAAGTACATAGCAGTTGGCAATGAAGTGAATCCTGTCGGAGGCTCCTCTTCGTATGCACAGTTTGTTCTACCTGCTGTCCAAAATGTGTACCAAGCTATAAGGGCTCAAGGTCTTCATGATCAAATCAAGGTTTCAACAGCTATTGACACGACCATGATAGGAAACTCTTACCCTCCATCACAAGGTTCCTTCAGAGGTGATGTTAGATCATACTTAGACCCTATAATAGGGTACTTGCTCTATGCAGGTGCACCTTTATTGGTCAATGTATACCCTTATTTTTCTTACTCTGGTAACCCTCGTGACATATCACTTCCCTATGCTCTTTTTAGTGCACCGAATGTTGTGGTGTGGGATGGTCAATATGGGTACCAGAATTTGTTTGATGCTATATTGGATGCAGTGCATGCAGCCATTGATAATACTAGGATCGGTTATGTTGAGGTTGTTGTGTCCGAGAGTGGGTGGCCCTCGGATGGAGGATTTGGTGCCACATACGAAAATGCACGTGTGTATTTGGATAATTTGGTTCGTCGTGCTGGTAGAGGAAGTCCTAGAAGACCTTCAAAACCTACAGAGATTTATATATTTGGCATGTTCGATGAGAATGGAAAGAGTCCGGAGATAGAGAAACATTTTGGACTCTTTAATCCCAACAAACAAAAGAAGTACCCCTTTGGATTTGGTGGCAAAAGAGATGGGAAGATCGTTATTGATGACTTCAATGCAACAAATTCTCTTAAGAGTGACATGTAAGGTTGGAACCCTATACTTTGTATTCCACCCATAAAATAAGAGAGAATTTGATGCTTGTAAAAAATGTTTATCCTTTGGTTTTGGATAAAACAATGTTGGATATAGGGCCGGGCATAATTAATTTAACTGTACTGTACTACAGTTAATTGTATTGTTTTATACTAAAATAAACTGAATTGATTGTATTAAAAATTGAACTATATTCAGTGGCGGAACTTGAACAAAAAATGTAGGGGTGTCAAATTAGTTTTGTTATATATAATTTTTTTTAGTCAAAAAAAAAGTTCTTCATCTTTTTTCTTCACATAATAATAGAATTCAAAAAAATATTATTATCATTCGCTATTATATCATGCTATTATATCATGATACCAAACTATGAATACCATTTTAGATAACCTCATCAATTTGATTTGATGGTATTGTCACATTTGAGGCCGTTTTTCCCGAATCGCATTCTAATGAATTTTTAAATTCATTGTATATAACTTTAAGAACTTTAAAGATTTATTTTTTATTGTCTTGAATTCCTGCTTCTCATGAAATTTCTCAAGTTTAGTTAACGTAAATGCATTTTTTTTTCATCTTTATCACAAACCTTCTTTAAAAAAAGAATCAATTTTTTTTTACTTTTTATCATAATCTTTTTAATATAAATTTATCACATCTCGCCTATTTAGAAAAAAATAAATTTATATTCACAAATCACAATTATCACAATGCAAAACATAACAAAACTCATACCACTTTAATTAAATAAGCAATATTGTATAAATTCAAAACTTAAAAAAAAAATTACCATAGGCAGCGAAAAACACAAAATCCCTAAATTTAATAATTAAAGATTATAATAATGGGAAAAATTATAATTAGGGCCCATACCAATTTCATAAAAGAATCCCTAAAATCATAATTAGGATTTATATTAATTTGGGATAAACATCCTAAAAAGAATCATAAATTTAACATACATAAATCATAATAAGATACTAATTTTGATAAGTGAGAGATCATGCAAGAAAATATACTTCAATCTCAATCTATGTATTTCCCAACCTCTATTTTCCAATCTATCTCTTTGTATTTATTTCTCTTCACACACTTTCATGATAATCTACATGGTAGAAAGATCTTATAGCCAGAAAAAAAATCTTAATCTCTTTTATAAATCAATGTCTCCATTAATTTTTTTATTTTATCTTTTATTATTATTTTTCATTTAATAAACTTAATATAAATAATATATAAATATAATTTTAAAAAATATATAAATATATATAAAAAAATTCAAAAAAAAAAAATTGGGGGAGCCATGGCTCCCCTGTCACCATATAGTTTTGCCTCTGACTATACTGTTGTCCGGTACAGTTTTTAAAAACCAAACTTAAATGAGTTAACTATTTGATGACCAAACTGAACTGCTTTTTAGTTTTTTCTGTGCTTCACGCTTAGGTAGTACTGATAATGCACGACACTCTATGATTTCCTCATCTCATGTACACTAGACACAAAATTTACTCTTTGATTTTTTTTTCATTTCATATACAATAATAAAAAAACGTACGTAACACTTTTTAGGTTATGTTATAATAATATATTTAAGTGAATTTTACGGTTATATTGTAAGTTACAGTTTACTTGATATTAATTATTTTATTTTATAAAAAATAGTCTGTAATATTTGTTTTATTTTATAAAAAATAGTGTTATATATAATTTATATTAATTAATATAATTATCTATGATAAAAAAAATTTAATACTTCCAACACTTATTTTCTAAATACTTTTTTTATATCGAATACAAAATAAAATCTGTCTCTTTTAATTGTAATTTCCTCTTTTCCTCTTGAAATCAAATATATTTTTTTTATATATCACATAATTACTATTATTCATGAAAGAGGGTATAATAGTGGAAGAATTAAATTTTATAAATAATATCTTAAGCTTTATTTTTATTATCGCTTTAGTTTGTAACAAAAAATGTTAATTTCAAATTATTGTACATGAATAAGTATCGCAAAAAATACTTTAACTTAATTCGTTATTAATATACTTGTTAAGTTTATTAGTAAAACAATAAAAAAGATTGAAGAAAAAATTCAACAATTTAAATTAATGTAATAATTTATTAACAATTGAAATGATGAAGTAAATTTCGGTTCAAAAATAGTACAATTTGTACAACAGTTCAGTTTATAATAGTTCAATTCATATTATAGTGCAGTACAATTCAATTCAGTTTATTAGACAACAAAAACAGTTCAATTCAGTTTGTCTGAATTGTTTTTCAGTTCAGTGCAGTTCATACGAACTATTTTTTAGTTCAATGCAATTTTTAATAGTTCAGTGCAGTTCAATATGCTTTGCCCAGCCCCAGTTGGATATAGTTAATAAAAATGAACTTACACTGACTCATCTTAGTTATTCATTTTATTTCATTGTTCAATTTCATTATAATCTTCAAAATGGTACGAGCACAAGTATTTAATGGGTTTAATAACTTTTTTTAATTGAAGAATAATTCATTTAAGATAATGATATAATGGTATTTAAATAATTACAATTTATAAATCAATAATTATCTTTCATTAATAATCATAATGTTTTACTTTATTCTTTTCGAATTATGAAACACTACAACTCTTGTAATTTATAACTCAATTAGACAACAAATTTTTCAAAAACAAAAATAAAACTCTTTCTATATTTCTATCAAACATATGGTGTGCAATATTATAAAGGTTTCACTAGGATTGAGTTTTATTATTCAATTAAAAGCAAAATCACCAAACAATATACTTCTAATTCATTATCTAGCATTCCCTAACAAGTCGTAATGTCGTACCGATAAGTCTAAACTTGAAAAACAAAAACTATGTTTAATTATTTTTGTTATACCTTTGCACTCATATCAACATTATGATGTTATAAGAATGATCAGTGATGTACTTTATGTATAGATGCAGAATCAATTAGTTGTAATTATAGTCTAGGTTCTGATATTGGGCCTCATATTTAGATACCCATAAATAAGCAATCAATAATTATTATAATTAAAACAAAAATAGAACACAAGAGTGATGAAAAAGAATTAAATTGAATAGTGAGATTCACAAAGTTAATAATACATTACACCAACCTCCATGAATAAGGGAGTTAGTTACTCCTTCACATTAGGAATACTAAAATAATGATGAAGACGAATGTTTCCAGCTTTCAAAATATGTCTCTATCTTCTTTCTTTTTAGGTTGAGTGTCCTTTTTTCCAAAAAAAATTCTTTTTTCCTCTTTCACTAAAAGAGGTTTTCCCCTTAGATGGATGATGATTTTCCATAAGAGTTGTTCATTTTGATTTTATATTGGAGTAACCAACTTTACCAATATATTTCCTTCTTAACTATGATAATCAAATTATGTTGAAATTCTTCTTAATTTCCTGAAACAAATTCCCTTTATTATTAAAGTTGAAATACATCAAATTTTGTTTAGGTGAAAAGTATATAGCCTGTCCAATTATAACACAGATTCCAAATTTAATTAAACAATAGTATTTCGTGAGTTTATTAATTTAGAACATGTGCTTTTGCATGAGACTCTTGATTCCTGACGTGAATGTAGCCAGGGAGAAACCAAAGTTGAGGGAACACATAAACGTTATTAATTATATTATTTTCTGAAACCTAATAAACGATAACGTGGGTTTTTGTTTAATTTGATCTCACATTTTCAATAATTTTTAATGGCTGCTTTCCATTACACATTCTCATTCTGCAAACATCGTACCTCATCGAAGGATATATATATATATATATATATATATATATATATATATATATATATATATATATATATATATATATATATATATATATTGTTTTGTTCATACATATCTTTTAATTTTGTTTATGAATTCCTTATCTTTGTTTAATTCTTCAACTTCACTCGTGCCCTCAGCAGCCATTGCCATCTTTTAGAAAAGTCAATAGCATTTCTAATGGCTGTACTGAGAAATTTAGTATTCTTCCGTGCCTTCAAATATAGTCTATAAGGTATCTTCTACATGCCATAAAGTTATAACATCTACTGTTCAAGGAAATAATTGTTCAGATTCATATTACAATATAGTCAATTTATATTGTTTGATATTACATGTTTTGACTTTTTTTAACTCTAGATGATATTTTAAATTTATATATCTAATACTTATCTTTTCTTACTTCATATATTTATATATGTACGGAACAACTTAATCACTTTATTTAAATACATTTATTCTTGCTAATAAAAAAATATACCTAACACTTATAAAAGTGTGTTAAGTTCTGAAAAATTGAAATAAATATCTATCTCACATATATATATTGGTTTTTATAAAAGACTTAAAATACAAAATTATTAAATGAAATATGTCCTTGATACGCATAAGCAAAGATAATATTTTTGTTATAATTACATTTCTTAATATCTATTAGTTTTGATACTCGTATAGGTTATGTTGTATACCATTTTATATGTAGTTCTCCCACTTTTACTTTCAAAATGAGATTTGTTTTTACTATACACGTTTTTTCTTTGTGTGTGGACAGATACTATAAGATAAGGGTATTGAGTATTACGTGGATAAACATGGACACCAAGATATATTATTTATATAGATTTTTATAATTTTAATTGCTTGTAAGACATGGATTGTGAGTGTATATATAGGGATTGGAGGAACCAAGTTTGATCATCAATTTCTCAATTTCTTGTTTAAGTTGTTTTGTAGTGTGTTACATTTTGCATCATGTCTTCTCTCTTTTTCACTACCAAGATATTCTCATTCTTCATTCTCATGCTTCTTCTTCAGTTGTTCACAAACCTTCGCACTGCAGGTTCACATTTACTTCCACCATTAAGATGGTAGATGCATGCATAATATTACAGTATAATATAAGTAAATACGACTTTTAATAGTCAATTCACAAGTTAATTTTTCTTTTCTATTAAATTGATTGGTTTTCTTAAGATCGTGTGACATTACAGTTAACAAAATCTATTTCTTTAACGTAAGCTTCACCATGTTTATTTAGGTTCTCTATCAATTTCTCATATACGTGTATGATATGTACATTAATAAGGGCAGATATTCTGAAGTGATTTCCACCACGTGAATATGTCTAATGTCCAAAATATGACCGTTAGTATATGTAATTAAAATATAACTTTCATGTTTTGGCTTGCAGATGCTCAAATTGGCGTGTGTTATGGCACGATGGGCGACAATTTACCTCCGGCAAATGAAGTGGTAAGTCTTTACGCATCAAACAGTATAACAAGAATGAGAACCTATTATCCTAATCAAGATGCTCTGAATGCACTTCGAAATACAAACATTGAGCTCATTCTTGGCGTGGCCAACCCTGACCTTCAAGCACTTGCAACTAGCTTTGCTAATGCTGTTCAATGGGTGCAAAGCAACATTTTGAACTATTGGCCCAGTGTCAAAATCAAGTATGTGGCAGTTGGCAATGAAGTGAATCCCGTTGGAGCGAACTCTCAATATGCGCAATATGTTCTACCTGCAATCCAAAACATATACCAAGCTATTTTGGCTCAAGGCCTTCAGAATCAAATTAAGGTTACAACAGCCATTGACATGAGCATGTTAGGAAACTCTTACCCCCCATCACAAGGCTCCTTTAGAGCTGATGTGAGGTCATACATAGACCCCATAATCGGGTACTTGCTATATGCAAGTGCACCTTTATTAGTCAATGTGTACCCTTATTTTAGCTACTCTAATAACCCTACTGACATATCACTTTCTTATGCTCTTTTCACATCACCAAATGTTGTGGTATGGGATGGTCAATACGGGTACCAAAATTTGTTTGATGCTATGTTGGATGCAGTGCATGCTGCTATTGATAACACTGGAATTGGTTATGTGGAGGTTGTTGTGTCCGAGAGTGGATGGCCATCAGATGGAGGGTTTGCCGCCACTTATGACAACGCAAACACCTACTTAGGTAATTTGATTCTTCGTGCTAAAAATGGTACTCCTAGAAGACCTTCAAAACCTACAGAAATCTATATTTTTGCTATGTTTGATGAGAATCAAAAGAGTCCTGATATAGAGAAACATTTTGGGCTCTTCTTTCCTAACAAGCAAAAGAAGTACGCATTTGGATTCATTGCATAAAGGAATGGAAGATGTTAACAGTGCCCCTGAAGTTACTAGTAAGATGAAAAGCTTACTCATCAAAATTTATGTTTATGTGTCACCCATAAAATAAAATTGTATGATGTCTGTGTGTGAAATAATTATCTTTCGTCTTTGGATACAAAGACGTTGGAAAGTTTATAAAGATGAAATTATGTAGTACGACATCCTCTTTTCTACTTGTTATAATGTAAATTTTATTTTATTATCTTAATTGTAATTTTCAAATTAAACTAATCCAAGTAAATTGTTTGTTTTGAGTTAATCATATATATAGCTTTTCAATTAATTAAAATTAAAAAGAAAAATGAAATCATTAGTAAGATATGAATATAAACAGTTGTAAAGGATCAATGTGGTTATATGAATATTAATAAGATGTATATGTCGTTAGATCTATTCAAAATGATACTGAGTTATCATTTAAAATTATTACATGAAAGGGAAATTTTAATTAACAAATAATTTTGAAACTCAACATAATAATATTTTTAAAATGATTGTACAAAATAAATTTTGAATTATATATATAAAATAAGTTTGAGATTGCCCATCATATATAGTTAAGAATTCTCAAAATTATTAAACGAAATAAAAATATTAATTATAAAAAAGTTCCAAATCATAATCTTTAAAGTTGTTATATATAAATAAATAAATAAATCTAATTATTGTGCTAATTTGAAATATGAATAACTTTTAAAACTAAAATACGGGTAAAGAAATAGTCCATAAGATAATTAATAATTTATAAAAGGATGAAATATTAAAATAAATTGAAAAAAAATAAGTATCTTTTTTTATTGACAATTTTTAATATAATCTTTACATATATAGAAATCAGTGCCAATCTCATACGTAGCAGATGCAGAAGCAAGACTCCTAATCCTAATAAGTCGTCTTTTCATTACTCAGTACTTTCACATCATTTAGAATTTAAAGTCATATAAATTATTTAAATATATATTTTTTCTAATTTTTATCATTTAAATTTTTTTAATAAAAAATAATAATAGAACACTTTTCTCTTAAACCTCAACTGAATACACTTTCTCTTAAACGCAAATACTACAACACTATTATCATGGTAATGCTATAGTGCCATTTGTTTAGTAACATGAAAACAAAATGTAAGGCCCTATTTCTTTTCTGTCCTAAAGTTAGTGAGCTGCCCTACAGGATTGGGCCTAAAGGTCGGCCCATAGGATAAAAGCTTTCGTGTTGCCCTAATCCTGCACTCATTTCCACTCTTGCAGAACTCATCAGCCGTCACCCTTCCGCACTAGAACTCTGTTAGGGTTTACTCCGAACCTTGAACCAGTAAGCTCAGTTGCGTTTCCTAGCCCCATCTCAGTAATCTGTCGTTGGAGCTTCGCGTTCCGCTGTTGGAGACGCACCCCGCTCTTAGCCTTTTTCCAGGTACGGGAAGTTAGAGCTCTTGGTTCCCAGTCGTTTTGGTCTGTGTTTGCGTTGGTTGCTGCTTGTATGGTTTAATCCTTCGATTTGGTGTGTGAGAATGCTTTGTATGCTTGTTTCGTTCGATAAACATGGCTGTTGCAGTGAAGAACAGTGGTGAGACCTGTTAATCTCGCCCAAGCGAGCCAGTCTCACCTAAGCGAGAGGAACAGGGAGCTCGCCTAGGACTCTTGCGCGAAAGGTCGCTCAGGCGACCAGCTCGGCTTTTGAGCGAGCGAGCATCTCACCCAGGCGAGAGGGGTCTCGCCTAAGCGAGAGGGGTCTCGCCTAAGCGAGATCCCGTGATGTTCCCTGGGTGCTTCATCGAACCCTCGCCTAGGCGAAGGAGGGGCTCGCCTGAGCGAGCACGTCTCGCTTGAGCGAAACCCTTCAGCCTGAGCAAGGGGTTGGGCGAGGCAGTACGCTATTTGGGTGCTTGTTTATTCTTGGATGATTGATATTGGCTTCAATGTGAATTGTATGATGAGAAACATGTATATAATGGAATATTATGTGTACTTGGCATGAATTATGAATTGTGCATGACGGGTTGGGTGTGAACTTGGCATGCGAAACGAATGTGTGGTTGGAAATTAAAGGAACATGGTATTAACATGAGAGGAGACCCTAGGCTCATGGGGTGGCGGTGATCTGACGTATGGATTCAAATGTGATGCGTACGAGGAATAGATCTCATGGATGGGTATGGAATTGTAAACATGACTTTGATGTTCTCCTACTGCTGTTTTATGAATGTTTGTTCGTGTCAGCGTGTAATTCCTTGGGGTCTCTAGGTGAGACATCCGGGGCTACGCATCAGTGGTCGGGACGTAATCTCATGGCCCCTGTTAGTGGGTGTCCATGGTGGTGCCCCATCTGTATAATTAGGTAAGGATTCAAGGTAAGGTTGCATCCTGACACTCTAAGGAGCCAGTTAGTCTCACTTAGAGCGGACTGACTCCTGTGGTGAGAGTAGCAGGAGGCCTGAAATTCATTAAGGGCTTGTGGTGGGGGAGATTTGATTCATTGTAATACTTGTAACACATAGCTCGGAGATGAGCAGCTCAGGGTCGAGCAGAGGTATCCACCACAAGTGCAAGCATCCGCTGAATCCGACCAAGTTATACGTATCCGGATGAGTCGAGTCGAGTCG
>Ga0209589_1003137_pt1 | contig 28990 bp, 16 predicted proteins | sample CowpeawhiteBW_FD_187525 | JGI IMG/M metagenome (GOLD analysis project Ga0209589, IMG submission 187525) | Root nodule microbial communities of legume samples collected from California USA - Cow pea white BW (SPAdes) (version 2) | ecosystem: Host-associated > Plants > Roots > Nodule | place: USA...
TGATATCGCGCAGCGAAATGTTTAGAGTTTGGAAAAAAAAAAAAACAAGAGGACGGTGAATTGGGTTCTTAACAAAAAAATGTGCTTTTAAAATTTTCCCTTTTAATATCAAAGTTCAATTAAAATTCTTTCCTGTATTTTAATAAACACAATAAAATAAAGAGAGTAGGGAAGAGAAAACTTGCAAAAAATATTTATACTGGTTCAGATCAAAAGACCCTACGTCAACAAGGTCTCTAAAAACGAGATTAACTAAATTACTAAAATAAACCAAACTTACAATTAATGATAAGAAGATTAGGGTTTAGAAAACACCTCTCTTAAATCACACAAGAGATAAAGACACCTCCCTTGAAATCCACAAGGGATGAAAACGCCTTCCTTGAATCACACAAGGAAATAACTCCTCCTTTCAATCACACAAAGGATGTCTGACTTCTCCTAGCAACAACAGTAGCACTCAATCACTCAAGATCCCACTTGATGAAAGTTATCACTCTACACACACTAGATTTTTCAAAGCCTTCCCACAGAGAGTTCTGAAGTACTCAAACTTCTCTAACTTCTATTTTTGATAATGAAAGCCTACCACTCTATTTATAGAAGCCTATTTAGGAATTAAGTTAAGAATATGAAAAGTTAAGTCACAACTGCCATAGATAATCGATTATCATAAGTGATAATCGATTATCACAGAAATTTTTATGAAAATATTTTTCTCGCTGTGATAATCTATTATCACTTAGGATAATCTATTATCACCAGGTGATAATCGATTATCAGTAATCGATTATCAGTAGTGATAATCGATTATTCCAAAGGATTTTCTCAAAAATAAATTTTAATTGAGATAATCGATTATCACTAAGAATAATTGATTATTCCAGTGAGTTTTACAAATAAATAAAATTCTCTTGGTGCTCTACTACTTGGGTTTTGCCTTTTGACTCTTGACATGCTAATTTAACTATTTTAAATAACATACACAGATTACAAGACCTAAACAACTAAACCCCTAAGTCTTCAATGTATCTCTTGAATCAAAGCATTCTTTTAAGTCTTCAACATTTTTTCATGCATCATCATCAAGTCTTCCATACTTCTTCATAAGTCACCATCATCATCAAAACTCCTGATTGGAGGAAGATGCCCATCTTCTTCTTTTTGTCAACAGTGTATGCCTTTTTCTTAAAGAATTTTCTGCCCTTCCTTTCTTCACTTTTCTTTGAAATTGGACAATCAGCTTTGACATGTCCAGTTTCTCCACATCCATAGCACTTGAAGTTTGAGGATGATCCTTGATTCTCCTTCTTATTGCTCTTGAATATATTTTTACCTTTGGCCTTCATGAATTTTGTAAACTTTTTAATCATCAGACTCAGATTCTCATCATCATCATAGTCTTCTTCATCTTTATGCTTTTTGCCTTTTATGACCTCGGAAAAGGCAATATTTTTGTTTCTTCCAATATCTTCTTCTTCATTTAATCTACCCAGTTCAAGCTCATGCTCCCTTAGCTTTCCAAATAGGGTCGCCATTGTCATCGTTGCTAGATTTTGTGACTCCGTGATGGCCATCACCTTTGGATGCCCAGTCCTATTCAAAGATTTAAGAATTTTTATGTTTAATTCATCAGTGTCAAAATTTTACCTACACTCATGAGATGATTTACGATGTGTGTGAACCATTTCTGCACATCATAGATGGTTTCTCCTTGTTGCATACGAAACATTTCGTATTCTCGGATTAAGGAGTTCTTCCGCACCCTTTTTACATCGTCTATTCCTTCATGAGTCACTCGCAAAATTTCCCACATTTTTGGGGCACTTGTACAAACTGAAATGGTATTGAGCCCGTCTATTTTCATTTGCAGTTCATTGTGAAAAAGGCTTTGGTTATTGCACATCATTAACAATATTAACAAGAACAAATGGACCCTTTAACACAGCATCCCAAATACCCCTATCAACTGATTCCAGAAAAATTGCATCCTAACTTTCCAAAAAGGATAATTTTCACCAGTAAAAAGAGGAGGTCTGTTGATAAACGCACCCTCAACAAAATTTTGAAAAACTATCAAACCAAGCTTTGATACCAATTGTTGGTATCGCACAGCAGAATGTTTAGTGTTTGGACAAAACCTAAGAGGGGGTGAATTGGTTTTTAATATTAAAATTAATACTTTAAACTTTTTCTGAAATTTTACCGATTAATTTAAAAATTGATTCCTTTAAATGCAACAATAGACACAATAAAGAGATAGGGAAGAAGATTTAGCACAAGTATTTATACTGGTTCAGGTCAAAAGATCCTACGTCCAGTTGTTAATATCTTCAAATAAAGAGATTAACTCAATCACTAACAAATATCAGATTACAATCAAATAACAAAAGAATAGGGAAAAGAAAACACCTTTCTTGAAGACCCAAGTGATAAACAACCTTTCTCTGAATCACACAGAGAGCTTGGCCTAGCTTTCCTAGTAACAGCAACAGCACTCAATCTCCTAGAAACACTCTTAGGAAAAGTTATCACTCTACCCACACTAGGTTTTTCAAAGCTCTTTTGAGAACATTTAGAGAACTCTCTTTGCAGTGACAACACTAGCACTCTAGCTTTTCATAAAGGTATTCTCGAAGTTGAACTGCAGTTCTTTAAATAGGGGTTTCAAAAATTAGGTTAAAAACTGAAACGTCATGTTCCAACTGCAAAGGATAATCGATTATCACTAAGGATAATCGATTATTCAAGTAAAGTTTTCTGAAACAAATTTTGAACAGGATAATTGATTATCATTAGTGATAATCAATTATCACTGTAGTTTTTCCAAAAATGAGAAAACTTAGAGAGACGAAGGTTATGCTGCTGATTCTAAATTAAGTAAAACTATTCTACAACACATTTAATTTATTTTACAAGATAACTTTAAACATTTAACATTTTGTCTTCATTCTTACTTGATCATCATTCATTGCATGAACATCATTCAAAATCACTAGGCTTCCTTCATTTTGCCAACAATGTATGTGTGTCTAACGAAGTAGATTCTTTGATTAATCCTTCTTTTGTCTAGATCTTTATCTAAGATATAATTTTAATCATCCTAAGATTATCTTGAGCATGTATATTAACTTATCTAAGTATGTTTCATAATACGTTTTTTATCATCAAAACTTGTTCATTCTTAGTGTCATCTAATGTGGTTTGCAGCGTCTAATGCTAACAATCGTTTTAATTGTTACATCTAAGCTATAGTTGTCTAATTTGTTGATAATAGGCTCTTATTGTTATTTTCTTATGAGTCCACCTAGCAACTACTTTACCATGTTGAAAGAGAATGGTAATGGTAAAGGGTTGATGGATAATCATGCTTTATGCATGACACAGTTGGTATATGTTTTGTTTGGAAAGATGCATGATTTCGTTGGTAAAACATTTGGCCAACATCAATTATGCCTTAGAGTTGAGGAAGAACTTTACATCAATTGGAGCCTTAGATACAAAAGGTTGCATGTGCCTCATTGAAGGTGCATAATTGGTGCAAGGCAAAGAGAGGAGTACCATTGTTGTAATGTATAAAAGGTGGACAGTCCTATTTCTTAAACATAAATAAAAAGCCTCTGAAAATTTTAAGCATTTCATGTCTTAATTCTCCACCAGATCAATAAGATTATCCAATGTCTAAGAACGAATGTTCACACTTTACTTATATGGTGAATATATTTTTAATATGTGTATTCAACTATGTAACTTTTGGCATGTGAATAAAGTTAGTTGTAGTACAATCAAAAGAGAGTTGTCGCTCCAAAGGCACTAGTAAATATGTTGATAATTTGACTATTTTGTTTTTTTATAGATATTGGAATAGTAATTAAGAATAGAATAAAATAAGGCTAACATATAAAGATTGATTAAGATAGAGACTAACTACAAAAGTTATGTTATCAGTTGTAATCTGTGATAGGACTAATTGAAGATAACAACTAATATGCACCTCATGCTTATGCATGAAATTTCTTTTTTCTTTCAATCAACTAAGTATTCAAATAAACTCAATCCCTTGTAATAAAATTACTTAGCTCTTTTATCAAGGTTCAAACCCAAATATTCTTCTTAATCACCAAAACTTATCTCTCTAGATTATGTAACCAAATATAACATATTCCATGCAACTACCTTTGTTGATCATATGGTGATATTACAGTTCTCCTTGTTCCAAGTTACCAAACAAAGTCAATCTCCTCACACTTTATTATTTAAGGCTCAAGCAACTCTGCTCAACTCCTTATAATAAAGCCATTTGATTCCTAAAATAAGAGTCAGTATAGTGAGGCAAGAAATAAAACTCCCTACTTGACAGTTGCTCTCTTTAGACGGTTTTATTCAGTTCAAACAATGATAGTATTTTTCAATCACTTATAAGGTCAAAATTAAGAATAGAGATTCCTCTTTAGCCCAAGCATTAATTACAAAACTAACTCAAATGGAAACAAAATTATTTGAATGTTATTGCATAAATAAGAAAAAAAAAAGTACAAAGAAGTTATTGTTAATTCAATTCCAACACAAACAAGCTTAGCTACTCATATAAGTAGGATATTAGAATGAAAACCAATAGGAATAGATATCATAGTGTTTACAATATAGATCTATTTCTAATCTAGTCTTTTATGTCCCTCCTTCTATTTATCTAATAGCTCCCCTTTACATATCCAAGTTGTTATGTTTCTTGTGGAATCTTATGCTTAGCGTCGACTTGCTTTACTCTACAAGTGGCATTTCTTCTTTCTTTTCCTCTTCTAAAGTGTTTCTTGTGGATTTAAGCCTCTCTTCAATTTGCATAGCCCTTAAAGCTCACCTAGCTTAACTTTGTTTTGTCACCCTCAATCCGCTCAACTTCAAATCTTGCGCTAAACGAATAAGTTATTATTCACTTTAGCATTTTGCAACATAAATATCAATTTAAGGAAATCATTTTCAGTAACTTCTCTTCATGCATTCATTTTGTATTTTTAAACAGATAAGGGTTTGATCTGCTAACAATCTACAAAATTTGTGCACATTAGGTGTCTAAATTAGATATAGAATTTTCAATGGATATAAATTATGCTCTAAAGATATTATGAGATACTTAAATATTAACCATACTCCACAATAGAATGCAATCATAGAGAGGACGGACAAGAATAAGGAGCATGTTGTTGCATTCTAGTTTGGATGGATGTTATTGGAGTGAGGCAACAAGCACAATATGTTTTTTTTATGAATTGTTCTCTATCTACAATTAATTTATTTAAGTCTCTAATTAAAATGTGGTAGGGCAACCTAACTGATTATTCAATGTTAGATGTTTGGGTGTCTAACTTACTATTAATGTAGGGTGCATCAATTATCCCATGTCAAAGGTGATGAGAGTCTAACTTTGATTATCTTACTTGAAGAAATAAACTTAATTATTAAATACTTTTGTACCTTTGGAACAACAAAACTAGGAAACAAAAAAAAAAATGCTCAATATTTATCTCAAAGTTAATCCATGTGGATTAGCTTGCATCTAAGAGTGAAATAGAAACATGAATATATAAATAAGAACAAAAAATACTGGGAAGATTATAAAAATTAGTCCTTACATGGCTTGGTGTAAGAAATAATGGATGATCCAAGCCTGTATTTTACTCTTGTACAAGCCACATTTACATAATAGCCATATATATAATTGTTAGAGAAAAATCCATCGAGCCCTATTTAGTTTAATTAAGTGCTATTAAACAACAAAGACTAAAATATGAATTTGCTTCATTTATAAGATGCACATTTTATACAACAAATAATGCAACAAGCAATGTGCTTCAATTGACAGAAGATATAACACATATGCTTTATTTTCTTTGTTGATGATCAAATTCTCATACAATGATATGCATGCACACAATGATTTAAGCTAATGTCCTAAAAAAAATTTACGATCATATTTTGTGTTGTAAAGAAGCTCACATCTTCATGTCTAACAAGAGGATTTCATAAAACCTAAGTCAATGTCAAAGATCTCTTAAAGGATGTGTTGAATATGATTTATATAAAGACATGTTTTGACGCACACTCAATAGGAAGAAAAGTATTCACAACTACTCTTTTTTTTCTGATTTCATATTTAGAGAAGTCTTTCAAGTTGAAGAAAAGAATAACAAGTGATCAAAAGTGCAAAAATGGTCCAATTTTGTTGCTAGAAGCTCAAAGTACTCAGATCTTCATGTGAAAATTCTCTGTGTTCAAATAGTAAACTAGTAGGATGATTAAACCTTGTGTGCTTCATAAGACGCTACCTTTATGTCTAGTAAGAAAAAACCTATGTGACAGTTTATATCACTCTCATCTTTTACCAAAACCTTAGCCAATAGTGACCAATTTCCAAACAATACTCGTGTTTAGTCAAGAGTGGTTACAATGGATAAGGTTCAAACAATAAGCAATTTTGAGCTAGGTGTTGTTATGTGCTCAAATAATATTGGGTAGAGTTCTAGCCAAGAGTGGTTGAGGTCCAAATAATATGTATTTTATCTTCATAGGAATAATATGCTTAGTTAAACCAAATAAGTTGATTGGGAATTGAATACATACTACTATTTACAAAAGAACCAATAGAAAAATACTATTAGCAAATCTTTGTCATTCCTTATCTTTCTATATTGAATGTTATTAATCTCCATATAGCTTAAGAGGGAGAGCCTTGCTTAAAAAAAAGTCTAAGAAAATTATATTTAAAAGTGTGTTTGCTACACTTAGTGCTACATCTACAAGTCTTCATCAAACGATAACCATAAGAAAATTACTTGACAAATCATCTAAATATAAAGTTCATCTTCAACATTGATCAACAAAGCATTGCAAAAAGTTTCAAAAGGTTTTAAAATACAATTTAACCATCTCTCATGTGTTAACCTATTTTAATAGTTATCATTTAACACAATTTGTTGTTAATAAGGCATCTTGCTTGGAAACTATTTGGTCTTTTATAATTGTCAAAGTCCTTTTGAACTTGACAAAACATTCTCCTTACAAGAAACAAATCGTCTTCTAATGGAATAACACATTCACCATTACTAGATTAAAAGGATGCTTGAAAATTAGTTTCATCATTCAAATTAGCTTTAATAAAAGTAATTTCTAAATCCTTTCATCTACACTCCTAGTTCCTTGTTGAATTTGTTGGAACTTAAAAAGTATTTCCATCCTATAATAAGGAGAAATAAAACATGTTCCCACCCATGCCTTCAAATCCTCCCAACGACCACATTGAACCACTTTTTTTTATCTCAATGTCCTTTATAATTTTATGCCACCATGGTGTGGCATATTGCTTAAAATGTTAGAAAATTATCACTATCATTTCTATGATTTACATCATAAGAAATAAAAATTTTCTCCACTTTAGCTTCCCACCTACATATACTTTATATTAGAAACACAACAGAAGATAAAACGTGAAGAGAAAGGGTATTTCTTATTCATAATAAACAGTGACAATACAGTGATATATATGCTCACACTAGACACTAGGTGAGTCACCATATTTACCTACCAGAAAGAAAAAATGATAGCTAGCACATTCTTGAATGTTATAATAAAAACATAATACATAGATAAGAATGATATTGTAATAGTCCCCTTCAAACTCAAGGTTATTGAAAATAATCAATAATATTGAGTTTGTTACGTAAAGTAGAGAACTGCTCTTGAGAGATAGGCTTGGTTAAGATATCAACAACTTGATTACCAACAAGGATATGAGGAACAACTAAGGAGTGATTTAATACTTTTTCCCATACAAAGAACATGTCAAGTTCCATGTGTTTTGTCTGCGATTGTAGAACATGATTATGACTTAATGCAACTACGCTCTGATTATCACAATAAATAACGAGTGGTAGACTGTATTTTGAGTTCATGAAGAAGATATGGCAGCCGTAGGATTTCAGTAGTAGTAATAGCAAGAATGTGGTATTCTGCTTCAACACTTGAACGAGCAACCAAGATTTGTTTCTTAGACCACTAAGATACAAAAGTAGAGCCAAAGAATATACAACCACCATAAGTGGAACGAAAATCATCAATGTCAGATGCCCAATCTGCATCACAAAAGGTTGTGATAGAGTACTGATTTTATATTGGAGAGGTAGACTGAATGTGTAGACCATAAGAAAGAGTGCCTTTTAGCTAACGCATAATATGTTTAATAGCTTTCTAATGTTCAAGAAGAGGTTGTGCCATGAATTGACAAACCTTATTCACACTATACCCAATTTTTTATCTCGTGATGGTGACATATTCTAATGCACCAACAATAGAGCGGTAAAGAGAGGGAGAGGGATTATCCATATTTCAGAACCCAATTTGTAGAGTTTGAGACACAGGACATTCATACTGATAATAGTTAATAAAGTACAAGTAATGATGGGTTCTTTTTCAATAGTGGTTCTTTTTCATGATTTAATGTTTTTGCTAAAGGAAGGAGAAACCTAGAACCTCTAGAAATTCCTTGAGAAACCAGAAAGGTAGCTTGGAAGAAGCTGAGGTGTAGTAAAAGCACAATAATGGCCACTTACTATTAATTTCAATTAATTTTGTGTCAATTATTTTTATTTATGTTTGGGCTAGAAAATTCAGAGTGAGGGAGAAAACAAAGAGTTCTGGAGTTTGGCAGCAAGAAGAGTGAGAAGGAATTGAGAAATAGTGAATCTAGAGAGAAAATTTGAGTGTTGAGAGGGGATAAGAGTGAAACCTTTGAGTACAAGAAGGATCCCTTAGGATTTGCTTTTGGGAGCAAGGAAACCAGGTCAGGGGAGTTGTTCTTACATGTTTATTTTCATTTAATTTTGTATTGGATGATGATTGGCATGAATGGTTTGAGTTCTTTTTCAATTCGCACTATTTTTCGTAAAAATCTGGGTTTCTACCCAGAAATAGCCTAGCGGCTATGAAGGTCCGCCAGGCGACACAACCATTTTCACATGGTTTTCTGGGTTCTGTGATGAACTGCTTGGCGACAATAAAGAATCGCCAGGCGATATGCACTGGAATCGCATAGTTCTATATGTTTTGGTGTTTTCGTGATGTGTTGGATGTTCTGCAATTATGTGAACTTGATCATATGTTTCTTGGCGTAATTGAATGATAATAGATGCTTTTTTTAATTGGAAATTTGATGAATTGGGGTTTGGGTGAAAATAAGGGATCAATATGGATTTGGTTTTGATTGTGAATTATAATGTGTAGAAGTTGGAAAGTGATTATTGTATGATTGGATTGGATGATTAGAAGTTTGAATGCATAGTGAACATGTAATTGTTGTGATTGAATTGCAATTGGAACTTGATTTAAGGGTTGGACATATTACAGTTTTCAACAGGTGTAAGGAAAATTTAAAAACTTTATGTGGGCCCCACCAAAAAGTGGAGAGAGAAAAATTAATAGACAACAAGCTAAGCCTGCCACAGTTCAAACACATGCACCTTCACACTACTAGCACACATAACAACCATTACGTTATGTGCGTCTCAATGATAACTTGTGCACTACAATTTTATAAATACATATATTCCACATGCTATAATTAAATAAAACAATTACTTAAATCACTCAAATTATCATTCCATAACCCACAATTAAATAAAATAATTAAATTAGAATAAATCCACAAATTTGTACTTAAAATTATGCCTAAAATTGTCTACTCGGAAAAGTAAAATGTCATAAATACCTAAAATTATGCATACCTAAAATTTTGCACACTAACATGATGAAATAAAAGTCTCATACCAAATAAATTTGTACACATAAAATATTCACTACAAATATAAAATAAAAACCTCATATTTCTTAAAACAAAATATTCTTACCCAAGAAAACAAAATCCTCCATGAAGTAACGTAAGTAAAATATTATTCAAAAAAATAATAATCTAACATACAACCTTTCTTTTCTTTCCACACCTAGCTTTATACCTTAAGCATTTTCACAATATTTTTAAATAAAATTATAATTCGTAATTAAAAAAATTATGCAGAATCCATATCATTACTTAATAAAAATAAAACAACCATCGAATAATTATATAACAACATGAAATATTTACATACCTTTAACACAAATAATCTCATATAGAAAAACAACCATATTGTGATATCATGCAACATTATATTACCCACACATAAAACTCACTTCACCTGATTCCAACATATGCATAACTCATTAAAGATAACAACCAGAAACAGGTTCCCAAAACCAAAACATGCAATTAAAAACATATTACCACCAAGTAATATCCAACTATATGTCATTCTCTCATAACCAATCACTCTACCTTTCCTGCACAACAACGCCTCTTGGAAAAGGGCCTTTCCCTTGCTTTTCCCAAAGACTTACAAGCAACAACCCTTACCTCTTCATCAAAACCCGGTAAGAGAACTCATGCTAAGCTCATGTCAAAGACTTATGATCGAAAGAAATCCTTTTACCCTGACTCACCAAAGCCAGACTCACCAAAGTCCTCTAGGTAAAAGAACCATAATGGTTTTACAGTTATCAGAGAATTCATATTGTCTTATCACATACACAATCAAGTATAACATGCTTCATCATCATAGCATTCACTAAACATAGCATCTCACCCAAGCATGCATCACACTAACATTATAAATCATACCTTCCATACCATGTAAATATCACCAAACAAATAAAACAAGTCAAACCAGAGGAAATCATCCAAACAATACCTCAATCAAGTACAATTCACAACACAGTTCAAAGTCACACAACATCAACTAAACGAGCACACTCCCCACAATCCCAAAGTTTTTTCGAAAACCTGGCTTTAATACCAAAATGTAACACCCCAATTTTTTAGGATGTCACGGAAAGTTAGAAAATGAACGCAATTAGCGGAAAAACATTATCATTGAAAATGTACTAAAAAAATTTTAATTTGATTTAAATTACATAATTCAAACCGTCAATTTGTTAAAAAAAATCAAATAACAATTACGAATAAAAGAAAATTACATAGTCTTCAGTATTTGATTTAAAACAACTAAATAAATTATAAAAACTCCTGAGTTCACCCCATGCTCTCATCAATCTACTCCATGTCAAAAGCATTTGCATTATCATCTGCTCTCATATAACACACACGTTATACAATCATCGCACACACAACAAACACACAAACAAATAAATAGGGGTAAGCTCACCATAAACAATGATGTATAAAAGAAATTTGTAAGTAAAACATGACAAATAATACTCAACATCACATTCAACTAACATGTGAATTTATAGGATACAAAGCTAACATGTGAATTTATAGGATACAAAGGTACCCTTAAACCATCACAAGCTCCAACACGTGATAAGTTTTGCTACTATCTGTAACATCCCTAAGGAATATTACTGATTTTAAATAAATAAAATTCGAAATAAAATAAATACCGCATTTAATATAAATTATTTCCCAAAACACGGGAAATTTAAAACTTATATATATAAACATAAAACAAACAGGAGTCCATAATTCATACAACTGAAATAAAGTCAATGGCTCCCAACAGGGTTACATAATATTCTCAAAGCTAAAATAATAAACATATATATACATATACAAAATTATCCCCTACTAGCCCTCGCTCCGAGTCTAAGCATCTCCTGGCTCACCTGTCACATCATCTACTCCCGGATAACAAGCTATCTGATCATCGTCACACACACACAGAAAGGGTGAGTTATGCACAATATATATATATATATATATATATATATATATATATATATATATATATATATATATATATATATATATATATATATATAACAAAACATGAATATAAATATGTTTTCGAACCCAAAATAACATAACTAAATTTCTCATAATGTTCAAATAACCCAACCATGACCTCATAATACTCTCGCCTAGGCGAGATCATCTCTCACCCAAACACCAATTTCAAAACTCGCCTGAGCTAAAAATACAAACAAAGCATCATACATGACCACGACATCTCGCCTAGGCGAGGCCATCTCGCCTGCGCGAGATCCTGGTTCGCTAAAAACCCACAAACCCTCGCCTAGACGAGAAGTCGCGCTCAACACGCGCTACTTCATCACTATCTCGCTTAGGCGAACCTCACTCGCTTGAGCGAGTGTCTGTGTCGCTCAAACCCATTTCTCTTCGCCTGAGCAAGAACCTCGAGTAGGGTAAGACTATGAGTCCCTGCATGTCTCGCCTAAGCGAGTCTCGCCCACCTGAGCGAGAATTGCAGGTTCTGAAACTGTTTTACGCGCACAAGCACTGCACCAGAGAACCCAAATACGCTCCCAAAACACACCAAATCAATTTGACAACCTTACACTCACCGAACAACATAGTACAAACGCCATAGAGACTCTCACTCCCACTTTTCATACTATATAAATATACAAAACACAGAATAGCCATCATGAGCATCAATTCACATGAAAAATTTCAATAAAATAGTACCCAATTACCCCACCCCGAATTCACCCCACAATTTAACTCGAACTCTCTGGCAATAGATCATCAATCTCATACAATCAGACCAAAAATTAACAAGGGTTCAGCTCCCCTAACCTGGAATTAGTGATCAAAAATTGAGAAGACAGGAACCTTGATTCACAATCTCCCTCTTGCTTCAGCCCTTGCACACCCAAAATGTCGCTCACACTCTCAATTTTGTGCTTCTCTCTATAGCAGTTCACCACAAATGCCAAAACCCTTCTCTTTACCTAAATTTTGGCTTTTATAGGTGCCTTTAAGATGGGTTTTAAAAATAAAACGAGATTGGCTTTAGTGTGCGCTTAATGGCTATTCAAGTCCCTTAGTGGGTGATTTTTCAGCACCTAATGGTTACCTTTCTGCTATGTTTTCTTTACCCCTTCACATTCATACCACAACTAATAGTTAGCAAAAATAAAGCTTATTCTTTGCCCCATCAAGGTTTGAACCCGTGACCTTCCACTCATAAGGCCAAAGCACAACCACTATGCCAATTCACCTTTTGGTGATACCCTCCAATCAAAAATAGTTTACAGTATCAATCCCATACTCATACATATTATTAAAAATTAATATAAAAAGAACAACGCATAATTGGCATACATAGGACTCAAACTCAAGTCCTCTCACACAAACCAAGTACTCTCAACCATTTGAGCTAGTACTTTTCCACGTCACACCAACCAACAATTAATGGCATAAAGGCTCTTTCTACTCGCATTTATTAATTAATTACTTAATTAATTAATTAATTTCATGGGTCTTACACCATCCCTAGGCCCACACAAAAATAAGAGTGATTGAAGGAACCATGCAAGAAAACCAAAAGCTTAAAAGAAAGTCAAATGTATTTGTAGTAAAAAGGAAATGTGAACTTAGTTTATGTAAATGAAATCATATACTACACCTTAACAAATTGTGAAAACCCATGGAAAAGAATTGTATCTTTAAGCAACAAGTGGGACCCATAGCTAGGAAAAAAATATAAAAACCTTTCATAACTCATTTACATAACGTTGGCCCATCAAAAATTTCAAGTACATTAATCTAAAGATGTGACCTTAGCACATAAAGTTGCACAACCAAAATATATAAAAAAAAAACTTACATCTACATGTGACCCACCCAAAGATTAAAGAATGGAAAGAAAAGAAAGAAAATAGACCAAGGCAATCAAGAACCCAAATCCTATAGTAACTTCATGTTAATTACAAAGCTTCAAAGCATTAAATGAATGGATGTAAACGGAAAGATAAAAGCAAGGTTGCCCCACCACCAACTAAATATGTTTCACATTTTAATGCATCCCATGGTCCCTCAAGAGTAGAGAAGTGATTGGAGGTAGAATAAAACTAAAAGCTACCACAAGTTAATGATAAAGAAAGAAGGATACACTATGAAATCATGTGTAGTCTGCACCAAAAACAAGAGGAAGGAAACCAAGTCACGGTTCTAAATGTTAAAACCCTACATGAGAGGTTGCATCAACAAAAATAAGAACATTGCCATGCATGCTTAGGGTTCCGAAAAGACCACCACTACCCACCTTTGCATGTTGTTGTGAAACCCTACAACAAGATGTATAAATAACTAGATTTTGAACCCAAAATCTGCAACACAAGGTCTCAAAACGTGAAAGAAAAGGAGAATAAAATGCACATAAGGGTTACCACTCAAACCACAAAGTGATAGGAAAGAGAAAGGGAACCAAGTTTTAGCAACGTCAATAAATAAAGGATAAAAGTACATGTGACTCAAGCCTTTCAAGTCCTTCTCACGTAACCCTAATAACCCATTGAAACGTTGCCTCGACCTGCTGTTATAGGAGTTAATACTTCAATGGCTACATCCGCGAGGAAGAAACCCATAGAGTGATCAGAACCAGGAACATCAATACCTTCGAACTACCCCTCAACCCACTAACGCATAACCTCACACCATGTAAACACTCTTGCACCCCTGCCTTTTTCACTTTAAGTCCAAGCAACCCCATGCAAAGCAATGTAAAGCCTTCTAACAGTAAAACACTAAGTCCATACAATCTCATGCTTTAGAAAATATTCAACAACAAGGATAAGTTCACAAATTCAGAATGAAAACACCACACACACCAACACCCATTACCATTCCATCAACTAGCAAGAATATGAAGATAACTAACAAGAACAAAACAACATTCATCATCATTCTATGCACATGCATGTGCTTCCCATCTTCATTCATCAATCAACAAAAGAAAAAAAAAACACAAAAACAAGAAAAAGAAAGTAAGGTCAAGCTTATAAAAAACCAAAAAGCACAGTCAGCTTCCTCTACCTGAATTCCAGTATACGTTTTCGTTGTCTACTCTACAGCTCTCGATCTTTAGTCACCATCGTTCCTCTCTTGTCTTTCTCCTTCTCTCCTTTTCTCCCTCTAAGTTCTTCTAAAAACTGGAGTTTTTCTTTTTCTTTAAGCCACCATCCCAAACACTCCTCTCAAAACCCTAATTTTTAAAACTAGTTTTATCTCCTATTATTCCTAACCTTTTCTGTTAAAATCTTTCGAAATAAAACCAAAGCTTTAGTCGTTTTTATTTATCAATATTTGTGACAATGGCAACGAAAATGTGAAGAAACAAATGCAACTAAGGATGGGAAGAAAATAAAAACATAAACCTAATGTTGCAAGTGCAACTAAACGGGAGAGAGAAAATTTAAAAAATTTACGTAGGCCCCACCAAAAACTTTACTGGGGCACACAGAACAACCGTTACATTGTGTGCGTCTCAATGATAACTTGCGCACTACAATTTTATATAAACACATATATTCCACATGCTATAATTGAATAAATAATTAAATAAAATAATTACTTAAATCATTCAAATTATAATTCCATAACCCACAATTAAATAAAATAATTAATTTAGAATAAATTCACAAACTTAATCAAATTGTTAATTTTTTTTCATGTATTTCTCTTTATTCTAATTTTCTTGAGTCTTACAGATTTGATGTCTTAAGAATCTAGAAATGACAAATTGGATGTCTTCCACTTGTATATGAGAGCTTCTAAGTGAATAAAATAATTATTGAGATATTTATGTATGTGTTGACGATAGAGTTGTATGAGCTGTGAAATGAAGCATGATGTTTATGGATGCAGTAATATTATTGATTCTGTGATGATGAGATTGTATGCTTGATGGTACTGCTAGACTTAAGAGCACATGTTTTCTATATATGCTTGACTATTTTCAAGTGATGTAGTATCCTAAGTTTGAATGCTTGAGTGCTTATGTTTCACTAGTACTAAAGAATTGTGATGATGAATTTTGTGGCATGTGAACTGTAAATTCGAATTTGATATTCTAATTGTATGATTTGTATGCATGAATGTGCTAGAAAATGTTTGGTGTTGCCTAAACAAGTAGAAACTTGATTTATTGGTGTGGCGCTTAGCGGCAGGGGATGCTCCGCTAGGCAATAAGACACAAACAGAGGGGTCATTGGGTGTGTGGCGCCTAGCAACAGGGAGTTACCGCCAGGCGGTCTAGAGCATGTTTTCGCTTGGCAGCAAGGGTCCGTCGTAGATGGATTTGCATGGTTGACCTTGATGACTTGGTGAGGGATACGTTGGATTAGTTACAAGCGGGGAGGTTCGTAATGGAGATGTGAGATGCGTGATTGATGCGGGCAGGAAGGTTTGTATCTTTTGTACTCTTGTGTGGGGATACGAGCAGGGAAGTTCGTGTAACATCCCGATAGGATATTACGGATTTAAATATATAAAATAAAGAAATATATTTAAACTGCATTTAATGAAATATCATTTCCCAAAAACGCAAGAAAATTTAAACATAAAACCAATTAAAGGTATCTCGATTACATCATAAACTTATATTTAAAACAAGTCCATAATAAAAATAAAAGTTTATAATCTAAAATCCATAATAAAACAAATTTATAAAGTCCTCATAGCTAGCCCACACTCCGAGCCTAAGCCTCACCAGCTCCACCTGCAATATCCTCTGTTCATGTGTACCGCGTACACGATCATCGCCAAACACAAGCAGATAGGGTGAGCTAATATAATAAGCATATATATATATATATATATATATATATATATATATATATATATATATATCAATCATAGTCATATAACAAAACACATCAAAAGAATACACCTTTCTGTTTCACACGGCCACAACCATGTTGATATCAATTCACCTCAAAGGACGTTCATCCTTTCCTTCCACATGGCCACAACCATGTTAATCGTGTTCTACATCTTCTATGAAGTACCTCACGATGTTTTGCTGTCACACCTATCGACCACAATCGATAGAGCACGTACGGGAAACCATGCTACGGATCACACACCCTAACGCTAGGTGGAATTCCCAATACGAACATAGTTCGTAGCGTCCCAAGACTACCAAACTCGTCAGCTAATTTACTGAGGAATCTGGACCCATCCGTACTGGCCACAACCAGCACACTCACACTGGCAACACTCGCCAACCCGAGCCACAACTCAAGAGTTCCCGTGTTCATCCGCCATCTCGAGCCATAACTTAAGGGACGTCATTCCGAGCCACAACTCAGAGAATGCCACGTGCTTAACCCCTATCTCGAGCCACAACTCAAGGGATACGTTCTGAGCCACAACTCAAGGACACTAGCAAGCCCACCTTTGAGGTATCCTAGAAGGCTTGTAGACAACGCATCACAAATCCAACCCAACCCGAATTGATATCGCATTACCAATTGCCTTAAAAACCACCATTGTAATTTTCTTTTCTTAGCCTAAAAACCTTCATCCCAAGACCCAAGCCCATTTCGCTTAAGCTAGGCTCACTAGCTTGAGCGAACACGTAATCACAACAACAGCCCACGAAATCTCGCTTGAGCCAGCTCTTTCTCGCTTAGGCAAGATCGTCCATAACCCAGAGCTAATGTACCTCGCCTAGGCGGCAAGTTAAACAACACACCACGACTTCTCGCTTAAGCGGAAAAGGCTCGCCTGAGCAAGAGGCTCTGTCGCTCAAAACAGAACTTCTTGCCTGAGCAAGATGTTCAAAAGAAAACAAGAACCCTCACGATCTCTCACTTAGGCAAGGCACACTCGCCTAAGCGAGATTGACCGTCGCCCAACACTGAAATCCTTCGCTTGAGCGAGACGCTTGAGTAGAGACAGGCTCGGTTCATTGCTAAACTCGCCTAGGCGAGCCTGACTCACCTAAGCGAGAGTTGCAGATTCCCGCACTGTTTGCACATGCAACACACCAGAATCCAGGTCCAACCACATTGCATTTCAATACCAAATAATTGGGAACAGTGCGTCAAACTTATGAACACAAAATAGACCCCATATAGTCCCCAAAATTCAGGTTAGAATCATGAACAACATATACAGTGTATGAACCCCTCACCCTCATACAATTGGATAACAATTTCAAGCAGCAATATCCAAGCGCTCAAACCCCAAATTCAGATCACATATATCACGAATTTCATGACATACAATTTCCAAAATTATGCATATAAAACCACAATACGAAATTTCGGTTCAGCTCCCCTAACCTAGACTTTCCTTCGCTTATAATTTGAATTATGTTTCTTCCTTGGAGTACCAATGCTCTCTCTTTAGCTTTCTCCCAAACTAGCCCTCAATTGCCCCAAACCTCACTGTTCGCTCTAATTTTCGCACACCTTTCCAAGCTCTCAGAAAAACAGCCTCTAAAACCCTTCTCCTCTCTCAAAATTTTCCCCTTGACTGCCTCTCTGCTAGGGATTTCTATACCCTTTCATATTCAAGTCACAACAAATTTCTAGCCAAAAAGAGAGTTAGATTTGGGTTCCCCAAGGTTTGAACCCATGACCATACCGAAGCCCAATTCAATTCACAACCACTCAATCATATCATGTCTCATGATAATTCACATAATTCTATAATTATGTTATTACTCAACATGATCATGCATATTATTAAAAATTAATAATAAATCAAATAACACATAATTGGCACACATAAGACTCGAACCCAAGTCCTCTCAACATAACTAAGTACTCTCAACCACTTGAGCTAGTACTTTTTCACATCATATCAATCAAAATTTAATGCCATAAAGGCTACCCGCATTTATTAATTAATTAATTATTTAATTAATTAATTTTCATGGGTCTTACAGTTCGTATGTTCCATGCTCACACTTGAGGCTGCTATGAGTAGGGAGGTTCATAGTAGGTGTTCACGCATGTTGGACTATGAGTGGGCAGGTTCGTAGAGCTGGACTACAGGCAGGGAGGTCTGTAGGATTGGACCACAAGCGAATAGGTTCGTGGGAGCATGATAATCCCTAATGACCAAGGTTGTAAATGGATCTTTCTCATATAGGTTATGAGATTGTGGTGGGAACTAATATAGAGAAGTCAATAAATTAAAATTGGCTAAGATAGATTGGGTGAGGGGTAATTGTTATTATTCATTGAGTATATTATATTTTCTTTCTCAACTTACCCTTTCTATTTGTGTTTGGCGATGATCACGTGACTTGTCATGCGATAGCCGATGTGAATCTAGGTGAGCGTGCATGCTGATGCATAGGGACTGAACAGGGCAGACTATGGGATGATTTACTCTATGTTTTAATTTCAGACATTTGTAATAAACTTTATGAGGCTTTTCTCTACTATGAGCTTGTAAAAATGATCTCACAGTGTAATATAACTGCAACAATATAAGTTTAAATTTTTTCACGTCTGGGAACCTTATTTACTATCTTGAATTTCAATAAAATTATATTTTATCAAGTAATATCCACCTAGGATGGTACAAGTAGCAATACATTTGGCACTATACGTGCCAGCTCGATCAAGAAGTTCACGGATATACTTACTTTGAGATAGAAGAAGAGAGCCTCTAGAAAGTTGTTGTTTAACCATAATGCCTAAAAAATATTAAAGTTGTCAAAGTTATTTAAGAACAAAGATTGAACTCAATCTGGAAATCATAGATTGAATAAGGGTTGGAGATGAACTTGTGCAAATGATATCATCTACATAAATAAGGACCTAGAAATTGTCTATATAGTAGAGGTGTAAATGAGAAGAGAAGGATCACACTAGCTAGGATGAAAAACAAATCCAATGAATGTAGAAGTCAACCTCTCATACTAGGCTCGAAGGGCCTGTTTTAGGCCATATATAGACTTGTGGAGTTTGCATACTAGATCAAAATTGATGGACTGAAAACTCGAGAGTTTGGTCATATAAACATCTTCATTGAGAATGTCATTTAAGAAGGCATTATTGATGTCAATGTGATGAATAGACCATTGATGTGTAATGGCAAGGGTAAGCATAAAATGAATAATGATGGGCTTCACTACCGAAGTAAATGTTTTAGAGTAATCTCATCCATACTATTGATGAAACTCTTTAGCAACCAATATGGCCTTGTAGCGGTTAATAGTACCATCTGGATTTTGCTTAATGTGAAAAATCCATTTACCTTCAACAACAGGGTAGCCTACATGAAGAGATGTAAAAGACCAAGTATGATTAGTCAATAGAGCATCATATTAATCTTGCATTGCTTTACGCCATAGAAGAGAGGACAAGGCCTGTTTGACGATGATAGGTTCGGTTGTAATGAGAAGAAAATGGACAAACACGAGGTTTAACAAAAAGATAAAATAACAACTAGCATACTCTAGAATGTTTTAATAAAAATAGAATACACTTATAAGAATGATATTCTAATACATTAGGGTCATGATTTTCATTGAAGTTGACAATTTTAAATTATATTGTTATGGCTTTGGACCATGATATTAGCATCATATTTTCTAGTATTTATAAGATGGAAAATGATAAAGTGACTCCATATTTTGACTCCGTACTTGACTCCATGACGTGGCATGCACAGGTGGATTTTATTTTTTAAATTAAAATTAATTTTATTAAAGCATCTTACTTGAGACGTGGCACGTTTTGGAGAGTGGGTGTGGGCGTGAAAATTGAGCGGGTCAGAAACACGTTTTGGAGAGTGGGTTTGGGCGTGAAAATTGAAAGGGTGGGAAATTAGGTTTTCTTTGGAGAGTGGGTTGCGCAGAGAAAGCAAAAACGAAAAAAGGGAAAAGAAAGAAAGAAAGGGAAAATCCACTCGAAAGGAGAAAGGAAGAAAGGATAAAGGAAGAAAGGAGAATACGTGTGTTTTAGTGAGTCGAAGAAGACGAAGGGAGAAGACGAAGAGAGAAGACGAAGGGAGAAGACGATCCTCCCAGAGTTAGGGTTTTTGTTTGTCTCCATTGTTGGATTCAGCATCGTGGTTCGTAGGTATGTTCTTTTTTTTGTGCGTTTCTCCACTACGTCAATAGGTTTGTGGTATTTTTTTTCGAAGATGTCGTTGTGGGTTTTTTGGTTAAGGAACTGAGATTTTTTTTTGGTTTTCGCCTGCATAGTCGAGTGAGTTATTATTTAAAGGCAAATTTATCATCTATCTTGTACAGGTGAATGACCACAACACTGTAATCGAAGATGAAGCTTGCGAAGTTAGGGTTTTTGGTGCTTTCAGTTGTTCGATTCAGGCGGTGGTTGGTAAGTTTGTGTTATTTTTCCGTTTCTGTGATTTTGGTGCTTTGATAGGTGCATCAATACTAGTTTTCTAACTAGGTTGGTGAAATCTGTCTTATTTTATTATGATGACCTGTTTGCTCACAAGTGATGACCTGTGGTGCATTTTGTGCAATAATGTGGTTTGACTCAATTTTTTGAATTCATACCAGTCAATAGTTTATTATGGGGTGATTAAGTATGGGTAATATGCGTTCTTTTGTAGTTATCTCTTTGATGTGGTTTCAAAACCAAGTGGGTTAAACTTGTATGATTTATTGATGATGACTTGTGTGCATCCAAGAGATGACTTGTGCTGCATTTTTTGGAATCATTTGGTTTGACTCAATCTTTTTAACTTCCATATTATTTTATTCCATAATTGATTATTGGGTGATTTTGTTTGGATAATGTGAGTTAATTTGTAATTATCTCTTTGATGTGGTTTCATTGCCAACTTGATTACACTTGTGTAATGTATGAGTGATGACCTGTTTGGTCACCAGTGATGATCTGTGTTGAATTTTCTGGAAGCTTATGGTATGACTGAATTTTTTTGATCTTTCATGTGATAGCACTCAATAGTTGATTATGGGGTGATTAAGTATGGATAGTGTGATTTCATTTGAAATTATCTCTTTTATGTGGTTTCAAACCCAAGTGGATTAAAGTTGTATGATTTATTGATGATGACCTGTTTGCTCATAAGTGATGACTTGTACTGCACTTTTTGCAATCATGTGGTTTGACTCAATCTTTTTAACTTCCATATTATTTTATTCCATAATTGATTATTCGGTGATTCTGTTTGGATAATGTGAGTTAATTTGTAATTATCTCTTTGATATGGTTTCATAGCCAACTTGATTACACTTGTGTGATGTATGAGTGATGACCTGTTTGGTCACAAGTGATGATCTGTGTTGAATTTTCTAGAAGCTTGTGGTATGACTGAATTTTTTTTATCTTTCATCTGATAGCACTCAATAGTTGATTATGGGGTGATTAAGTATGGATAGTGTGATTTCATTTGAAATTATCTCTTTGATGTGGTTTCAAACCCAAGTGGATTAAAGTTGTATGATTTATTGATGATGACATATTTGCTCATAAGTGATGACCTGTGTTGAATTTTTTGGAAGCATGTGGTTTGACTCAATCTTTTTAACTTCCATATTATTTTATTCCATAATTGATTATTGGGTGATTATCTGGGGTTATGTATTCAGGTCATAAATATGGTTGCAGTCAGTGAGGGAAGTGAATTCAATGTTGACCGCAAGGTATTGATAAATTTTGGAATTCAATTTATTTTGAAATTTGTTATGATAAAAATGACATAATTATTTTTTTTTTATTGTTCCAGATTTGTTTTAGGCATTCATGCCGGACAAAATTGATTGGTAGTTTGAATAAGAAGTTAACAGATGAGCAAAAGTCATTTATCCGAGGAACACCATTTGGATGGATGGTTGAGTTGAAAGAGTCTATTAAAATATCTAGGAATCTTTTGAGTCCTTAATTAGTAGGTGGGTGGAAAGGTTGAGGGGGTTTCACATGAGTACAGAAGTTGTTGGATTTACCTATTTAGATGTATGTCTTGGTCTAGGTTTGGGAATGGTTGGTGAGAACATTGATTTAAACCAGGAAGGGATAAATAGTGATTCAAGGAATTTATTAGGAGCTTCCAAAGTTGTTGATATCGAAATGGTATATGATTACATCTTAAAACATATTAAAGTGCTTTGTTTAGAGGATTTTGGTAAGCTTTACGTTTTGTTAGCAATTTCTGAGTTTTTGTTGCCCAATCGTAGTGGAACAGTTTTTTCTATTTTGTTCAACATTGTTGATGACCTTGGTAGTATTGGGAAATTTAATTGGGGTCGAGTGGTGTATGAGTTTTTGGTTGGCAGTATATGTGAAGCTAAATTGTTCTTGAAGGAGAAACAAAGTAGCAAACACTTCCATGTAGTTGGATGTGTTTATTTGTTATAGGTACTATATGTTAAATTAATTTCAAACTTGTTTGATCAGTTTAAAATATTTGGTTATGAGTTTTGACTGATTTTGATTACAATTGTGGCAGTTTTGGTCTTTTGACCATTTTTTGATTCTGAATTTAAAGGATTGTCAGCGCACGACAAAGTTTCCCAGAATCTTGCATTAGATGGAAATGAAAGCAGGGGACAATGTAATTAAAAGGAGTTTGACAAATAACACCTTAAGTTAGGTATTTTGTTGTTTGATTTTTTTCCTAAATCTGTCATCTATACTGATTGAAGTTTGTTGTGAATTGCTTCAGGTTGTTGCAGATGTTGCTGCCTCTGCAGAAGAGCTGACCAATTCCTTCGTTAAAGAAGGTTTTGAGGTATATGGACGTCAAACTAAGGGTACTAAAATAGTTGACTTAATTAAAGTTGTTGAACATCAAGAAAGTGTGCTAGGGGAATTGCAAAAAGAACTTGTAAACTTGAATGCAATGATGATTGAGAGGAAGGAAGGAAGGTGACAGACAAGCTTTATTAAATCATTTTTCCAGTATGAGGGAGTTGAACAAAGACTTCTTTTTTGAAATTGATGTTGATAGAGATAATCGCATAACCAATATATTTTGGGCAGACAGAAGGAGTCGGGCTGCATGTGCAGATTTTGGTGACATTGTGTCCTTCGACACCACATACTTAACTAATAAGTACGATATGCCTTTTGCACCATTTGTGGGTGTTAATCACCATAGTCAGTCAATCTTATTAGAGTGTGGGCTTCTATGTGCTGAAGATACTTGTACGTTTGTGTGGCTATTTCGAAGTTGGTTGCGATGCATGGGAAATAAAGCCCCTGTAGGAATTGTCACTGATCAATGCAAGGCCATGCAAAATGCCATTGAAATTGTCTTCCCCAACACACGACATCGTTGGTGCCTTTGGCACATCATGAAAAAACTACCTAAAAAATTAGTGGGATATACCAAATACAAGGAAATCAAGCATGGTGTAAAAGAATTGGTATATGAGTCAGATAGTGCTGAAGATTTTGAGAATGGGTGGGCAAAATTCATTGAAAAGTATGATCTTCAACTTAACGAATGGCTTTACACTCTTTACGAAGAAAGACGTCGATGGGTTCCTTGTTATTTGAAATGTCATTTTTGGGCAGGCATGTCCACAACTCAAAGAAGTGAGGGAATGAATGCTTTCTTTGATGGGTTCATCAACTCTACTACAACATTCCAGCAGTTTGTTGTCCAATATGACAACGCCCTTCATTCTAAGGCGGAGAAAGAGTGTGAAGCAGATTTTGCTTTTGCTAATACTATCCTTCCATGTGGGTCTCAGTCATTTATTGAGAGACAATTTCAAGATGGATACACTCATGCGAAGTTTGGTGAAGTGCAAAATGAGCTTAGGTGTAAGATGAATTGTAATATCAAAAGTGTTGAAGTTCATGGTGTAAGGCAAAATATATTGTTAAAGAGGTGTTGATATGGAAAGACCAAAGTGCAGACAAATATAATGAAGTTATATTTGATGTTGTGACAAAAGACATTGAATGCACTTGTCGGCTTTTTGAGTTTAGAGGAGTTCTTTGCCGCCACAGCTTGATGGTCCTTGCCCAAGAGGAGGTAAAATTTGTATCACAAAAGTATATTTTAAGTCGATGGAGCAAACGCATATTGCGAAGGCATACTTTGATAAGAGCATCATATAACACTAAGAAAGACGAACCCACTGTTCGTAGGTATGACTTATTGTGTAAAAAGTTCTATGACATTGCTGAGTTTGCATGCCAAAGCGAGAGGGGTACAAAATTCTTGTGTTCCCAATTAGACTTATTATCAAGGAATCCTTCGTTATCTTGTTCCACAATATTAGAAAACTATGAACAAACAAATGTGCAAATTTCTTCTCCAATTAATAGTGGTGCTCACCAAACAACGATCCGGAAGTCCAATTCACGTTAAAAGAAATGGTCGACCACGAGGTACAAGGATGCAATCAACGGTAGAGAAGATATGCAAAAAAAAAAAGTGCAGCAGCTAGGAATAAAGCTTCTCGAAATGCCACTGTATGTATTTATTATTTGTATTCAGAGTACCATTTTTTAATATGCAGGTTGTCCAGTTGTTAATTTGATTTATGGACATGCATTTTAGGATGGGGAACATCATACTTCAATTGCACCAGCTAATGAAATTTTGAATGCTCAAAGTGGTACCACAACCAACATGGTTAGTATTCGTTTCATAACTATATCTTCTTATGCTATTTAATGGAAATAATTAATTACCCCTATACCATGCCCAAGTTTATGATGTCCAGTGCACAGGCTTTTTATCACTTTTAACATCAATAGAAAGTAATCAACAACTTATTGTTACAGAACAGATCATTAGGTATATCACAGTAGAAACATGTTTAATTTTGCCTTATATTTATGATAGCTTAATATTGTAATTGTTTTTTTTTTCAGGAACTAGTATCAACAAGAACGACATTTTTTGGATCATTTGGGATGATCAACATGGCATAACCAAAGACCTTTTGTTATTAGAGTTTGTGTTTGTCAATGACATGTTTATTTATTCACACGGTCAAAGTATTTGTACTGATTACTGTTTACTACGTTCAACTTCAGCAGTAGTGATTAATATTATTCACAGTTTTCATTGTCACCGATTTTGATTGAAAATTCACAATATAGTTGCTCATAAAAAAGCTATACAACCCTGGCATTTTAATACAATCATGTTATCAGAATTTATAATCATATTGAAGTCATGGTGTTCTTCAATTAATTTAATTAATAGGCTCCAAAATAAGGGATACCAACGTACTTATCATAAGTTACCTGGTAAGAAAAATATAAAGTGGGTACACACTTAGATGGAAGTCGGTCATCACAAAATAAACTGCATGTAACTTTAATATATAACCACAAATTGAATCCATAACAGAATTGTTTGTTAAAACCATAATTTACAAAATTGATTCTAGTCATTGTCACCCTCAACACTGTATAAAGAAGTGCAACTAAGAATTCATTTGCACGTCATCCATATCCAAAAAGACCTAAAAGTTACGCTATAAATTAACACTAAAATATTGACATCTCTACTTCTTTAAATATGGTTTAAATATTTCAAGGACAGCCTCTCTATGCTTATTTTTTGGGTGAAGAATCCAATCACAAATGTATTGTTGCCTGAATTGTTGTAGATCCAGATGCCACCAAAGAATAACTACTTAATTACATATTCATATCAAAATAACTTTATGCAACTTAAATGTAAGCAGTTCCGAGGGTATTATACTCACATCAGTGTAAGCTGGCATGCTTTTCCCATTAAATCTTTTGACGTCGTCTCATATCTCAAGATACTTCAACACCATAATACCACAATCATGCCTACAAGTGGTTACCAAAACATTTATTGAAAACTTCCTAATTACGTAACCAAGTTGTATGAATAGCCAACTCAATTAAAGTTGTGCTTACAAATTTGGCTGTTCAGGAACGTCTTCAATGTGGACTTCATATGTTGGCTTCAATTGTTTTTTGTCATTTAATAAGAGCCAAAAAAGGTGTTCCACATTCTGTACCTATAACAGATATAAATCGAACATAAATAATGTGAACACAATAAACATCAGCAATGAAAATTTATAATGTCACACATGGACTTACCACGTGACTATCAATTTGTTTTCGCCTTCGGCATTTGTGTGCAAGTGAATCTAAGACAAAGAACTCTTTCGTTTGACAATTAAAAGCATAACACCACCAATGTTCAGCATAAATCACTGGGGCAAGCAACTGAATAGAAGTAACATTAACAAACACATTTCATTTTGTAACAAAATATAACAACATTTAACAAGTAAGGATACGCATAAAATCTGCTGTTAATATATCCTGCACTGAAACCAAATCACGTGTCAGGTAATGCCTGTAGTCATCTAGACACCAGACACGTTTATTCACCTTTCTTTTGTTACAATCAAGGATAACTGCATTCTAAACCACAACAAATGTCAATACTTATACATTAATTTAAGCATAAATATTAAAAGGAAAAAAATAAAAAACTTACTGTATAGAAAGGATTGAATATAACCCTGCTAATCTTCCCGGTCAGCCTTTTCTGTTTATACATGAACTCGTAGGCTGCAAACATTATAGACTGAACACAAAAACAATAATTATATCAGTACATGGTTGTAGTAACAATATAAATAGTCATAAACTTAAGTTTCATAATTTACCATGTTATCAATCCAACCACGAGGACGAAAACATGGACATTCATCGCTCCTCAATATTTCACCATTCACATGAACATAAATAGTTCTGAAAAGTCAAAAACAGCAACTTCAAGTATTAACTATTAGTGTGTGTTGACGTTGAATACATTATTAAAAAAAATAGCATACCTGGCACAACCAACAGCAGTCACATCCTTATACAATTTAGCCTTATCTATAAATAGTGTATTACTTTGACCTTCAGTGTTAGGCTTAATAGCTTTGTCGTCTCCATTATGGTTGGATTTTGGTTTGTCATTCAGGTCATCTTCCTCACACTGATGAGGTTGCGGACTCTCTTTCCAGTGTGAAGGACAACCCTGGCCTTCATCACACTTCCTTTGCTCAGAAGGACAACCCTCTTCTTCATTAACATCATTTCCTTTACCTGCATAGGAGTCAAGTTCAGGAGCATCAAAAAATTCATCACGCATCTTTTTTATCTGTTCTTTCATGTCTAGAATTATTCGTTCATGTTTTTCAAATTTTTCTTCCAAATCCACTTGCTGTTTGGAATGAGAAACACCCTGAATGCCATCATTTTGAACATTGTATTGGTCCTCAATATGAACGACATTTTGCTCTATTGGGTTGTTCTTCTCCTCTGCAGTTAGGGCCCAACCAAACCCAATCTACAAATAAAAAACAATCTGTTTTTGAACACATTTCGTAATAAAACCAAATTTAACCAAACATATACAAAGACAACTCAAATAAAACCTTATTCTTTTCAAAAGTAGACTCAAAATTAGGTGTCCTAATCTTCACCGAGGGCCACCGCAGAAATCTTGGGAATTGAACCTCACCCTCTACATCTTCTAAGCCAAGACGACGAGCAGCCCAAACCTATAACAATGTTAGACAAATCAATAAATTATAATAATGCATAAGGAAAATAAAGGTTCTTAAAACAATAATTACTTGAACAACTACAATAGATCTGGCTAAGTTAAGGCTACGAGTATTTATCTTTTCTCGTACAACCTTACATCCACGATTGAGTGCAGAGATCAAAAAACTATGCACTGACTCTGCCCAGTTATAGTCGCTTAAGTTCTCAAGGTTGTCTAAGACTTTGAAAGGCATATTGGTCACTATCCTAAAGGTCCTAGGAAAATAAAATACAGTAAAACAAAGTAACAGATACAACCTACAAGCATTGTCTACATCATCATCACTAACCACTAAGTTCTTAATCTTGTTAATTATGTCTCGTAAGGTGATTGGTTTCTTCTCAAAAAGTGAACCTACTACCCCACTTACATCAACATCAAATTCAACACATTTACCAACCATACTAAGACCTAGGCATATACAAACATCATAAACCAATAACCCCACCAAATGCTGACCTACACGAATGTATTCCCCTTGTGGAACCCATCTACGCAACACTTCCCTCAACAAAGGACAATTTATTTCCAATGCGTTGTCCACCTCCAAACACCATCTAAATGGTGTTGCCTGAATCCGCTTACGGTGGGTGTCTTTTAGTACATTGTTTACTTCAACAATGTACT
>Ga0209589_1003138_pt1 | contig 28988 bp, 13 predicted proteins | sample CowpeawhiteBW_FD_187525 | JGI IMG/M metagenome (GOLD analysis project Ga0209589, IMG submission 187525) | Root nodule microbial communities of legume samples collected from California USA - Cow pea white BW (SPAdes) (version 2) | ecosystem: Host-associated > Plants > Roots > Nodule | place: USA...
TTACTGTAGACAAATATTTAAAAAATAAATAAATAATATATATTTAAAAAATATACATAAAGCTAAACGTAAAAAAAAAAAGAAAAAAAAAACCAAAAAGTGAAGTCTCCATGCCCAATGACAATTTCACTTTTAAAGTGAATGAAAATCGGTTTCTCATAGCACGGTTTTGTTTTTTGGAAAAAAAAAAGGAAACTGGCATGGTGGAGGACGATTTCACTTGTAATGTCGTCCTCCACCGCGACGACTTAACCCTGATTTGCAAAAAAAAATTCAACGGACCTATTTTTACAAATTTGAATTTAAAAGAACCCCTAAATACAAAAAAGCCGTTAATGTAAAATGATATTTCCTTTAATACAAAGGTCAATATATACACTAGTGAACTTAGCATCCCATATGGGTTTTGTAAGAAACATGGAATTGGGTGGGAAGATGCTGAACTATAACCACCTTTGAAGACTTTTTCTGACAAAAATGCGATTTAACTTAGTGAAAAATACGGTGGGCAATTAGTAAAATGAGCCCAAGAAAGATATACATAATAATAGGAGTGATACTAGGTACATGGATGTAGCTCATGCAAAAGAGATTAAAACCAAATAATCTCGACGAGAACGACTGCTATGTTACAATGTTCCTTGGCATTATCAGAATGAAGTTATTTGATTTTAGTTCTAAATTGATTTGCAGCCTATGTTTCAAATTTAATAAAACTTTGTAATGCTTCAGCTTTGGTATGGAAAAGAAACAACCAATAATATTTAGAGTATGGATAATGGATCAATGAATATGGTGTAATAACGAGATCGTGTAGGAGTGGTGCTCCAAATATTAGTGAAAATGAGATCAAGAGGCATATTATATTTAGTCAGAGAATCCATGTATGGAAATTGGAGTAGTGTAATTTGCTCAGAACACAAGATTCATAGAAATTATTATTTGAGCTATATGAAACATTGAAAAAATTCATTACATATTTAACAATTATAGACAAAGCATAGGTAATATGGTAGTAGGATGAGCAGTAATGTTAGATTTATCATATAATGAACATAAAACACAGATGTCATCCTAAAGTCTGTCATGGAGGATGACTTCCTTGGTTTCCTAGTGTTCGGCAGTTCAATAGATAGGAAAGAACTCAAAGAAATCAATGTTATCTTTCGCAAATTCCAAATTTTTTGTTATGTTAGGCACTTGCACTAGCTTATTCAAAGAAACATATTTTTCTGGGCAGACCCAATGTTTTGTACAGAAAAATTCATCTATTATCCGTCTATTTACCTGCTTGATATTTATTTAAAAACTTGATATTTATTTAAAAAATATCTACAAAACTTTTTTAAACCCGCGGATACTCGTATAATGTCGAATATATAAAAAAAATCAATTTTTTAAATAAAATTATAAAATTATAAAATATAATATAAATTAACTTTTAATTTTAATTAAATTTAACTTAATAAAATATAAATTAAATTTTAATTTTAATTTTAATTTTTTGTAGGTAACATATACCTGCAGGAACAAATAATATGATACCTATATCCGATCCGTTTATAAATAGGTTTTAAAATACTTATTACCCGCTACCAACGGATAATAAATACACGCATGTACTAACTATCCATCACATATTTTATTTGTGGATACCCACATGTACAAATAGTTTTGTCATCACTATCAATGCTAGTGTAAGAGGTTTGATGAATCGAGATTATTGATGTCATAGGTAATGTGATGTGATGCACTACTATCAGAATACCAAAGAGGGTTGAAGAGCGTGAATCATGTAGCCAGAGTTGTAGTTTCACCCTTAGTCAAATGATGAGAATTATTAGCTTGAATATCATACCCATTACTATGCTAACAATCTTTGACAATAAAGCCAATTTTACTACAAATTTAGCATTGAATTCTTGTGCTGAGTACTTGGGATGAGTAAGAACCTATTATAAAATCATACGGGTTGTGAAACCAGAGCAAAACAAAGAAGTGTTTTTCTTGTGAAGATACACTATGGAAGGGAGACTAAGAGTCTTCTTACAATAATATTATGAATGCGGTAGTTTATAGGCTACAAAAAGGTTTCTCTCTAATTAATGAGAGAGATGTAAGTCTGCGTAATAATAAATGCTCTCACATAATCATTAATCATAAAATCAACTTTCCCACAAAGCAATTTTTCTAATTAATATCAACATGACCTAACATAACAAAAAAAAAAAAGATCTTGGAGTATCTAGAAAAATCTCATTTTCTAACACTCCTTGAGATTTTTCTTGGATACTCCAAGCTTTGATATCAACACTTCAAATTTAATCTTGGAGAGAGTGCTTTGGTCATAATGTCTGTAATCTAATTTTTTGAATTGCAATACTCCAGGTTGATATATACTCAACTTTAGTTGATATATACTCAGCTTTAGTTATGGATTGAGTCAACACATCTTGTTTCTTTGAATTCCAAGAGAAAACACCATTATCAAATGAGAAAACATAACCTGAGGTACTTTTGGCATCCTGTCATGTCACTATCTTCATATCCTTAAAGATTTCCACTTTCATCCTTTGAAAACCATATGCCATAGTCAGTTGTGCCTTTTATGTATCTTAACACTCATTTTGTTGCATGATAATGAGCTTAACCAGAACAATGCATAAATATGGACAACAAACTTGTGTAAACATTGTGTCTTGTCTAGTGGCTATAAGATACAATAAACTACCAATTAAGCTTATATAAGCAAAAAGCTTCTACTTTGCCACTAGCATCATTAAGTGACAAATTCTCATTTACCATAAATTCTTCCAAATCAATCATTTCAAACTGAGTTTCCATGTCATGCTCGAATTTGCTCAAGAAATCTGGACTATTGCTAATGACCAGGAAATCATCAACATACAAGGACCTAATGAGTTGTACTTCATTGTTTGACCTTTTTGCATACAAAGTAGCTTCACTTTCAATTCTTTATGCAGTAGATAACCATCCATTCTATGGTACTAGGCCCTTGGAGCTTAGTTCAATCCATAAAAAGATTTTTGAAGTTTTTAGGTCTTTTTTTTTTCACTGCCTAGAACAACAAATCCCATAGGTTGTTCAACAAATATGTCCTCTTCGAGCAAACCATTTAAAAAACCTAATTTCACATCAAAATGATAAATTTTCCATCTCATTTTCACTGCCAATGCAACTAGTTGCCTAATTATATCATGCATTGCCACAAAAGCAAATGTATATGAAAAATCAACTTCGTGTTGCTGGTCATAGACTTTAACAACCAATCTAGCCTTTAGTTTTCTTACAGAACCACCAAGATTGAATTTGGTTCTATAAACCCACTTATGATCTATTACCTTTTGATTAGTTGGCTTGTCTACAAGTTATTATGTTTTGTTTTTCTCAATCATATTCATCTCCTTTTGCATAGCACATTTCCACCCATCTATTTCAGTAGCTTCATCAAATTATTTCGGTTCAAGTGCAACAATGTTGCACCTTTCATAAATTTCAACAAAGTTTTAGTGTCTCTAACTAGAAAATCATCATCATTATCATCATCATCATCATCATCATCATATATAAATCTTCATCTTCGATTTCTAACTATTGTTCTTGGAGATTGTCTACTCCAAGTTGTTTTTATGCTTGAGGCTTCTACTTTGCAGTTCCCTCAATTCCATCTAGAAAACTCAACAAACTTTACATTTCTACTAATTAAAATATTCTTTGTCAAAGGATTGTCATGTAACCTTTGGAGCCATTACAATACTCTAAAATAATACCACATTCTAACTTGTGATCTAGCTTGTCTCTTTTTTAGTTGCTCCACCAAAGGCTTCTTTCATATCATGCTTCAAAAGGTGTTTTTCCTTTCAAACCTTTGGTAGGTAACATTCAACAAGTATGCAGAGGTATTAACAACCTCTATGCAAAAAGATTTTGAAAGATCTTTTTCAAAGAGCAAACATCTTGTTATCTCCATAATCGTCCTGGTTTTCCTTTCACTCACCCCATTTTATTGAGGAGTGTGAGAAACAATTAACTGATGTTGAATTGCTTTGAAAAACATTAAACACCTCTAACTTTTGTTTTAGAAAAAACACATAAATCAACCTTGTAAAATCATCTGCAAACAACATAAAGTATCTACTTCCATTTAAGGATGTTATGCTTATTGTGCCATAGACATCAATATGTGTAAGTTGTAATTTTTTAGTAGCTCTTTAGCTTGCTTCAACATGTGATGACAACTTGCTTTGATTTCCATATTTGCACTAGATTATTATACTTCATTAACCTTAAAGTTGAGTAACTAAAATGACCAAGCCTCAAATGTCGTAAGGAAGAATCATTTACTTTGCTTGGAAAAGTTTGGGCAACAGTTTATTTTCAATCTAAAGGAAAAATTTTCTCTATCATTTTAACAGACATTAACTGACATCCATAGGGATCAAATATGGTACATTTCATATTTTTGAAATGCAAAGCATAATTTCTTTCAAGCATTTGTCTTACATTGAAAAGACTTTGACTTAAATCAGGCACAAAAAATACATATGAAATGTATTTGGTACTTGAAGGAGTGTCAACAACAACCACTCTTTTACCTTTAACATCAACACTTTCTCCATTGTTAATAATAACTTTTGAGATGTGGGATTGATCAAGTTCCTTAAAAAAACTTGCATCAGGAGTCATATGATTGGTGCACCTATTGTCTATTAGCCAAACTTCTTTGTTGCTACTTGTAGAATAACAAGAAGTAACAAATGACTACTCTTCAATGTGCTTTTGGTGCTTAGCAACTTGAATTTGTTATCCTTGTTGTTTTGCCTTATTTTTGCACATTTTTTCTACATGACTGAGTTGGTTATAGGCCCTACATTTGACTCTAGGTCTGAACCAACAATAATTATCTATATGGTTTATTTTTTTACAATAAGAGCAAGATGAAAACTTCTCTTTCCAACCCATTTTGTTGTTGTCTTCTTCCTTTTTTTTCCTTTGCCTTTTTCCCACCAAGCATTTATTCATAGTTGTTTCTTCCTTGAGGTTTGCTTTTGTTGTTAGCCATAAAAGTACATTCAATGTTTTCTTCCATTATTAGGGGTATTCTTTGTTTAGTGGCTTGCAAAGTATTGACAAGTTTTGCAAATTAAATTTAAGAAAAATCTTTATTTTCTTCTAGAGATGAGATTTTTGACTCAAACCTCTCTGGAAGATACACCAAAATTTTCTCCACAACTCTTTGATCTTTAAGCTTCACCAAGAAATCTAATTTAAGTAACCACTTTAGAAAGTTTGTCCAAAAACTCCTCTACTATTTCAAACTCCTTCATTTTGATTACCTCAAATTCTCTTCTCAAATTCAACACCTTCATCCTTCTTGTTATTTCATTGCCTTGGAACTCTTTCTTGAGCTTGTCCCAGACCTCTTGTTGTCTCAAGATCCAATATCTTGATTGAAAATATCATCGTGTATTGTTGCATGATTAATGGCAAGTGTCGCCTTCCTTTGGCACTTCTTCCCTGTGGAACCTTATTTGAGCAACTATTGGGTTCTCTTATAAAGGGGCTAAATTAATTTCATTTTCTACCACTTCCCTCAATTTGGAGCTCTTAAATAAGTTCTCATTTTCCCAGCTAACAAATCATAATTTTCTCCTACAAAAAAAAGAGGTCTATGTTGTTAGGACTCTAAAAAGTGTACCAAGTCGCGCAAGTAGTAACTGGTAAGATTGGGATATTGTTTTGTGAAAGACTCGTGTATACTAAATAATCGTGTAATTAATAACTAATTTAAACTAAAGAATGAATCCATAATTTGGGTTTTTGTGCAAGTAAGTAAATATTGCATAAACAAGTAAAAGGTGAACTTGGATATTTGAAACTCTAGAATATGGAAAATACTAGAAATGCAATGGATTGATATTGTTGGGGTTAGATTTCACCGACTTAACCCTCATGCATATAAAACACTAAAAATCTTCTCCATTAAATTACTAATGTCAATCCACAAGTCTACTCAAACCTTAATCTTTTAGTTGAATGAGCCTAGGTTTCCTTATTAAGAGTCAATTCCTTGAATCCTAAATAAGCTCAATTCCTAGATACAAGTTCCATTAGGTATCTTGTTCCAAATCTAGGTTTCAATAGATTATTTTCAATACCTAATGACCCAAATATCATGCAAGGAATGGTTAAAACAAAGCAAGCCTTAAGTAAAGAAACAAAGATTCTAACATTAATGTATTTATTTACAAAAGCAAGGTAAAATTAAGGATTAAGTAGGTTAAAAGCTATGGAAGAGTTGGTTTTGTTAATGAAATAAGACTTAGATAATGGTACAATTTAACATTATTAGATGTAAAGAATTGTTGCTTGATGTCATCCTTTCTTGTAGGTATTTTTCTATAGTATGTATATGACTTTCTAACTAGTTTTCACTTCCTCACAATCCCTTAAAGTCAATGAGTTCTTGATACCATGTTATAAAATCAGAAAAAGTATAAAGGTTATAAAACGAGAGCAAAAACATAGAAGAGGGATTTTCTTGTGAAGATACACTATGGAAGAATGGAGACCAAGAGTCTCCTTACAATATTATGAGTGTAGTAGCTTATACGCTACAAAAGGTTTCTATCTAATTAATGAGAGGGGTGTAAATCTGCATAAAATAAATACTACCGCTCTTTCTCATCTAATCATTAATCATACAACCAATTTTCCCACAAAACAATGTTTATAATTAATATCAACCTGACTTGACTTAACAAACAAGAAAATAAAAGTCTCATTTTCTAATAGAACCATTATTGATAGCTCTTTGTCTTCTCATATTAAAAGAATTACCTCCTCATCATATTGTGTTGTTTGTGTAGTAATCATGTCCATTTTGAGTGTTGCTTCGTCCACGATTAAAAGCGTTGAAATTGGTTGAAGAAGACTAGTAGCAATATTTGCAAGCACACTATCAAATTCAAGACATCTATGTTTTTCAAACTTTTCCTCTTGAACTAGGAGAAGATCAAGACACGTGGTGATTGAAGTGATCAAGAATCTTTTCTGTGTGTTGGGAAAAACACATCATTAATGAAGAACATTATTGTCATTACCCACAAGAATCACTCTAATAACAGATAAATAAGATTAACACAAGGGTACACAAGAATATTCGTGGAAACTCCAAATCTGGAAAAAAAACAACATTGTTGTCTAATGACACTAAAGAATAACACTAGGTAAAAATTTTACAACATGTAGACCACTCTCTCATGCCTTTTAACCCTAAGTACACACAAACACACACACACACGCACACACACACACACACTCTTTCTCTCTTTCTCTCCAAAGCAGGAATTTAACCCAAACCTTACCACATTCTACTACAAGACTATAAGAAAAGTCAAATAAGAGCTTAAAGTGTTTTTTATCGAGGTAAGAAACACCATAGACTTAGAGTCTATTATAAAGTCAGCAACACCTAGTCCCTAACTTATCCTAGGCGATGTAAAACTTTCTAAGACATTATTTTCATCCGCTCAACATTGTGTGACCGTCTTCAGATATAGAAGCACCAACTGCAAATAAAGTTAACAATCTTCTTAATATTCCTAGAGATAAGCAATCATGGTATTGTCCTTTAGATGTGAAAAATAAAGAGCGAGCATGTGTGTTAGACCAAGTGTAGATATAGATGCAAGAAATCAAGTCTCAAGAACATTAACTTGTTTTGTTGTTCATGATGATGAAAGTTTAAACGAATGATGTTGTTGAGATTGTCCAAGACACTCTTAATCCTACTAGAGGGAGGCCATTTTAAAAAAAGTGATGAAGTTTGAGTCCTTTGACCATGGCAACAACTTGTTGCCAAATGACATCATTGTCATCATCAAGTTTCAAATAAACAAGGGTAGTAAAGGAGTGTGGCTGAAAAGAGGCTACAATAGCAAAGTTGAATTCATCCATAGTTGAAGAAAGAAAAAGATACATAAGTGAAAGTCATGGAAGGTTCTAACTTTTACTCTAAAATGTGATAAACAAAAGGCGCATGTGAGAGAGAAGGAAAGTGATGAATGGAGAGTTAGATGTTTTTCTATTTGAAGAAAAGTTTTTCTATGAATTATGTTCACTTTCGAAAGTCTTAACTATAATCAATTCTAACTCTATTGAAAACTCAATTTTTTAAAACTTACGAGAGTTTTAAGGTTAGTTATTCATATTGTAAACTTTGCAAGAGTTTCACATTCTCCAATACTTGATGAAGTTATTTCAACATAATTACAAGATAAAGTTTTGTAAATGATTTCAAGAATCTCAAAATCACTTTTTGCAACATTCAATTCATCCTCTAATTTTAAAACTTCCTCTAATTTTAAAACTTCACTTTTAGGTCAAGTATTAATTCCTTTTAGTCTATTATTTGAAATGGTCAACTCATGTGCTTTTTCATGCATTTCATTAAATTTACTCACAAGTTAATCATGGCTAGCATCATTTTCAAAGTCAACTTATATCAATTGAAGAATCTTATTGTGCCATCAAAGAGTGATTTACTTCTTCATTCTCCCTGGATGAGGTATTTGATGTAGACTTATGATTATCTTATCAAGCTATATAAGCTTTTCTAGCTTTGCCTCCTTTCTTAACTTTCTTGATAGTGTTTAGATCCTTGCTTTGATTGTTTGGACATTCAATCATGATGTGTCTGCTTTCCACAATCAAAAATACAATTTGGTGAACTAAAATAACATTTCTTATTCATATACCTTGTTTAATGATAATTTCTATCATTTTTTTTTCATCAAAAACCTTCAAAAATTTTCATAAGTACATTTAGATTTTTGGATCAGTGTGTTCATTAAATCTTGCATTAAATATTTTTTTGTCTTTAAACTTAGTCGCAAAATTGGAACTCGGTCATATCCCAAATTTTGAAACATTTTGATTCCTAAATTTAAAAAATGAATGAATATAGTTATTTTAATTTAATGACATTAACTTTTTTGAGTTTGTTAAATGGTGTTCTAGGCTGATATCTGAACTAGAATTTATCAAAACGATATAAACAATTCAAACGTCATCCCAAAACACATTTAACACATCAAAAAAATGAAATGTAATTAGTTAGGATGATTATATTTATTTATTATTAAAATTTAAAGATCAATCTATATCAATTTATGGAATAATGATGGATTATAATTTTGCATCAAAATTTAGATACTAAAAATATATTTAATTTTTAAATTATTATTCATTGTTTTTACAATTTTGTATCGAGACTCTTCTTCTCGTCACAACTCTTTTGTTCGATCAATTTGTTCATTTTTAACTTGTATTTGAGGACATATCATTTTACTCTAATTTTGCACTAAGCTTAAATTGTTTACTCCTATCCAAACATAGGATTTCTTTTTAATCCAAGGACATATGCATCATAGAGGGATTGTTCATAAGAGAATACACAAATTTAGATTATAGCAACATACTCAAAAATTGCATTTTGTATAAAAACCAAAAACACTACCCCATGTGATTTAGTTAAGTTCATTCCTTTTCCAAAAGAACATTTACTTTTTTTCTCTATAAAACTTATATTAAACATCATGGTATATTTTGACATTCCACAAAGAAGAACATTTACTTGTATGTCTTTTTTCTTAATTATAAATTTGTCACATTGTTTTTAATTTACTTTCAGTCTTCAAATATTTGGCTTAAAAAACATGACAAACAACTTATTTTGTTCTTTACTCTATTTTATATACAAATCTTAAAAAAAATGAAAGCGGTAATCTTGTAATTGAAAATAGTAGCACGAGATAAAAACAAGTATATGAGTCCCAATTTTTTTTTTAAAAGACTGAATTAGAAATACCAGAATCTCTGCCGTGTGTCAAAATATCTGACCCAATGGATCTACTGTTCTCCAAAATATATGTAGACATATTCAAAAGATTAAGCAACTACAGAGTTCTTCAAAATATATACCAAAGTCACACAAATATTTGAACATAAGCTCTCTCCCACTTAGAACCAGCATTAGGAGTTACCAATTCTTTTTCTTCCCTTTACCAGCTTTTGGCTCACTTTATCATGTTTAGCACTAAAATACTACTAAGTCGAAAAGCGTAGAAAGAAACTATGACAAATTCATAAGGACTAATGCAGTGGCTTAAAATACAAACACAAACATTATGATCAAATTTATTTCGGAGCAGGTGCAGTAACTATCAAACTTATCAGCCACGCTATAATGGACCAAATGCTCCAACAAACGACGAAAAGGACAAAAAATCCAGCCAAAATAGTAAGGATAGGAGGTCCCTGACCAGCATTGCTACTTTCATTTACATCTGATCCTTCTTTGGTTGATTTCCCATCTACAGAGTTAGGGTTTGCTGCGAACACAGTCAACACCCTCTGATTCACTTTCAATCTCGTAAAAGTTTTGCACCTGGATACAATCAAGACCAGAAGATATATACAGTCTCAGTCTGATGATATATTACTACAGAAATAAGATAAAACATCTGTGATTAAAAAGAATGCAATTATTACAACAATGTAGATTACACACACTTTTATTCATTCAAGTAACATGAGAGAATGGAAGAGAGGCGAGTTGTTTCATTTTAGGTAAACATTTCTCATAATTTAATTTTTCTAAAATATGAGGAACAGAAAGCACAATTAACAAGTAAACTTCCAAACGTTCTTTGTTGATTTCTATAAATACTTTTATCATTTTCTGAATTTTGAAATCAAAATTAATCCTCTTCTCCCTCCCCGTCCAAATTCCTCCATACAAACGTACCCAACCATGAGCTGCAAAGGTCTCTGTTAGAAAGACTTACATACAGCTTAACTTTTTCAGAATTATCTTCTGACAACCGTGCACGGGTTTGGAAAAGCTTATGAAAACTTTTGGCTTATTTTAATAAGCTCTCTAGATAGTTTCTGAAAATAACTTATAACTGGTATGAAAACAGTTTAGCCCAATTTCTTCTTCCACCATAAATATGTGCCTATTCAATAACTTCAAAACCTCAGTTGCTTGACAAACAGGAGGATAATGAGAAACCTTTTCATTAAAAAATAAGAAAAGGATTAAAAAAAAACCATTAAAAAAGCAAAGTCCACGATTGTACAAGTTGTCCAATCAAAATTGAAGAATGAAGAATCCAGCCTCCACTTATTTATTTAGTGACAGCCCCATATTTTGTTTTCATTGCCAAACAACAAAATTTTAAAAACAATTTTGATGCAATTGCATATTTTCTTTTGGTATGGTTCTCCAATCAAACTTGAAGTTTCGTCTATTAAAGATGCATATATTAATAGTTTGCATTAAAGATAAGTGTAGATTAACGATGCAAAACTTTAATTTTAATTGAAAAAACAACAATATATACAGACAAAGGTTTTAGGTCTGCACTTGTTTATTTACCGCACAATTTTTATCATTGCAAAACAACAAAAACTTATAGACAACTTACATGCAATTCCTAAAGTGGTTTTTGGTAACGTTCTCTTATCAAAGTCGGAGTTCTATCAAACTAACTACATGACAATGTTCGCTAAATGATAAATACAGAACATCGAAATTAAACTCCAATCCTGACCAATGAACAACACTAAAAGACTGCATCTAAGTTCTGTAAAAAAACCTAACAAATAAAAAAAGAACAAGCAAGACTATATCACAACAATTTAAACCAACAATTCTGTTAGTTCAGAAGACTGCAAAACCAAACAATGGTTTCTACCGACATATAAATGTTGAAATCGGAGAGCAATTTAAAACACAAACCGAGCAAATGCAAAGAAAAATGTACAGAAAAGAAATAGAGAACTAAGATGTAAAAATTAAGAATGAAGAGATAAAAAATTGAATGAAAAAGGTGAAAAGTGTGAACCTGAAGGTAGAAGAGGAGAGAGAGAATTTGAGAGGTGGAGCAATGGTGAGAAATTGAGGTGGCGAAGGAAACCCTAGTGTGAGCTGAGCCTGTGGTAGTGCTGCGTGTAAGAATCTCAGACACGCCATATCACTCTCTCACTCACTCTCGCAAGCACTCACACTACACTAAACAAACAAGGACCATCAATTTCTTAAATAAATATTATAACATTTTTTTTCTGGTTTAAAATTTTTATGAGATAACTCATTTATCAGTGTCATTTAAGAATGAGATTTTGAAAACTATTATTTTTACAAGAATTGATTTTTAAGTTTTTTTAACTTAAAAACTTATCTTTTGTAAAGAAATTGTTTGGAATAGATTTTAAAACTTTGATTTTTTTTTTCTAGAGTAATTATCTTTTCTATTAAAAAAACACATTATAAAAGTAAAAAAATAGTAAAATTATTATTTTATAAAAATGTTAAAAATCGTATGTATAAGAATTAGAGCTGTTAAAAAGGGTAACCTGGTCTGGTCTGACTTGACCCACCACGGGTTTATCACTGAGTGAGCCAACTCAACCCGCTCACTTATTAGCGAGCCAAAAAAATTCGAACCCGGATCGACTCACTACGGGTTGGTGGAATAAATGAGTTGGTTCACTCGTTCACTTAATTAAAAAAATACTTTTTTTTTCTTCGATCTCAAAAAATCTAAATTATAATTACGATTAAAATCTAAATAAACTTCAATAGAATCTAAATGCAATCCAAACATATGTTAAACTCAATCTACAAACCAAAATAACAAAAATACCAATGTGTTGGCTAAAAAACAACCTAATCCGACACAGATGCAAAGTTCAACATAATAAAAAAACAATTGTGTGACCCTTTATTTGCAAGTTGGTGAGCCAACCGGGCTCACTACAGGTTCAACCCGGGTGAGCCAGGTTCTAGGTGGATCAGGGTTAAAAATTAACCCGTATTAAAATTTATAAAAAAATTTCAATCCAACGCAGTCCAAACCTGTGATAGACCGAGTTGGCTTGCGGGTTCCAACCCATTTTAACAGCTCTAGAAATTTTATTTTCGACGAAGAGATTTATTACTTAAGTTCGTAATGTCTTTTTATTTATTCGTTACAATATGACAAACGTGAAGGGCCGTTATTTAATTATAGCAAAGGTAAAATTACTTTATAAAATCTTCTATTTAATAGTATAATTATGAGAATTTAATTATAATTTTATCCATCTAAAAGAAGAAAAAAAATGTTGCAAGATACAACATGATAAATATATTTTTTTGAGATTGTATTTTCAAAACATTTTTTTTTCTCACTTTAAAACTATCTACAAGAAGAAGTGAGATGTTAGATGATGTTTTCACTTAGTGATTCAAATGAAGTCTTTAATACTAACCACCTTTACACTTAAATAATTATCTCCTTATATTTTCAACTAGACTATAAGGAGTCATGCTACAAGGATCTTTATAAGGAAATGTTCCATTTTGATCTTGTTACTCTATGTTCATGTTCAATTGAAAAAACTTCCAAAATCTTCCAACAGAAAAGGATGACATTATGAAAAGAGTGAAGTTTGAAGAGATGAAAGTAAAGAGAGGGCAAAAATAATCTCAGAAAAAAAAAAAAAGAGGAAAAGAAAAGTTTACATGCAAGAAGAGAGTGAAAAATGGAAGAAGAGTTTTATATGCACCATTGCTTAACGATGGATTAAAAAACTATAATTATAAAATTACAATGCTTGAAAGATCCGGATGATACAATTTATATATAATAGATTAAAATCACATATTTTTCCTATGTATGGGTGACTTAGTTAACACCAACGGAATCCTAGAAACTAAATTTGTAATTAAATTAAACTAAATAAAAATACTATTAAACCTTAATTTTATCATACTTAATCTCGCATCTTGTACAATTTACCATCTTTTATTTTAAACTCTATTTTGAATTTCAATCATTTTTCTTTAAATAATTTGTTAATAGATAAATTTAACCTAATGGTTCATTGTAACTTTAGCATATAATTAATAATTGATATATTATTTATCATAAGTTTTATTTGTATAAGTTATCATTTATATATTGAAACAATCTATATTGTAAATTTAAATTGTATAAAAAAGTATTTACGATAAAAAAAAAGGTAAGGTAATAATCTAGTTAGTTAATAAAAAAACTGACCCCAGTATATATGAATACAAACAAACCATAACTAATAAAATGAAGAACATCACACTATACGCATAGAACCATCGCTGCTATACTTTAATGAATAAAATTAGGATCCTTAGTATTATGTTAATTTAATATGGTAATCTAAAAAAGAACAAAAACATGAAATTAATAAAATCTACATAAATAATGCTAAGTCAAATCTTAAGATATTTTATTTTCAATTTTTCAGACCATATGTTCATCGTTTCAGTTCGCAAGTGTCATAATCGGCAGCATGTTTTATTTAAATTCAACTTCTTTAAAATGGATACAGATTAAATATATATTGTGTAAAACAACGTTTGGTTTATAATTTAACAAATTAATCGTTGATAGTGACATTTTAAAACACTCTTCAAACTAAATCACCGTCATCATCATAATTTACATAGTTCCAATCTCATAATTCCTATACAATACTCCTAATGAGTCTATAATTACATGCATGAATGAGTAGAAAATTTCATAAGAAAATGCATCCCGAAAATTTGAGAGCACAAAACTAGAACTTGACAATACTCTTACGAATTTCAGCCGATAAAAGTATTGGAGAGTATTGAAAGAATAAAGTGCTGTCTTTTTTATTTTTTTAATACGAGAAAGTTACATTCATCCATAGGGAAGGCTCAAAATATATAAGTGCTGTCGATCATTTGTGGAAAGAATACAAGGGGATAACCCCAGGACACTAAATGCCTTTATTCTTATATATGCTCCTTCAAACCTAATAATTAGTTTATTCAAAAATGTGGAAAGACAACTTTGGAGGGTGAAAATCCACCCGAAAACGACCTAAATACAAAAATCTTCTAAAATAGAAACGATGGAGGAGGGAAATGAATATTGCTCATTACAATCATACCAAACTTTTTAACTCAACAACACACATCTAACGCAGTGTGTTTTAGTCATTATTAACAGAGAAACGGCAGTTTAAATTTCAGGATGATTTGGCACACAATTGCTCGAGCTTCTCCAGTGTGACACTCTTTGGCCTTTCAAGTGGCATTCCAAGAGCCCGATCCCATATCAACTGAAACCATCAAAAGAGAAACGCTATCGCAAGGTAACAAAAAGAGAAATATTAACAAGGAAACAATGGGGAACGACAGACCTGAGGGCCAACTCCAAAGCTCCTCGATACACCAAATAGAACAGTATAATAGCTGTTGACAACAATTTCACAGATCGTTAGATTCAGTTTTCACCCTAAATTTATTGAAAAAAGAAAACTATTTCAAATCCAACAGGCGAGAAGTAACACTATACTTTTCCTCAGTTAGACCATAGTAGTTCAGTAGCACTCCACTGTGAGCATCAACATTAGGCCATGGATTTTTAACCTACACGAAAAGTTCAACCATATCAGCAATAAATTCCCACTAATAGCAAAGAGAGTAATGAGTAACATTTATTATAGTTCAACCTGTATCGAATTAAATGTGGGAGGGACTACATGAAAACGTGTGGCAAAATATAAAGCAAACAGATTCAACTTAGAATGTAAAGGATCAGATACAAATTCACATGATTGTGTAAAGAAATAGTGACTGACTACCCTGGAAAAAGTCAATACTTGCATCATAATGAAACTATTTAAAGTCTGAACGAAGTTGAGAATAAATAATTCCATAAAACGTATTGAAAAATGAAAACATAAACATTACCTTTCCTAACTTAGTAAGAATGGGCGGCACAACCTCTTTTATTTTAGACACCTGAAAGGGTCACAGTCGCATTAGATCATAAAGAAATTAAATCGCAAGAATAGAGGGTTGGTTGTGTAGCAAGAAGACACTCCAAAGCAAACACAATCTGGAATTGGGAAATAAGTGATTACCAACTGGAAAAGTGGATCATTAGGCAAATGCTTCAAAGCAAACTCCCTCTGGCACGTGTATCTTGGATCTGTCTGGCGCAGAACCCCATGCCCATATCCAGGCACAACCTGAAGATCCAAAAGTAAAAAGCCAAAGCCTATATTACCTTAGAAGTAGATGGTGGTATTCTCTCTAAATCATTTGGAGCAAAGATATACATATTATCACATACAAAAAACTTACACTAATAAAGCATAATATGTTTATTAAATATATCATTTCCTTATTTTGAAGGTCTACTAAAACCTCGATTAAATTTTCTAGTAGAAACTTCCCGTTAGGGAAGGCTTGTATTGTAAAAGGAAAAATTGTGGCTGGGTGTGTGCATGTGCAAATACATAAAAGGGAACTGAAGAACCATAATGCCCTCCAGCCAACATATGATTTTCCTCAGGAGGAAAACACTTTGAACATAACACATTGGACACAGTGGCATGCTTTGTTCAATTGATTCTCTTTTCATTTTTTGAAGTGTAATTCGTATCCTCAGCTCTTCCATAATAATTTTCATTACTTCAAAGTTTATACAAAAATAAAAATTGAGCAAAACGCAAGTAAAAAAAAAATCACAATTTAGCATCCAGATTCCTATCAGTTATGACATTACCTGGCCTTTACTCAATGTTTTATTAATGTAGTCAGCCAATTGCTCTGTACTTATGTTGGGAGTTCCAAACTCTGCAACTATTGACCTGATCCATCGCAGAACTTCCTGTAGCATCATAATAAAAGTGAAAAAAATCAAACCTATATGAATTTGCATATAAACTGACTAAAGTAAACAGAACAAAATAATAGTAAAGCAGAAGTGTCACTAAAAATGGTAAAAATGTAGATATGAGTAAAATTTAAAACCACATACGATTTCTGAACAGAAAGATGAACTAAAGAAAATTTTATATCAGATAAACAGAAAACAGATAAAAATGGAAAACCAAACAACAAAATTACCTGATTGGCCAAACCATGCAAGGGACCAGCTAAACCATTCAAAGCAGCCGCAAATGCAAGGTAAGGATCTGATAGAGGACTAGCGACCTGAGGGGTAAACACAGTACAGTACATTAAAACAATAAATATAAGAAAACGCAGGCATTTACTTGATTCATATTAAAAATACATATTAGTATTTAATAAAGAAAAAATAATACAGGATAGAAAGAGATTGATTAAAGGAAGTAACTTACCAGGTGGGCTGTGTGCGAACTAACATTTCCACCTTCATGATCACTGTAAACAAAATTTAGGAAAAAAAAAATCAAACATAAGAAATTGCAATTGCCTGTAATTAGAAGAGAACCATACAACTTGTCACTATCAATGATGTGTCATCATTAGCAATAACTGGGGTTGCTGTAGTTACAGGAGCCATACACAACAGATCATGATCATAAAACAAGTCATCATTAGCATTGGAATGCAAACCTGTGGATGGAAATATAAAGCCTCATGAACTCCAGCATTTCTGGATCATCAAACCCTAACATATGAGCATAGTTTGCACCATAATCCAAAGAATCATCCAATGGTATGATTTTTCCATCCTTGTATTTCCTTTAAAATAACAAGTTAATTCAAACATCAGATGCCAGTATGAATCTGTCAATTTTGATCAAGTCATCGCACAAAATATATGATATTATGATATCTCTGATTGTTCTTTTGTGTGTGTGTGTGTATAATATAATACACATCCTATAGAATATCAAATGTGTAATTTTGATTAGGATGGATATGCTTTACATACCGTCGATAAATATAAGCAGCAATGGCTGGCAAACGTGCAATTAAATTCAAGGTGTCCTCATAAGTTGGTTCCCAATACCTAAATCCAAGCAGTAAAACAGCTAGAGTAACATATAATGTTGGAAATAAAACAAACACCATTTAGAATTTTACCTTGCCTTAGCTATCCCACTCTCGTAAGCTTTCTGAAATTCACTCTGCACCTGAAAAATGTAATGAATTGATTGTGAATCAATTGTTTCTATTTACAAGAAAACGTAAAGAGAAACAATTATCATAGAAAAGAGGTTAGGAGCTTCTTAAACTTATGTGACAGTAGTAGGTGGAAAATCCTCTGATCTGTCCAGCTTAGCAATGAACAGATAGAGCCCTCACTGTGACTAAAGAGGAATGACCTGAGAAAAACCCATAATGACCCCAGATACATTTAATCTGGATTGATGAAACAAGGTATTGATTGTCTGATTATTAATATTTTATTGAATGTAGATATAGACTCTGAATGTTAAAGGAGGCAGACCATTTTCAAAGAAAGGAATATGGGTTCCATTCAACTTAGGTGTAAATTACTTCCAGAGTAGGATAAATGGATAAGAATTTAGTGTCATAGTATCCAGGTACAACATGGAATTTGCCTTCCACCTATAGTTATTTCATGTCTTAAATCTCAAATCTTGAGATACCTCAAGAGTATCCTCCGTCCATCTTCCAAAGCCTGGCTGCTTCTTGATTCAGATTTCCCACCATCCAGAAATCCTTCTCACTAAGTGTAGGCATCATTCCGACACATTGATACAGTGCTGTTACTGCTTTATTATAGCGGTTTAGATATTAAGTTCAATGTAAATAGATCCCCAAGCATCATGCCCCTTATTGACAAGGATATTATAAACTAATTTCATCTTCCTTTTCATTTTGAGAAGAGTCTAAATCTAGATGGATATTGAGAACATTTTTAAATTAAAATCCTTTCAAAGATTGCTATCTGATTGATGGAAAAAGTTTTTGGTGTTACTCTTCAAATGTGTTTGGTATATTAAATAATAATCTCCAAAAAGGAAATAGCTTTATACACAGTTTTGGAGCTTATGATAAGTTTATTTTTTAGTTAACTTTTGTTTTCCCATTGTATTCTACAACAGCCTTGACAAGGCTGTTGTTGGGAGGGTTGGAGATGGTGATATGAGGGTCAACAACAAGAGAAACAAAGGAGCTCCAAGGGGTCATGATTTCATTATATTCCAAAGGCATATACCACAACCCAATATTTTATGATACTCACCAATTACTTCATCTTTTGCAAAACAAACAACACCTAGCATAAGTAATACTCAAGATTATATCGTCTTAGATGAGGTCTTAGAAAGTGAATTTATTTCTAACTCAATCTTATAAAATTGACTCACAAGTCAAGATTTGCACTCACATACTAAAATTTAGTCATATCTCTCTAGTCGATGAGAGATCTCCAACACTCCCCCTCATGCTAATGAATGAACATCTCAAACGTGAAACTAGATATTCGTAGGTGGTATGATAGTGACCTAATAAAGGGTGACACAACTATAACAAACCTTATTAGGATAAGCTCTGATACCATCTTATAAAGCGAATTTAGATCCAATTTAACCCTACAAAATTGGTCTGAAAAAAGAGATTTGCACTCACTTATATACTATAATTTGGTCATATCTCTAGTCAGTATGGAATCTCCAACAAGAGGGATAAGAACAAAAGAAGCAAGCAACCACATATGGTTCATTGAAGATTATAGCAGCTCAAATTGAACCTTGTATAAGCACATGTTAGACATGTTAATCATGAATTTCCAGTCAAATATAGCTCACAGTTATCAAATGATTTCCCTCCCATTTTCAGCTTTTTATGAGAAAAACTGTGATCCATTGTCGTCCAAATGAAACTTTTAACAAAATTCTTTGCTCAGTCTTGATATTATTAAAGTATTAGCAAAATAGTCAGATTGATTAACCAATTGAATTATAGAAGAAAAGTTACAGCTAAAAAGAACAGAGAGAAAACATAAATTAAAAAGATCATGAAGGAATCTTTTGCTTGACCTGAAGTGCCATGACACCAGTTGTGAATTGAGTCATTGGATGAGCAGAAACAGGTAATGCATCAATAGCCTTATAAGCATAATCTGCAATAAAAACTAATAATAAGTCCAAGAATGAACACAGACTCAAGTACAGCAGAAACAAGCCAGCAAATTTTATGTTAAAAATTTCTAGACACACCTTGAGTGACATTTGAACAAGAGCAAAAGCAAAGGGTGAATGTTCACAACCCAGACAAAATACAACAAAGCTTGTCCGTATATTTTAAGCAACAAGCAGTTACAGATGTACAATTCGTAAAAAGAGAACCAAACATACAAAAGAAAGACAATTAAGATGCAAGCCATAAGGTTCCTTTGCAGCCACGGTTCTAAACAACACACAAGCTACCAAGAGAGAATTTAAGTTATAATCATATATATAATCCTGAACATATTATCATGCACTATTAATGTTGTGTCAATTCACTTAATTGAGACAGACCATTATACCGCAATGATGAATAACACGTAGCTTCAAGGTAATTATAACCAAGTTATGACAGCAAAAGAAACTGAACCTGGGATAGTTGCACGACTTCGCAATTCCTGGGATAATGAGTCAACTTGTTCTTTGTTTGGTATCTGTGACAAAGTGCATGAGTCAAAGATTATACAACATAATCTTAACTGAGAGCAGATATAAAAACACCTTGGTACAAGGATTGTAATACATTATGTCACAAATAAGCAAAGTTCAAAATAATTACTTCAATTTTATTTTCCAAAACTATTGCATACCTTTCCTGTCAATAGAAGCCACAGTACAGCCTCGGGCAAAGGCTCCCCACCAGGAAAAGCACCTGGAAGCTTTTTCTGGCATTCAGGAATGGACATTCCCCTAAAGCGAATTCCCTGTAAGATATAACAGGCTGCTCTCAGAGAACCCTTTGGTAAACAGTAAACATTAACAAAAAAATGCTACAATAAAGATTTTACAGATTGATCAAATTAGTCCTAAGCAAGACCTAATCACTTTAATAATTCACAAATATCTGAAGTGTGAAGACTGAGTTAATTTAGATATTTACCTCATCTGGGTCAACAGCTGACCCAAGCCATACTAAAGCTGTCATTCCTCTCATTCCACCAAGCACCTTTCAATTGTGACAAAAGGGTGCTCAAAAAATAAGTTAATCACAAGCTTATTGACAGGAGAAAGGATGACTTCCAATGCCACTAGTAACTTTAAAAAGATAATATAATTACCATATCAACAGTGATCTTTCCCAACTCAACACTTCCATGATCTTTCTTTAGCTTCTTAACCCGTTCCTGCAACCAGGTTTGTACGTATAGATTAAAACATAAGGTAGAGAGGTATAACATTCTTTTACAAGAATTAACTAGTGTTTTTGCATGTTACAAGCTAACATAAAGAAACAATGAAACGAAGGAAACATAGCTTATGAAATCAATAATAACTTGAATTATAAAACAGGTAAGGCATTAGCCAAGAATCTCAGACTTGTAATAGCACATGCACGGCACAAATCACTGCAACTATATTGTGCATTGAAAGTTGAGCACAACAAAAATTTAATTCACATTATCCCTCACCCACCAATATACTAACCAAAAATACAACATAGACACGACAAAACTATCAAACACTTCAATGAGATGCAGACACGATAAACCCCAAGAAATATGTATTACACATCCAACCTAAAACAATACAAACATGACAAAACTATCACACACTTCAAGGCAGACCCGAAAATTATCAATAAACCCTGAAAAATATGGATTACACATTAATGCATCCAATATAAAATAGCGTCACCAGGGAAGCTTAAAATCGAAAACAAACCTGATACTCCGGAACGAGTTCTTTCAACTCAGAATAAAGATCCTGCAATAACCCACATAAAAGAAAAGTAAAACTTAGTTCAAAATTTATAGCCAACTTCATTTTCTATAATAAACAACAATTGGTCTCAGGTATCCTTCCTCCCAAAGTCCAAAGAGAAACTATACTAGAATACCCAATTCCAAACTTCACCACAATAACAGTATTAGCAACACCCTCCTCAGATAAAACATAGCATCTAACACTGTTCAGGGTAAACTTTTCACCAAGCACCAACGACACAGTGATAAGGATAGAGAAAGAAAGAAAATACAGTGTTACTGGAGCTGGGAGTTTGGAGCCATCTAACTGAATTCGCGAGATTAGATTGCTGACCCTGTCATTCCATTGCAAAAGTAAAAATCAGCAAGTCACATAAACAATAATCAAACACAAACAATGCTGAAAGCAAAATAGTTAGTTACTGTTTTCCTCAGTTACCACGCGAGAGCGAAGCCGAGAAAGTGCAGATACGCTTCTGAAGAACGCCATTTGCACTAGCGCAACAATAACCTGTACCAGCTCTTCAGTGTCAGGAACGCATGAATTAAGCACTAAAAATCTTTCACAAAAAATCGGAAGAAGAAAAAGCTAAGAGGTGAGGGATCGTGAATCGGAACAAATGGCGACGTTGAATGATGAAAGAAAAAGGAAATGCAACCAAACTAGTTAGGGTTTGAATTGGAAGAAGAGCGTACCGGTAAATGGTCAAAGAGAAAGGGACGAAAGATCGCGGATCCAGAAAATTTGCGCACAGAATTGGTCTTTATAAAGACATTTATGCAATGAAGCGTGGCTTCTTAATGTAATATAAAATGGTGCTGCGTGAAAATTGGTATTCAGGCTCTTCCAATTATTTTGGTATTAGTCAATGACGGTCATGACGTCATATTAAAATTAAAAGCCACCTGAAATAACATTAAGTTTTCGAGTAGAAAAAAAGATTCAAATAAAATTAGTCAGATTTTTTTATAATGATTATTTTTTAATAAAATTAACAGATATTTCATTGTATTAATATGATTTAAAAGTAAAAATTAATTAAACTGAAGGGGTTCTGTTTTGAGTTGTGGTTTTCTATTTCAAATATTTTTGTTCTCAAATTTTTATTGAATTATAACTTGATTCAGTCTAGAATCCAACATATGATCTTAATCATAATAATTTTGTGTCTGATTTATAATTGACTGAATTAAATGTAAATTATAGTTGAGAAAAAGTATGAAAATGCCACGTCAATCAAATATAGCGTACACTAATAGTACCTTCGATCTTATGTTAAAACGTGTGTAAGGTAATTATCGTATAATTAAACATACATACAGATTTATTTGGATGAGATTTGAAAAATATATATATAAATTAACTTTTTTGGAAATTAAAATTAGTTTATATATAAATTAAAAATAAAAATTTTAAAAAACTAATATAAAAGGTTTTACAAATTCTCTTACCTTATCACACGTATCAAGTGTGAATGAAATCGTTTACTGAAAAAACTAAGCATCACGACAACTTATTGATTTATATTTATTTCAAAACTAATAATTAATTAAATGTTTGATAAAAGTTAAAAACACTATTTCGTTTATTTTGACAGATAATATTCACCAGTTTCTTGTTGTTTAGTTTCTCTACTTCTTAACTAATACTGTATACTGTTTCAACTATGTTTAACATAAAAAAAAAATATTAAAAAAAAAACTTTAGATTTGTATAGTAAGTTGAAAGGTTATATTTAAGACTACATAAATCATTTTTAGAACTCAATTTTTTTTCTAATCTAATGATTTCGATTTTATTCTTATGCTCGAGTTTGTACTTTATTACTGAAATACTTTCGAATATTTTTAGTTTCTGCAACTATTATTACCTATTTTAACAACTTTATTTATTTAATATTATAAAGTATCCAAATTTATTTATATTTCTTGAGTTAGAGTTAGGCGAGTTTTATTTGCTTACCTAGTAGATGAAGTAATAAAAATTACTCAATAAATACATATAATTTAGTTTTGGAAACTTCATGTTTCAATTTATAGTTAATATACTTAAATTAAACTTTCTTAATTTATTAGGCACTTAGTTTTAAAAAAATATTAACTAATCAAGATAAAAAAGAAACAATTATACATTCAAAAGTACTAATTATTTAAGTTTATATTTAATTATTTATAGCATTGAAATAATATTCTTTTGACATATTTTGAAAAAAGTTGTCAAAAAAATGTGGCTGCTGCGTTTTTTAGTTCTTACTTAGACCTAAATTTTCCTTGAAAGTTCCATAAAGATGGCAAGTGATATAAGAAGGTTAGTTAGGCCACACAAAACTGGACGACAAAGGTTTTGTTTTGACCTGTCTAAAATGGTTGGCTACTCACACAAACCACACGTGCCTTCAAATTAATAAAAATATAATAATGCAAACTTTTTCTATGTCTTTTTGCCTTTATTTTATCTCTTCCCAGCTCGGTCTATCTACTTGTTATCTAATCTTTTAAATGTATGACGTATGTCAATTTATTCTTTAATAAAATAAAAATTTAATTTAGTTTTTAAATGGATAAAAACTTAAATAACTTCTTAATATTATACCTTAATGTCGAAATAATAATTAATGTACTGTAAAATTGACTCTTAAAATTTTATTCTAATAAAAAAAATTAAAAATGTAATAATAGGACGTATGATTTTTTATTCATTTAGAACTAAAATAAATCATTTTTCCTTTTAAAAACTAAATAGGTTTTTAATATTATAAATTAATATTTAATTTTCTATAAAAGTAAATTGGTAATGACAAAAAATAGTCTCATAAAACTTAATAATAAAACATAATACGTCAATTTTAAAATTTGATAAAATAAGTGTTAGTTGATATTTGTTTCGTGTATCAACATTTTAAAATTATGTACATAAAATTTTGATTTAATAAATATTTATTTATATTTTGTTTATATTGTTAGATTGACTTTTTAATTAATTATAAATTAAATTTATAGTTCTTTTCTATAAAAGTAAGTTGTTAATGACAAAATAGTCTCATAAAACTTAATAATAAAACATAATACGTAAATTTTAAAATTTGATAAAAATAAGTGTTAGTTGATCTTTGTTTTGTGTATCGACGTTTTTAAAATTATGTACATAAAATTTTGATTTAACAAATATTTTTTTATATATTTTTTATATTGTTAGATTGACTTTTTAATTAATTTAAATTATTTTTATAGTTCTCTTTTAATTTTTTAAATTGTTTTTGCAATATAATAACGAATTTTTTTTTTCAACTCAACAAATATGTTTATTGTAAAACTAACAAACTAAAACCAAGATGTTTTAGGTATCTGATACGAAAACAATTATTGAATACTTTAGGCTTAAATTTCCAATCATAAAGTTTTAATGTTGCTATGGTTGTTTATATAATATATAATATATTCTCTCACGTAAAAGTAAGAACCAAAGTTGGTTATTCTTTATGAAGAGTGTCAGGATGCGATTTGGGTATCCGCATCTGATTCGTTTGCATTGTTGGATTTCTCGATTTTGCTTATTACACTTTTCACTTTCTTTTTGCACTTTCCTTCTATGAAAATAAATATAAAGTAAAATAAAAATGAATAAAAGGTTACATCGATTATGAAAATGTACAACGCTTTCACATGAAGTTACCGAACTATATATTCTCCTTTATTGACACATGTATTAGAAGAATGGTATTTTTGTCATTTTGCTATTGTAGTGTTTTAGCGGTGCAAGTTGTTAAATGGTTTGATAGACATTAGTTGTGAGATTTCAAAATCCTTCTTCTCCAAGCCAAGTTAGTTGAGTCCTTCTTCTTTAGGTAACTTTTCTTCTCTATTCCTCCTTCTTCTCTATTTCTCCTTCTTCTTCATTCCTGCTTATTCTCCATGGGTTCATTTTATTAACTTTTTAACTACTTTTTCTCCGTTGATCGTTGTTGTTGATTTTTTTTTATTTTTTTGATTAATAGTTAAATATTTTTTATTTCCTATTTATTGTTCTTCATGCATTTTTTTTCTTTATCCATGGTTTTTGTTCTTCCTCATCGTTTGTTATTGTTATGTTGAACCTTTTTGTATGTTGTCGATGATGAAATATTTTGTTTTTATACCTTCTTTTTTAGTTTAAAAGACGCTTATAGAAGTTTTTTTTCTCAGATATTTTTTGTTCAACGTTTCTAGCAGACATTCAGATGTTGTTGTTTAAAAGATTTTCTTTTTTGTAGATTTTTTTTGTTTATTATTGTGTTCCTTTTGTTTAGTATTTATTGAAAGTCTTTTTCAAGTGTATGCACATTTTTTATTGATGAAAATTTTATTTTTATTTTTTTGCGCTTTATTTTGTTGAAGATGATTTGTCCTTTGTTAGTTGGTTTCTGTAGCTTGATTTTATGTTTGTTGTTTTATTTTTCGTTTATTTATTTTGAAGTCGTTGTGTTGTTGGTTAAAACTTAACACCTATTTTATTGTAATGTATTAGATGGCAAAAAAATGTGATATGATCAAGGATATTGATGGAAGAAGAGAAACGTTGAAACTTGCTGTCAAAATCGTAGATTTGTGGAATGTTGAGTCATGGGATTCCAAACGAAATATGAAAATGATTCTAATGGATCAAAAGGTAATGTAAAGTAGCATATTTTAGCATGTTCTATATTTTATTTTATAAGATGAGAACTATATTTAACCATATATATGTTAATTTGTTCTTCAGGATGATCTTATTGTTGCAATGATTAAGAAGGAAGATATGGGTGTTTGGGAAGACAAGCTGAAAGAGGGTGAAAGTTACATAATGCATAACTTTAAATTGTTGAAGAACAGAGCTCAATAGAGAGTTTGTGAGCATCCATTTAAGTTGTTGTTTATAGGAGCAATGTCTATATGACCACAACCCATTGCAAGCATACCTAGAAAGCTTTGGAAGTTCAAAAGTATAAAGGATATCATTGATGGAAAGTATTATGATGATTTGTTGGTTGGTAAGTTTATTGTTCTATATTTTATTTTATAAGATGAGAACTATATTTAACCATATATATGTTAATTTGTTCTTCAGGATGATCTTATTGTTGCAATGATTAAGAAGGAAGATATGGGTGTTTGGGAAGACAAGCTGAAAGAGGGTGAAAGTTACATAATGCATAACTTTAAATTGTTGAAGAACAGAGCTCAATAGAGAGTTTGTGAGCATCCATTTAAGTTGTTGTTTATAGGAGCAATGTCTATATGACCACAACCCATTGCAAGCATACCTAGAAAGCTTTGGAAGTTCAAAAGTATAAAGGATATCATTGATGGAAAGTATTATGATGATTTGTTGGTTGGTAAGTTTATTGTTGTATCATCATGTATGTGTCCTATATTTTGTATTTTTGTTGATTTATTTTTATTTTTGCATGTTAGATGTCATTGGTGTGGTGGACAATGTAGAGGAGAAAGTACATTCGAAAAATGTTGTATTTGACCTCAAGGATTTGAGGCTTGTTTCATTATGTATGCTCTTTTATATTTACAGTAGTGTTTTAATAATTTGATTACTATTTTGTAATGTTGTGTTGTTATCTCATTAATGCAGTGGTGCTATAATCTGTTGCACATTGTGGGATTCATATTGCGAGAAATTATTGACTTATTGGAGGACACGTAGTGAAACATCTAATGTTGCTATTATTCTTACTCAGGCCAAGATAAAGGCTGCATCAGGTTTAAATAACGTCATTAATATTTTTAGATTATCATTATTATTTAATCTAATGTAATTAATTTTGTATAGGTCCATGGCGAGTGTCACTGTCTAATTCTTGGAATGGTTCAAAACTGATAACAGAAGATGACATACCTGAGCTGATTGATTTTAAGAAGCAATTTGCAGAGTATGTTTATATGTTAGCCATCTATTATTCATTAAAAGTTGTCTTCATAAACACTAACTAATGTGTAATGTGTAGAACCTCTGGCAGTGAAAGTTTTGAGGAGGGAAGTCAGTATAGTGGCTCTTCGCAGATTAGTCATCTTGATAGGTTTATGTATAAAACTGTTGTTAAAAGTGTTTCAGAGATTATCACTGTATTAGAGGTAGTTCTCATCTTTGTAAATTTCTTTTAAGTCCATTTTCTAATTGTTCATTATATTATTTACTTTTGTTTTATTCATATAGGAGATTTCTTGTGTAACTGTTGCACGTACACTTAAATTTAATTTAGGAAATGATGGATGGAATTATTTGGTGTGTAACGTATGTACGAAAAGAACTCATGAAGTTGGTTCTTTTAAGTGTCTTAGTTGTGATGCTTTTAACGATTATCCAAGAATCAGGTTAGTAAATGTTAAATTTATATGTTAGGCCTTATGTCATAGTGTTAATTCTAATTTAAATGACTTTTGTAGATACAAGCTCAAAATTCAAGTTACTGATGGGAAAAAGGTGGCCAAATTCATGCTTTGGGACCAAGATTGCATGAATTTAATTTGTGTATCTGTTGCTGATTTGAGAAAGAAAATGATCAAGGTAAAAGAAATAATGAACTTTGAGAACTTAACTTATTTTACAGAAAAACATTATTGTAAACAACTTAGTAATATTTTATTTCGTTGTACTTGGTTTATATTAGCATGGGGAAGACGATCCTAAGTGTTTTCCAGAGGATCTAGATTTTATTTTAGGATGTACTTGGGCTTTTAAGGTTAAGCTACAAGGAAAGAACTGACCTGTTTCAGTTATGAGAGTTTCTACTAACGTGGAAATTATTGATCACGTTAAAGCACTATTTGGACAGGAGGAGGTAGTAATGGAATTTTTTGTAGTCATAACCTGAAATATGAATCATAGTTTTGTTACTAATTTATTTTGTTTATAACACTTTGCAGGCAAGCCAAGTTAGTGAATGTATGGTTAGTGGTTCATCTGACATAGTTCCTGATATTTGCAATTCCTCAGTCAGTATACTTTAATTTAATTTTGTTTATTAATGAGAACAGTGATTGTTTGTGTTTTTAAATTTTAATAGTAAATCAATTATGCAGGCAATGGTTATTGGTAAATGTATCAATGCTAGTGTTTGTGATTTACCAACTTCTAGCGGGACTTCTTTAGTAAGTATTTCAAATTGACCATACTGGTTGTGAGATAAAATGTTATACAATGTTTGAATATATATATATATATATATATATATATATATATATATATATATATATTTT
>Ga0209589_1003139_pt1 | contig 28976 bp, 14 predicted proteins | sample CowpeawhiteBW_FD_187525 | JGI IMG/M metagenome (GOLD analysis project Ga0209589, IMG submission 187525) | Root nodule microbial communities of legume samples collected from California USA - Cow pea white BW (SPAdes) (version 2) | ecosystem: Host-associated > Plants > Roots > Nodule | place: USA...
TATATTTTTTTTTTTTCCTTTTTTTTTAATTTAAGGTTTTATTATTTTAAAATCAATTTAAATATTAAATAAAATTAAATGAAGCAGAATAATTTTTTTTATTTAAAGTTTAATATTATTTTAATTTTACTTATTTTTATATTTATATTTATTTTTCAGTATATTAAATAAATAAAAATTGTATATAGAGATATTAATATTTTTTTAAAATAGATATTAAGAAATATGAATACATAAAAGATAAATAATATAATAAATAATAAACTGAAAAAACAATTAAAGTTAGAAAACATATATTTTTAAAATTTTTGACTTTCGGAAATTGACGATTTCCGGTAATGTTTTTTGACTTCCGGAAGTCGACTTCCGGTGATACATTTTGACTTCCGAAAGTTGACTTTCGATGATACATTTTGACTTTCGGAAATCGACTTTCGGTGATACATTTTGACTTCCGGAAATCATATATTTTGACTTTTGAAAGTCGACATAATTTTGGGAGTGTGGTGTCCATGAGTTTCTTTAGATGATCAAAAGGTATTTTGAGAATTTAAAAAAATTTTAGAAGTGTAGAAAAAATTTTGGAGGTGCGGGAAGAAAGACCCAAGTTGCAAGAATGAAGAATATGAGAGATGGGACTCTAAGAGGTGCAAGTGCGGCCCATGGTGAATGAGGGGAAAGAGAAATTAGAGTTACGTTTTTACTTTTTATAGAGAGATAAAGTTGAGATTTTATAATTTGAAGGGTGAAGAAAAAATGGGGGTGCAGGAAGAAATGAGCATAAAATAATGGTCTAACAAACTTATCTTATAACCATTCCTTAACCCAATTTATTTTATTTCTTATTTTAATGTTTGTTATACGTTAAAAATAGAATCATTATTTGTTGCACCTCTATAACTTCTCATTGCACCTCCCACGCGAAAGACCAAAGAATGGATTTTTAGTGTTGTAATGAACTCATTTCAAAATATCTCATAATAGATTTATTCTTATAAAAAAGAAATTCTAAAATAATTTAGAATTTATTCATTTCAAAAATTAGTGTTCGTTTTGGAATTCTAGACTTAGGGATAGATGGGCTTTGGACCTCTCTTTTTTTTCTTTCGGACTCCATGGAAGTTGTTTCTTCCATTCGTGTACCTATCAATTTTTTAAGATGACTATTTTATCCTTGTAAAAATGACATTTGGACTTTTAATTTTAGAACGGGTCTTCAGGAATAGAATTTTTGAAATTTTCGGAATGATATTTTTTAAACAAAAATTTCTGAAAAGGAATTTGCTAACACAAAATTTTTGAAATAAATTTTGAAATAAAATTCTGGAATGCATTGTGGAATATATTTTCTGAAATAGGTTTCTGAAACAAATTTTCCAAAACATATATAATAACTTTTGGAATAAATTTTCCTATATGCTATATTTTCTGGAAAGTTTTTTCAAAATATATGAAATAGTTCTTGAAAAAAACATTCTGAAATGAGCTCTGTTAGAATTTTTTTTTCTCTTCTACTTTCTCTGCAGATGTAGAGATGAATAACAATGATGGTGTGGTGTAATAGTGAAGAATATTTGAGTATTTTTCTTATACTGTATGATACAGTGAGAAATTTAATGGAGCACAGTGAGTAATTAAATTACATTGTGCACACCTTCAACTTTTCCAAATCAGTGTGGCATGGTGCAGAAACAATAACATTTTTTGCATTATTTTGTAATATTACTAACAATCTCACTAGTAGAAAATGTTCCTACAATGTCACTTCATTTATGTTTGTCAGACCAAGAAGTGAAAAATATGGGTGTTATTTTTGTGATTAAGACCTAAATTTTTTATGTTAGGTGTCCTAGATTTGAATTTAATGTAAAAGGGGCATTTTTTTTTAATTATGAACAAGGTAAAAATAAGTGTATTTTGTACATATAATTGATGTTTAAAGTAAACACCTTTAATACAACAATCTTTGATTTATCTGTTTGTTGCACTTGTAACAGAAAAAACTTGATTTCAACATTTCTCACTCAAGAGCTTGAATTGGGTGGTTCTCCACTCTAAATGTTCTTTTCTATCATTTTTTTGTACCATGTTTTCTTCTTTTTTTTTTTATGGAGAAGGTTTCTCTTCCACCAAATTAAATAATCCTTTTGTTATGGGTGAATGCACACTAATGCACTAATGCATTAATGCTATGTATCTCCATTTGATTGTTTGGACCAAAACTCTGATTATTTGTAACATTTCAATCACAAATAGTACATATATGGATGTCTTTATTGAATTTACTTTGATTCTTCATTATTGATTTTTAAAATTTTGGATTTTAAAATTTGAAATAAAATGTTTCACATAATTCTTAAGTTTATACTTATACTATTTAAATTAATTTAGTCATAAATAAATATTGTAAAACTATTAAAATTATAATCTCATCTTTAAATATAATTTTAAATATAGGAATTAATTAATTATTTTAATTCTAAAATGTACGATTACAATTATAAGCCAATCTCTAACAATAATTTGAAATATAAGGACTGTTTAATTACTTTATAGTCTTCCTAAAGACTTAAATAACTTTGGTCATTTGAATTATTTTAGAAAGTAAATTATATAAAGAATAAATTGTGGAGAGATTATGAACAAATCATTGTTTAAGGGTGGATTATTTTTTGAGCTTATTAACAAACAAAAAAAAAAGAAGTTAATTTAAACTTCATGTTACTATTTTTCTATCCTTTATCATGTCCATCTTCTTCTAACTCTATTTTTTCATCTTTCCATTCCAATCAACTAAAAGAAATAGAATTCATATTTATTTTTTTCTGTCTTGAAAATATATATATATATATATATATATATATATATATATATATATATATATATATATATATATAATATATTTCATATCTGTTCACCACATGAATAATGATGAACTCATTAAAGTTATATATATTCGATTGTGTTCAAAAGGTTGGTCAACTCATGTTGTGTGAATCCAAGTCACAGTGATAATTACCAATTCCTTTTTAAACAAAACACTATAAACATGAACTCCGTGAGAAAGGAAAGTAACGTGAGAAAGGAAAGTAAATGGTAGTGTTTCATGTTTGAAAGCGACTCGGTGAGTTTTTGACACAAACAAATAAAAGAGAAATGATAAACAAAATAATAAAGTAAATGATTCCAATAGACGCACAAACATCTCAAATAATGATAAAAGAAGATGGATTGAAATATATTGACATAAAAAATAATACTCATTTCACAATTCAAAATATTAATATTTTACCGATATTTTTATTTTTTCAGTTTAAAATATTAAAAATATTAATATATTATTAAAATAAATTATAACGTGGATATTTTTTTAAGGGTGTCAAACTTTTATTATCCAAAATAAAAAAATATAAAGGTTGTTTTGATTTCAATAGTTTTTAAATTACCAGTGTATGATATCATCTCTTGTAGTTTTTCACGTTTTGTTTTTCTCATTGGGTTTGTTTTTGTGTTCCTACACCTTTTTTTTTTTAATTATGACTTTATATGAAGTTTTTTTTTTCCTTAAAGACAAAGATATAAAAAGAAATTTTGATGATTAGTTTTTCGCCTTAAGCACAAGCCCAAGAATAAAAATAAAAATAGCTAGAAGAACAAAGTTCCTATATCGAAATTTATAATTAAAGTACTACACCTAATATAATTTCTAAAATAACTAAAATGTGGATTCAAATAATTATAATTCCTTTTATTACAACAGTTAACTTAGGTTTTGAACTTATCATTTTTTCTAAATATTCAATAATGTCATGATTAACTTAGTATTAAATACCAACATAATTTGTATAAAGTTTCTGCATATAAATAGATATTAAATTTGGTATTTCAAAATTATATTTTGATAAATTTATTATATTAATTGTGGGAATTTCTAATTTTTAAAATCAACCTGAAAAATGTTAATAAAAATTTGTTTGGGTCGAAAAAGAAAAGAAAAGAAAAAGGTTAATATTTGAATTAAAATTCAAGCACAACAATAGGATGAAAAAGAATATATTTGTAGATTATTCATGAGACAAACATAAAAATAAAAAAGGAAAAAAATACCTCTTCATACAGGAAATATAATCATACTTTAAAATTTAATAGAATATAATTATATTTTATAGAGAAGTTTATCGCTATGTGAATTTTGATATTTTTTCAAATAACTTTTTATATTTTGTATGTTTATAAATAGAGAAAACGAAGTGAATGTCTTCACATCTATTTATCTTTTCTTTTCTCTCTGATCTATTACTGAATATTATCCTAAGAGAATAAATTTAAAAAATTATTTTTTATTATATACGGGGAACCAAGAATACCTCGGCCTAACCAGGTATACAAACGTACATCTCGGTCTAGTCATGGATAAGTACATATGAGTCTAGGTATATAGACGTACATCCATTAGGCATATAGATGTACATCCTTCAGGCATACAGACGTACATCTCGGCCTAAATTATGGGTACATATGGACCTAATTATATAGACGCACATCCATCAGGGCATAGAGACGTACATTCATTAAGCATACAAACATATATCCCAAATGGGATAGGACTATAAGGGTGCATTCAAGAATCTTGCAACATAATGACGAGCCAAAGTAAGTGTAATAATAGTTATGATACAGCATACATAGGGTTTATTGGTATTTACGATTACAAGAGAATAAAAGCAGTTATAAAGGTAATAAAGTCGATATTAGAGTCAAGTAATATAAAAGGAGATTCAGTGACTAAGGTAAATGGACATCTTTGCATTCATTCTTTACACACACCTCAGCTTAAAGTATTACTTACTTGAGCGTCAAAATGCCTACAGGTACTCACCCTGTAGGAGAATTGCTAAGTAGTAGTTTAGGGGGAGCCTTGCGAAGAAGATGAGAAAGATTGAAGACTTTTGAGGCAGCTCGATTCCATACAATAATGTATGGGGGTCCGAGAACATCTCTGTCCAACTAAGCATACAAATGTACATCTTGGCATATGTCATGGGTAAGTATATATGGACTTAGGTATATAGACGTACACAGGGCCAACTTAAGGGTAAAGCAAGTCAAGCACTTTTAGGCCTCTAGGAAAAGAAGACCTCAAATATATTTTTTTACTACTAATTATCAAATTAATTATAAAATAATGTTTAAGAAAAATACCTCATTTTTTTTACTAATATACCTTTATTAAATTAATTATAAAAAGGACTAAAAATATTTTATTACTAATATATATCTGTTAAATTAATTAGAAGTTGATGTTTGAGAATAAAATTTAATTAAATTATTATTAGTGTTTGTTAATTTCTATTGATATTAAAAATGATAATTAGTAGTAGTTAATACCTTTATTTACTAAATTATAATTTTTTTTATGGGAAAGATAATGATTATTGATTTTTATTCTCTTATAATGAATTTGGATTTTATTTTCTTCTTTTATCTTTTTATCTCTTTGTGACTTCTCTCCTTACTTTCTTCTCTTCTAAGAGTCTTTTTTTAGGGTTTTGTAAGATTACATTCCTTGAATCTCATATTGTTCGTGTATACCAATTTCCATCCTCATCTCATTTCTAGTTAGTAAGTTTTTCTTTTCTATTTGTGAGGTTGTTGTTTTTATTCTGTTTTGGATTTGTATATGAGAATTAAAAATGTGTTTCTTTTGTCCAATCTTTTTTTTTAGTACTTTTTGATTTACTAGTTTTGGGAGTCTTTTTTTTTTCATATATCTTGACGAGGAACATGAGTTTTTCTACACAATTATTAATTAGATTAGTATTTAGTCTTTTGGTGGACAGTAGATTAATTGGAGCATAATTCAAAGTTGGATTTTTTGTAGGAAGATAATTCAAGTTTAAGGAAAAAAAGACTTACTATCGAGTTGAGAAGAACAATACTTTTTTAAAATTATTTGTATTAATGATTAATCTTAAATAAACTCCACAGGTTGGGAAAAAAGTTGAGAATTGAGACGGAGAAAGAGTCTTGTGACTTCAAAATACTACAAGTCTACTATCGAGTTTACTTTCTTGACAACTAGAACCAAATTTTGTTGTTTTAACTCATTATCGTTTTATATACTTATCTTTAGTAGTGTTTTATATATTATAATTTTTTATTTCATATAAACATACATAGATATGTCAATTGGAAAATTTGAATCAAGCTATTCAAAAATCCAGAAAAAGAGAAGAATTGAGGTTTTAATTGTATCACATAAAGGAGCTATGAAAAAGTTTATAAAAATAGATAAGAAAAATGAATTAGAAAATACAAGTGGGTGCTCTTTGAATGAACAAGATAATAACAACATAGATGTAGGTGAAAGCAATAACAGAGAAAGAAAAGTAGTTAGTGGTGAGGATAATTTTGATTCTCAAACTCATGGTAACGAGAAGGATATTAAGAGACTATATGATGATTGTACTCTTGACAATATATATATATATATATATATATATATATATATATATATATATAATCCAAGTTAATGGAAGAAATGTGTTTCTCAAATAAGATAATAAAAACTTAAGAATCAATCTCAAGAACTATTAGATGGATTAACATTATTATCTATTGAAAAAGAGATGTTAAATGAAATTAATTATCACAATTTAATAAATTATTTTGCAGAAAAATAAATTTTAAATAAAAGGCCTCATTTTTAAAGTTCATTTTAGATCTCCCAAACTCTTGAACCGTCCATGGACGTACATTCATCAGGCATACAAACGTACATCCTTCATGAATATAAGTCTACATCTTAATCTAAGTCATGGGTACCCACCCTCTAGGAGCGTTGCTAAATAGTAATTCAGAAAATCAAAAAGAGTATTATAAAGAAGAGACAAATATTGAAGACTTTTGAAACAACTCGATTTTATACACGAACACATTATCTCTTCTTTTTAAGATAAATTATTAGTTACTAAGAAAATTATTAAGAAGATTAAAAATAAAAATATAAAATAATTTTAAAAAACATTGATGAAAGATATTGTGAGCTATTGACAAAAAAGAAGAAAACATGCATAATTGTAAAATCAATTCCAGTTATATAGACTTTAATTTTTCATATTAACAATCTAAATATTAATGTGAGGATTGAATATAAGAAAAATGCTTTTAAGTATGTTTTTTACACATACTTAGCTAATTTCGTGGTATATGTCTAATCGTGTTTTTCTCAGACGTCGATAATTTTTTTTCATTCTTTTATATTTCACTAAAAAAAGTCTATAATTTTTTTTATTCTTTTATATTTCACTAAAAAAAGTCTATAATTTAAAGGTTTTTTATTTTATATATTTTAACCTCCATTAAATGGAGTACAAAGAAAAAAGAAATGCTCACATGATATTTCCCTAAAACATGTATTTAACAAAGTTATGTTTGTGTATTTCTAATAGTTTTTTCCTGCTTTAAATGCATTATTGGTGGCTTTGGACATAAGTAATTTTAAAGTGGCTAACAAATTATTGGATACCTCCATCAAGTCACTCCCATCTAAAAAGATAATAACTTAGTTCAACATTTAGATAATGTAATACAAATGTTTTGGTCATATTAATAATGACACTATGTACTCTTACTTTTACTTTTAACATAATATAGATGAATTCAGACAGTAAATACATAAAAATTAACCTTAAACTGCACAAAAATGTAACATTTTAAAATTTAAATACAATACATTTTCTAAAATATTTTATTTCTAAATAGTTTAAATATATAGTTAAATATTATATATTTTTTATTTTATCCTACAACATTTTTATTAGTGTGCATAAAGGCTAAATACATAATTAAAAAAAAGGTTAAATCACACATTTCGTCTTTATTTTTATTCAATTTTGTCAATTCAATACTAATATTCTTTTTTCAATTAAATTTTAATTTTTGTCAGTTTGATATTTTTTGTTAATGTTGTTTAAATAATTAACGGTAATGAACCGTGATTGTCTCGTGTTACTTTGATATTTTTTAATTTTTTAATTTTTTCTTTCTTTTTTTTTAATTTTTGAAAAAAAGTTTCAGGTGTCAACCAAACAATGTGTCACATGTTAGAGTCAATGTTTTATATTCAATTTGGTCCTTGTATTTGTTATTTTTGTTCAATTTAGTTCCAATTTTTTTAAATGGATCAATTTTGTCCCTTTCCAAATTGAGACTAAATGTAATTTTTATATAAATTTTAAATGATGTATTTATTAAAATTCACATATCTATTAAATATTTTTTGTTTAGTGTTACAATTAATTTAAAATTAGAATGAAAATTTTAAGGATAAGGACTAACACCATTGATCTAAAATTTTAAGAGGTTAAAAGTGAAATGTGATTTTAAATATTTTGAGAGGTTAAAAAGTGGAGAGTAACCCCATTACTTTATGGGATTATGTAATTTTTAACCTCTTAAAAGTTTAGAACAATGATATTAATTTTCATCCTTAGAAGAGAAGGGTAGATGGAGTTTACAAAGACTTTCAATACTTCTACTTCTCCCTTTTCACTACAAGAAAAAACACTATTATGTACTGCAAAAATTTGTCGGTAATCCATAAAATAAGTAGGTAATACAATTTGAGCTACAAATTACCTACGAAAAAAAATCTATAGATAAAATAGTCGTAACTAACATTACCTACAAATTTAGTTGCAGGTAATTACCTACCGATAAATCGGTATGTAATGTGTTCTGATTTTTTTTTAACAAAACTTATGCAACGTTGAAATTCATCGTAAAAGTTCAAAATATTACTACATTGCACAAAATATATATAATATATGAGAATCTGCCCTTAATCAAATAATTCAAACATACAATACTCGTAACTAGGTTTAACAACATAAAAAATTTGTAATGTAGCTTTGTTATTCTTATGGAAGCTATTTAAGTACAAGATAATCTTAAACTTTAATGATAGTTGGTTTGGTTTTAAAACACATAATTTTTTCTTACATCATAATATTTCCTAAAATCAAATGAATGTACAAAATTTATGCCAAAGATATACATGTATGTATGCAAATGTGGACACATCATTGAATTACTCAATGACTAGTAGTGGTGATTGCCTGAAACTCATGGTTGGCCAACTTCTACCCCAACTTCCACTCCTAGTTTCACATTCTCCTCATAATCAAAACTAGCATCCGGGTGGAAACACAGTAATGTCAGTAGTAGAGTCGAGGCCTAAGGTTGACAATAAATGAGCAAAAGCATTATAGGAGAAATGAAAAAAAAAAATCCCAAAAAAAATTTACATTTATCCAACATGGTTGTTATAGGGTTTGTTATATTTTTTATTGATACTATTTTCAGGAGGATAAGAGAAAAATGATGGAAATTTAAAACAATGATTATAGAAATATTAGATTGTGTTTATAACATGTAAAACACATACATGAAATATGTTAGGCACACTTTCAGTATCTGTCAACAAAGTATTGAAATCTCAAATTAAAAAGAAGTTATTGTTTCAAGCCCAACTAATGTGTGGATTTATGTATTTGTCAACAAAGAATGACGTGATGTGACCACTAAAATCATAAAAATGATAGAAGAGCATATACAAGAAGCATGCATGTTGAGTTTTGAGAAATTGAGTTTACAAAAATCTATACATAGACTTTTTGGGATAATAAATGGTTAAGAGAAAGATTTATTTGGTTTATGTTGAATCAAACTTACCTTTGAGCTAAGCCTTCTTTTTGTTTCCTCCACCACCAATGGTTATATGGACTGAACCACAAGGGTAAACTCTTCTCTTGTATATATGTTTCTATTAACCAAACAAAGTACATTTTAAAACCCTAATACAATTAACTTAAGAGAAACAAAACTCTAAACCAAGTAGTCATATTGAGCATTCATAAGCATGCACATGACCCGCGAGAACAAAACCCATGCTAGTAGCATTAAGCAATGGCTCCATAGTTGCCATCATGTCAACCATTTTGCCTTAATGAGATGTGTTACTAGTATACCATGGCACACCCATGATAACTTTAGTGTTTAGCTCTTTCCTTCTGTTCTTACATGCATTGCAATAAGCAACTATGTATAATGAAGGATGTTCAACTTCACATATCTGTATGTAATGTCTAATTTATTTACAGACTATAACCGATAGGTAATTTCCATATATAACTATTAATTTACCTGCGAATTTTTATCTGTATGTATTAATCAGTAGGTAAATCATGATTTTCTTGTATTGTTTTCCTCCTTCGTGTATTTTCTTCCTTATTGGTAGAATTAGCTTAGGTTTTAGGATAGTTTGCAAATATAGAGGGGTATAACCTAATTTGTGTAGGGGTATCTTTGTTTTCCTTTAGCGCAAAGAAGCTGAGGGGGTTGGAGAATGACTGCTAAGAAGCTTAAGAAGCTTACAAGTACAAAGTGACCACAATTGCCCTTAATTGCAACTAAAGGTTTTCAAGAGTTGTCTAATGCCTTATAGGGTACTTAGGTTTTGTAAGTCCATGTTGATAAGTCTACATTTTGTAGCACTTATTTTGGGACTTGATTAGTAATAACTTTCTCTTTTTAGTTCAGATTCGATTTTCTTTGTAAAAATATTAGTTTTTTTTTTTCTGAAAATGTGTTAATTTGTAGTTTTTAAATAGATTTTTTGTTAATTATTGTACAAGTAAATTTTGCAACTTTGACCTTTGATGCTTCTTTGGTCCATAACATTTTTTCACAATTATATAATTGAGTCGATTATTTTTGCATTCTATTTATAATTTCAATTATATTTAATGTGAATGTACGAACATAATTTTTAAAGATATGTGGAAGTCGCAGTTTGATTTTAAAAGTGCCAAACAATTTGTAAGAGGTGCTAAATTGTGATTTTGGGTGTGGTTCTTTTCTTAGGTTGTTTGTGCAGTTCATTTAAAAGAGTCTAACTTGGATACCGTGAGAGTATGTGCAGTGTGTATTTACTCCAATTGCACTTGGATGTGGTAACTGGAGAAATTTGCAAAAGAAGCTAGACTTGGCTGAAGTTGTTAACATTACAACACTTAACTTGGAGTTATTAGTTGGACTTGTATATGATTTGAATTAAAGACTATAAAAAGAAGCTAACTAACTTCCAAAGTGACTTGAATATGGTTGAAGCTGGTGTGATGATTTGGAATAGGTAGTAAAGAACTCCATTGACACTTTCGAGTTGTGAACATGAATTGCACCAACCTGTGAAGAGGAAGCTGAGCTGACCTAGATGACTTGCCACTTGGAGAAGCTACGAACCAGATTACTCTAGCTATAACAATTTGTACATAGGATTTACTTGTAAGTAGTAGTTGTCATTGTAAGACCCGTGAAATTTAATTAATTAAATAAATAATTAATTAATAAATGTGGGTAGTGGGAGCCTTTATGGGATTTAATATTGATTGATGTGACGTGGAAAAGTACTAACTGAAATGATTGAGAGTACTTGATTGTGTGAAGGGACTTGGGTTCAAGTCCTATGTATGTCATTTGTGTGTTATTTAATGATTATTATTTTTGATAATATGCTTGATCATGTTAAGTGATAATATAATCATAGAATTATATTAATCATCATGAAACATGAATTGGTTAAATGGTTATGCATTGATTTGACATTGACATGGTATGGGTTTGAACCTTGGTGAACCAAAACTAAAATTTCTTTTTGCCAAAAATTTCCACCTTTGGCATGAAGGTGAAAGGGTAAGGAAATCCTAGCAGCCAAGGGGGCTGGAAAACCATCATAGGAAGGCCATTGAATGACAATTAAACCCAATGTAATGATAATTTTCATTTTGTGAGAGGGGAGAAAGGGTTCCTGAAGCTACCAAAACGTGAGTGTTGTAGAGAGTGTGTTTGAGTGCGTGCAAGGAGAGAAAAGTAAGAGTAAAAAGGTGTCTTGAAGGAGGAATCACAACCTAAGGCCTATTAGGATCAAGGACTCAAAAGTTTGCACACTTTTGGAGCAAGGAATCCAGGTTAGGGGAGTTTTATGCGATGATTTTGAGGTTTAAGCATGAATTGTATGATAAATTTATTGTGTTTATGCATGAACCCTTCTACATTGTTTAAATTCGTAGTTTCTAGAATTTTCCAGAAACTGCCTGGCGGGCTATGTACTGCCGCCATGCGACGCTTGCCATTTCACGTGTTTTCTAGGTTCCTACGAGGAACCGCCTGGTGGTAAAGCCTTGTACCGCCAGGCGACACAAGCCTGCAAACCCAGTTTCTGAGTTTTTGATGAACTGTCTGGCGGTGATGAACACCCGCTAGGTGACGCAGACCAATTTGGTTCGATCTCGATATTTTTAGGATTCTGGACGATTCTAATCGGGGGAAACTAAAATTCATATATGTATAGATGGCTAAGGATTAAGAATTATTGTAACCATGTTGTAATTGGATCTAAATTGGATGAAAAATGGTATGAACATTAATTTAGGGTTGCTGATTTGGGGATTATTATATTGGCACTATTTTTAAGTGGTAAATGTGAATGAATTTTGTATATGGGAAGTTTTAAGGGTGAACCATAACCCTAAAATATTGAAGTGTAGCCTATAGAGTCATAAATTGATTGAAAATAGAGTGGTTGGGGATGGGCTAAGGTTCGTAGGTGCAGAGAGAGTGTTGGGGTTCCAGGAACAGTAGGAACCGCCTGGCGGCACCATGGTCACCGCTAGGTGCCATACCAGAGCTGCTGGTTTTATATGTTTTGGTGCGCAATGGTGGTTGGGAAACTAATTTGGGTCTTGTGTAGTAAAATTTTGGAGGCTGTGAATATTATAGGGAGTTGCCTAAGTTAGAACTTAGGGTAAATGTCACCAAGGTTTAATTGGGAAGCATTGGGATATAAATGACTTAATGTAATGGAAAATTCTATTTTTAAGGGGGCGTTGTAAGACAATATACTTTAAATCATTGTACTGGAAGGATGGTATGAGGGGTAAGAGTTCATAAACGCCTATAGGGGAGATTAGATGAATAAACTTGAATTATAACCCATGGAATAAATCAAAGTCCTAAGATGAATGAGATGATATTAAGACTGGAATATTAATAGTAGGATTCCTAATTAATTTTGAGGTTGAATTTAGAGCAGTGGTGTAAAGCATAAGAGGGACTTAAGGCTATGTGTTACTAAGGATTTTAAGGAGAGGTTTGTGAATGGGAAATTTTGTGTGTAGTAATTATGGTGTTGGTAATGTATCATAAGTGCTTTTATTGAGCCAAAACATAAAGACTGGATTGGTTGAGTACATATGTGAGTAAGGGAGTGAAATATAGTACCTGAAACCAAACAAGAACCAGTACTGCGTGAGTACTGGTGTGGCGCCTGGTGGTAGTACATGACCCGCCAAGCGGAAGCGACCAAACAGAAGAGAACTGGAACGCGAGGCGCCTGACAGCAAGAAGTGTTCCGCTAGGCGACACCTCCAAGGATAATGGCATCAGAGGTGCGAGGTGCCTGGCGGCACGTTTCCCCCACCAAACGGTCTAGAGGCTTGATGCGCCTGGCGCCTAGTGTGCTACGCCAAGCGATACTGTGAAACAAGGGTGTTTTGCTTGCTTTGATATGCGTGATCTACAAGACTTCTAGGATATCTCAAAGGTCAGCTTGTTGGTGTTCCTTGAGTTGTGGCTCAAAACGTATCGCTTGAGTTGTGGTTCGGGATAGAGGTTAAGCACGTGATATTCCTTGAGTTGTGGCTTAGGAAGGCGGATGAACACGGTGAACTCTTGAGTTGTGGCTCGGGTTGGCGAGTGTTGCTGGTATGAGTGTGTTGGTTGTGGCCCGCATAGATGGGTCCAGATAGATTGCCCTCCTCAGTAATTAACTGACGAGTTTGTTAGTCTTGGGACGTTACGAACGATGTTCATATTGGGAACTCCACCTGAAGTTACAGTGTGTGATCCGTAGCATGGTTTCTCGTACGTTCACTATCGATTGTGGCCGATAGGTATGGCAGCAAGACATCTTGAGGTACTCACTAGAATGTTGGCACAAGCAAACTTGAAGCAAAGAATTGATAAAGCCATGTGCATGAAGATCTTAGGTGTTTGATGAAGATCCACTTGAAGATTAAGTTTTAGTGTGTTAAATATGAAAATAACATGTTAAATGTAATGTCTTAATGTTATATCCTGCTGGTAGGCTATATGACATAGGTTCAATGTCTTGTGTGCCTCAGTGTGTCTCTTGTAATATGTTAAAATGAGTTTTAACAGGTTAAAAGGCTTGTAGTATATAGTTTCTGGTATGAATGCATTCAGTCAGTTGAATTATTTTTCAATCGACTGATTTCACTTAAGTCAAGTGAAATCAGCTGATTGTACAGAAGATTCAATCGACTATTTTCACTTAAACCAGATTATATAAGCTGTGTTTTCGCGAGCAGATGTGTGAATCTAAGTTTTTGAGCACGAAACTTTGTCATTCATCTATAGAAAGCTCTCTCTCTGTACAATACACGGCTGCAACTCGTGTTTTGAAGATCTTGGTTGATCTTTGAGGCATTTTGGCTTGTGAGTAGCTTGAAGAACACATGTATGGTTGGCTAGGGATAGCCACCATCAGGTTTGGATGTTCTTGTGCCTCTGGTTGGTTTGTCTGATGTGATTTCAGGTTTGTAAGTTTGATTATTGTAGGGTGTGTGTCTAGATTTTTGTGTGAGTCAGAAATCTTGTGAGTTTTGTTGTTCAAAAGTGTAATCTTGGTGTGTGATTTGTAAAACTTTTGAATATAGTGGAAACCAGACTCAGGTTGTCCCGGTAAACTGGATGTAACTCTGTGATTGAGTGAACCAGTATAAAAATAGTTGTGCATTTCTCTTTCCCTCATCTCACTCACTTTGAAAATCTTTAAAAACACAAGAAAACCAAGCAATTTGATCTTTGGTGTGATTTAATGCGTTCTTGTGTAATCTAAGGTTATATACTTGTTAAAAACATTGATTGAAACAACTTTTGTATGTAAAAGATTGTTGTTTGAGTTAAATTTGCGAATTCTGCATTTTGCATAATTCTCTTGTATTTTAGCCGACTGATTTATCTTTTTAATCGACTGTTTTATAGCTTCAAGAACAAATTAGTCTGTTATACGACTGAAAGTGTACTAGTCTGCAACATTTACATCCAAACTTTCGAGTCTATTAGATTCAATTGAAAAGAGGTTTAAGCTTTCGAAAAAGGTTTTATAAAGCCAATTCAACCCCCTCTTCTTGGCTAAAATCACCATTTCAAAACTAATAATTGATATCTAGAGCAAGGTTCTTGAAAGGTATTCAAGTTTGATAAAAAATATTTTGGAATGGCTGAAAGTAAACTCCTTTTTGCTGAAGGTGCCTCTATTCATAGACCACCTATGTTTTGTGGCATAAACTATCAGTTTTGGAAAATAAGGATACAAATTTTCATTGAATCTATAGACAAAGGAATTTGGGATGCAACAGTTAATGAACCATATGCTTCTAAATGTGTTATTGAAAATAAGCAGGTGGACAAGCCTTGAAGTGAATGGATTGATGAAGAAAGGAGAAGAGCTCAATATGAATGCAATGCCAAGAACATCATCACTTCATCTTTGAGTATGGATGAATTTTTTAGGGTCTCCCAATGTAAAAATACAAAGGAAATGTGGGATGTCCTAGAGGTTACACATGAAGGAACGAATGAAGTGAAGAGAGCAAGGAAGCATGCCTTGATTCAAGAGTATGAGCTTTTCAAGATGAAAAAAAGGAGAGTCCATAGCTGAAGTGCAAAAGAGGTTCACTCACATGGTCAACCATATCGTGGGTCTAGACAAAGAGGAGCTAAACATCAAAGTGCTTAAGTGTCTTGATAGAAATTGGCAACCAAAGGTGACTGCCATATCTGAATGCAAGGATTTATCCATCATCACAACATCTGCACTGTTTGGCAAGCTAAGAGAGCATGAGATTGAAATGCAAATGTTAATTGAGCTTGAATCAAGTGAGAAAAAGGTAAAATCCATAGCCTTGAAGGCTAGCTCTAAGAAGAGTGATGAAACCGAGGAAGAGGCTGCTGAATCAAGTGATAATGAGAACTTGAATCTACTAGTCATGAGGTTTGGAAAGTATCTCAAGAGGAATGGCAACAAAGGTAATCAAAGGAGGTACATTTTTAAGCAAAATGATTCAAGTAATTCTTCTAAATTCTCATGTTATAATTGTGGAAAGCAAGGACATATCAAGATTGAATGTCCCAATGTTAATAAAGAGAAGGAGAAGGTTGATGACAAGAAAAAGGAGAAAAAGGCCAAGGAAAGACATGCCTACATAGCTTGGGAGGACAATGATGATTCAACAAGCACTTCATCTCAAGAAGAAAGTGAGGAAGAAAATTTATGCCTCATGGCTGGATATGAATCATCCTCATCAAGCCAAGTAAGTTCCTTGTCATCCAAAGATAAGAATGACTATTACCAATTGTTGCATGACTTTGAAGAGTTACATAGTGAGGCAAACAAAATTGTTGTCATGAACAATCGGCTAAAAGGATTAAATAGCTGGCTAGAAAACAGAGTTAGCCAACTAGAATCAGAAATGGTTGATTTAAAAACTGATTTTGAACATTTGGAAATCATTTATAGTAATTCAGTTGATCGTTCTAAAACAGTTGGCTATAAAACCTTGTGAAAACTGCACTACTTTGAAAAATCAAATGAAATATCTTTTGAAAACTTGTGCAAAGTTCACAAGAGGAAAAGCAAACCTGGAAGCTGTTCTTGGCTCTTAAAATTGTGTTTTTGGGAAGGCTGGACTTGGTTATACACCTATCCTTGAAAAGAAAGCCAATAAGTAGTTTCTTTTCCAAGAGTGAGCCAAATGCTATGCCATTCTTTTCCTGCAACTACTGTATGAAGAAAGGTCATGTTCTTAAGAATTGCTATGCTAGAAAGTATGATGTACCTAAGGGATTTATGAAATGGATCTCAAAAGGATCTAGAAAGGCATAACCATGATGGACCCAAACTATCAAAGGGTACCATGTAATACTATGTTGTTTTGTAGGTCATAAAACAGGAAAAAAAGGATCTATGGTACCTAGATAGTGGCTGCTCAAGGCATATGACAGGAGATAAGACCAAATTTGCAAAGTTGGAATTCAAGGAAGAAGAATTTGAAACCTATAGAGACAACAACAAAGGAAGAATCCTTGGAAATGGAGTTATAGGCAATGAATCTTCTTTCAACATCAAGAATGTCTATTGGTAGAAGGGCTGAAACATAATTTGATAAGTATAAGTCAATTATGTGACAAAGGATTTAAAATCATGTTTGAACCAAATAATTGCTTTATATACAATGCTTATGGTAGTATTGTTTTTATAGGAAAAATAGTCAACAATATATATCAACTTGATCTGCATCATGCATCATTCAACATCCATTGTTTGCTTACAAAAGAGGATGACACTTGGTTATGGCATAGAAGACTTTGTCACATACACATGCAGCATTTTAATCGGCTATATAGAAAACAATTGGTTGAAGGACTACCAAAACTCAAGTTTGAGAAGGATAGAATGTGTGAAGCATGTCAAAAAGGAAAACAGACCAAAGTCTCTTTTAAACCCAAAAATGTTGTTTCAACTCAAAGACCTTTAGAGATGCTTCACATGGATCTATTTGGTCCATCTCGAACCATGAGCCTTGGTGGCAATGTTTATGCATTAATCATAGTTGATGATTTCTCTAGGTACACATGGACTTTGTTCTTAGTTGTCAAAAATGATACTTTTCATGCTTTTAAAAGACTTGTTAAGATGCTAGAAAATGAAAAGAGTTCCAAGATAGAGTTTATTCAAAGTGACCATGGTAGGGAATTTCAAAATGAAAGGTTTGAACACTTTGGTGAAAAGCATGGTATTAAGCACAATTTTTCTGCACCAAGAATCCCACAACAAAATGGTGTTGTTGAAAGGAAAAACATGTCACTTGAGGAACTAGCTAGAACTATGTTAAATGAATATTCACTACCTAAGTACTTTTGGGCTGATGTAGTCAACACTGCTTGCTATGTTTTAAATAGAGTGTTGATTAGGCCAATTTTGAAGAAAACAAAACCCTATGAACTTTTCAAAGGGATGAGGCCTATTTTAAGTCACCTAAAAGTATTTGGATGTAAGTGTTTCATCTTAAACAATGGCAAAGAAATTTTTGGCAAATTTTATGCAAAAGCGAATGAAGGTGTTTTTCTAGGCTATGCTACACAAAGTCATGCATATAGAGTCTATAATAAGATATTGATGATTGTTGAAGAGTCTATGCATGTTGTATTTGATGAAACTAACCCAAAATTGCAAGATCATGTGCCTAAAATTGCATATGAAGAAGAAACAGCACAGGAAAAGCAAACTGCTACAAAACTAGAATCTGCTGCAGGAAATCAGTTAGCTAAAAACGAAATTCAGTCGACTGAAAAAGCTGCAGACAACAACTTACCCAAAGAGTGGATTGAACCAAGGGGATTATCAAAGGACAACATAATTGGTGGCATAGAACATGGAGTATCCACTAGACGCAAGCTTGCATTCTTTCAACATGTTGCATTTGTTTCTCAAATTGAACCTAAGAATGTGAATGATGCATTGTGTGATAGTAATTGGGTTGTTGCTATGCAAGATGAACTTAATCAATTCACTAGGAATGATGTGTTGTCTCTTGTTCCTAAAATTGATGTAATGAATGCGATTGGTACAAAATGGGTGTTTAAGAATAAAATGGATGAAAATGGTAACATTATTAGGAATGAGGCTAGGCTAGTTGCTAAAGGTTATAGTCAAGAGGAAGACATTGATTTTGATGAAACATATGCACTTGTAGCTAGGCTAGAAGCTATGAGGTTATTGTTAGCATATGCATGCATGTGTAATTTCAAACTTTCTCAAATGGATGTGAAAAGTGAATTCTTGAATGGTTTCTTAAATGAAGAAGTGTATGCATCACAACCTCCTGGCTTTGAAGATCACCTCTATCCTAATCATGTTTTCAAATTGAAAAAGGCTTTATATGGTTTAAAACAAGCACCATGACAGTGGTATGAGAGGTTAAGCAACTTTCTTTTATCTAAAGGATATGCTAGAGATGTTATTGATAAAACAATTTTCATTAGAAAGCATGCAAGTGATGTAATACTTGTTGACGTATATGTAGATGATATAATCTTTGGATCAAATAATAACTCCATGTGTGAAGAGTTTGTTGCAGCTATGCAGGGAGAATTTGAGATGTCTATGATGGGTGAGCTAACCTACTTCCTAGGGCTGCAAGTGAAGCAACTCAAGCATGGGACATTTTTAAGTCAGTCAAAATATTTTTTTGATCTAGTGAAAAAGTTCAAAATGGATGATTGCAAAGAGGCTGCCACTCCAATTTCTACAAACTGCCTTATGGATGCAGATGAAGCTCGACAACAAGTTGATTCAACCAAATATAGAGGGTTAATTAGTTCCTTGCTATATCTAACCGCTAGTAGACCGGATATACAATTTGGTGTTTGCATGTGTGCAAGGTTTCAATCCAATATAAAGGAATCACACTTCAAAGCTGGAAAAAGGAGTCTCAAGTATCTGAAAGCGACAACTAATGTTGGATTATGGTATCCTAATGAATCTAACATTGTTCTTAGTGGTTTTTCAGATTCTGACTATACAAGGTGGAAATTGGATAGGAAAAGCACAAGTGGTACATGCCATCTACTTGGATCAAGCCTAATTTCATGGAATAGCAAGAAGCAAGCATGTGTAGCACTCTACAGAGCTGAGACTGAGTACATAGCAGCTAGACATGCATGTGCTCAAAGCATATGGTTGAAGCATCAACTTATGGATTATGGTGTAAAGCTAGAAAAGGTACCCCTTTATTGTGATAATACAAATGCAATCAACCTAACTAAGAATCCAATCCAACATTCTAAAACTAAACACATTGAAATCAGACATAATTCATAAGAGATCATATTCAAAAAGATGATATTGAAATCATGTTTGTGAAAACTGAAAATCAATTGGCGGATTTATTCACTAAACCACTTGCATGTGATAGATTTAATAAGCTTAGAACTGAATTAGGTATTCTTGACATGAAGAATATATTTTGATATCTGTTTGGCTTGTTAATCTTATTATATCATGTGTGTGCTACATTTAAATGATAAAAATCTGCATAATTTGAAAACTGCCAGAATTTCAGTCAGCTAAATTGACAAATTCAACATATAGATTTCAATCAAACTGTCAAAATTTGCATAAATTTTGTTCTAGAACTGTTTCAATCTGTTAAATCTCACAAAGCAACACATATATTTTATTTAAATTGGTCTGGTGTGAATTTCGTGGAATCTAAAATTTTTAGTTAGCTAAAACTGCAAATTTAACACATAGATTTCAGTTAAAAAGGCCACTACACCAAAAATCAGTTTTCTGGTACAATTTTAGTCGATTGACTCTGTATTTTTATGTGTTAAAATCACTTATGCTGATGTGGATTTGCTTGAATTGATTTTAACTGATTGACCTAGTCAAAGTATGCATCACATGACTATTTTTGAACTGTAGCAGCAGTATGAACCACTATTACATCAGCTAAAATCAACTTTTCAAATTGCATTGACCATAAAGTGCTTTAATTACATGATTTCCAATGAGCATGCATTAGATGTGAACTGTTTGTGAGTGGATTGTTCATAAAACGCATGAGAAACACATCACTGCATATCTGATATAGATTCCCTCACATTTAATTGTTATGATTTCCTGTACTGCATTGAAAAACAGAATATCTGCACAATTTAATTGACTGATTTTGAAAATCAACATGTTGACTCTATAAATACTTGAATAAGCATCATGCATTGGCATTCTTATTTGCTAGTAAGAGCCAAACCTACATTTCACCATGCCTAGAAGGTCACGAACAACCCCCTCAGATGATGAAAGCTCTACCCCACCTACTCCATCCTCTCCAAATGCTATGAATAAAGGAAGGCTTGAGGTATGGTTTGAAGGCCATGAAGACATAATTCAAACCTTCTTGATTGAGATTAATAGGAAGAAAATCATCCTTCCTAAGGTGATTCACATGTCATGGCTAAGGGAAGAAAACTTTGGCAACCTTGAGCAACATCTCAAAGCTAAAAAATTGAAGACTTTCCTTGAGCTTTCAGGCAAAGTGTATCTGGATTTGGTGAAGGTGTTCTATGCCAACCTCAAGTTCAGCAATGGCATTCTCAAAACAAGTGTCAAAGGTGTGGAGATGGAAATCACTAGGCAAACATGGAAGGATGTGGCTGGCCTAAGGCAAAGAGGTGTACAAGTTCGCAAAGGTGAAACTAGTGCAGTGGATGAATTCAACAAAGTGCAATACTTCAACCAATGTGTGCGAAATCAAGGTGAGCAAACTAGAAATTTCCATGTGGGAAGGCTTCGTGTGAATGAAAGGTTGCTAGCTATGGTGGTGATCAAAATCATCATGCCTAGGGGGAGTAATCATGCAACCTTGAATGAAGGTGATCTTGTGGTGATGTACTGCATTCAAAATGGTGTGATGGTGGATTGGACCTACACAATTCGTGACCACATGATGAAGGCAAGGAGGCTCACGAATTTCAAGCTTCCAAATGTGGTGCTCATCTCCAAGTTCATTGAGCATTTTGGTGTGGATGTGGAAGGAGAGCTTGAGGAGTCTACTGGGCTTTTAAATCGTGTTTCTACACTGAATATGCACAAGATGAGATTCACCAAGATAGGAAACACTTGGCTGGTTGAAGGAGATCATGATGCAAATTTTGAAGTTGGAGCAAATGATCATGAAACGGGAACTAGTGGAGGAAACCAAGAGGAAGATGAACCACAACCAATGGCAATTGAACTATATAACCCTCTTGAGAATACTAGACCTACATACTCCCAGTTTGAGAGAATGGTTCACAATCAGCTTCAAGACCTCAACATGGCACAAAATGCACATCATCCTTATTGCACACCAAGGTTCCAAGACTTGGATGACTAGCTACATAATGTTTATGACCTTCTCTCCAATGTCTACAATGGGAACAACCCTAGGAATGAGTGAAGGGGATGGCTCATAGGTCATGCATTGCATTTTCGTGATGCATTTTATGTGTCTATCTGTCTATTCCAGTTTTTTAATCGGATATTTTCTCATTTCAATCGACTGGTTATATCAGTTTTCAGCTTCATGATGTATTTGTTATTTCTGTTTCTGTTCTGGTGTGGTTGTATTCGTATCAGCTACCCTGATACACTCCTATGTTAATGCTTTAATGAAAATTTTCATCTTTCCAAAATGATCTATGCATTTACTTTCATTTGATGAATCCAAAGGGGGAGAAAAATGAGTTAAAATAAGTAAAATTGTGTCAAGATTGGAAAATATGAAATAAATCTACTGAAATCATATAATATTGCAAAACTTAATCTAAAATCTAAAGTTAAATCATATTATTAATGATAGGGGGAGCATATGCATATGTGATATGTATGTATGCTTGTGTGCTTTTGCTTGGTTGTATGTTTCGAATATTGTTATCTTGTATGCAAAAGCTTTTTCAGGTTTCGCTATGGATCTTAGCTCATCAATTCAACTCGAGGATGTTGGCTTCATCAATTAAGGGGGAGATTGTTGGCATAAGCAAGCTTGAAGCAAATAATTGATAAAGCCATGTGCGTGAAGATCTTAGGTGTTTGATGAAGATTGATGAATATGCACTTGAAGATTAAGTTTTAGTGTGTTAAATCTGAAAATCACATGTTAAATGTAATGTCTTAGTGTTATATCATGTTGGTAGGCTATATCACATAGGTTAGATGTCTTGTGTGCCTTAGTGTGTCTCTTTTAATCTGTTAAAATAAATTTTAACAGATTAAAAGGCTTGATGTATATAGTTTCTAGTATGAATGCATTCAGTCAGTTGAAATATTTTTCAATCGACTGATTTCACTTACGTAAAGTGAAATCAACTGACTGTATGAAAAATTCAATTGACTATTTTCACTTAAACTAGACTATATGAGCTGTGTTTTCACGAGTAGATGTGTGAATCTGAGTTTTTTAGCACTAAACTTTGTCATTCATCTCTTGAAAGCTCTCTCTCTCTGCAATACACAACTCTCATGTTTTGAAGATCTTGGTTGATCTTGGTTGATCTTGGAGGCATTTTGGCTTATGAGTAGCTTGAAGAACACATGTATGGTTGGCTAGGGACAACCACCATTAGGTTTCGATGTTCTTGTGCCTCTAGTTGGTTTGCCTGATGTGATTTCAGGTCTGTAAGTGTGATTCTTGCAGGGTGTGTGTCTAGATTTTTGTAAGTCAAAAATCTTGTGACTTTTGTTGTTGAAAAGTGTAATCTTGTTATGTGATTTGTAAAACTTTTGAATATGGTGGAAACCAGGCTCAGGTTGTCCTAGTAAACTTGATGTAACTTTGTGATTGAGTGAACCAGTATAAAAACAGTTATGCATATCTCTTTCCCCCAATCTCACTCACTTTGAAACTATTTAAAAACTCAAGAAAACCAAGAAATTTGATCTTTGGTGTGATTTAATGCGTTCTTATGTAATATGAGGTTATATACTAGTTAAAAACATGGATTGGAACAAGTCTTGTATGTAAAGGATTGTTGTTTGAGTTAAATTTGTGAATTCTGCATTCTGCATAATTCTTCAGTATTTTACCCGACTGATTTATCTTTTTAATCGACTATTTTATAGCTTCAAGAATAAATTAGTCTGCTGTTTTATATTTTAATCGACTGAAAGTGTACTGGTCTGCAACATTTATGTAACGTCCCTACTGGAAATTACTTAATTAAAATAAAGAAATAAGAAAAGAAGATCAAACGACAAAATTTTATTATTTCTAAGCGCGTGAAAATTTAAAACATTATTCAATGTGCCAAAATTCGATTAAAGTTAAGATAATAATCTTAATACAATTTCCAAAATCTGACAAAATAGAAGAAAACATAATTTATTTCCTAGCTCAAGTCCACAAGCCAACCCTTTCTCCGTCTTTATGCATCGCCAGCATCACCTGTAATATCATCTGCTCCCATGTAACAAATCAGACGATCATCACTAAACACAAACAGAAAGGGTGAGCTCATAATGAAAATAACACACACATTAATAATATCAGTTACCCAACTAATTTAGTCTAGTTAGTTCTTGGCCAAGACCTCAACCCCTAAGGCTTTTCAACCTTAATCACACAAATAGTTAGTCTTGGTCTCAGGATTTATGATGCTCACACAAACTTGCCCGCTTGTGGTCCTGCCTCTACACACCTCCCTACTCGTAGTCCTGCTTTACGAACCTCCCTGCTCGTAGTCCTGCTCTACAGACCTGCCCGCCCATAGTCCAACACATGTGATCCACCAGCTACGTACCTCCCCGCACGCAGCATCTATCAAGTGTGAGCACGAAACATACAAACCTACCTCGCTCGTATCCCCACACGAGAGTAACAGGAACCTCCCCGCTCATATCATCATATGTTCACCACCATCCATAAACCTACCCGCTCATGGCACAACATCTCATGAACCAAGTCTGCATCATTGTGTATAATAACTCATGCAAATCAGATACCTGCAGCAATATCGCCTAGCACAACCTAAGCACCGTCAAGCGAAACCTATGCAGACCGCCTAGCAGTTCACCCCTTGGCGCCAGGTGCCAGCCTCTCACAAACCTACTATTGAAGGGTCTATCGCTTGGCGGATCACACCTTGCTGCCAGGCGCTACGCGGTGCATGGACCTCTCATGTTGGTCCTATCGCCTGGCACACACACCCGTGCCGTTAAGCGCTATACTAGTAGCGGAAGCTCTATTGGATTTTAGCACCCAAAACAGACTATCTTGTATTCTCCACAATACCTCCTAAGGTATTATCACACTCTCGTTCCCCAATGTTGAACCCTTGGTAACCTCTCACCCTCACATAAATCAAGTACCTGAAACTCCAATGGCCAATTCCTCTATTTAAGGACTCTAATTCACCAAGTGTTCATTCATTGTATAATGCTCAATCAAGTATATGCCAATCAGCATCAATCCAGTACCTTAAAACAAGCAACCTACTATTACTGCACTGTAATAACACCTAAACTTTTCCTTCAATTAACTCCCACGTGATAGATACAAATTGACAGAATTCTGCACACTAAAGCACCCAATTCTTCAGCTCTCTCTCACTCACTTTCAATATACCCTTATCATCTTGTCTCTAATACCTTACACCATCAAGACAATTCCTATTTTACGAGCATCCTCGTTTCCCTCATCATTCGCACACCAATCAATTCCATTCATTAACTTTATCACAATTTATTCTCGCGCCCTTTTCATTCCAATACTACAATTATGTTCCCACTCCAATTCAGTTCTAAAAACCTCGTCCACAAACATCTCTAGTTAAACCCCAAAATAGTACTGACTCACTGTTATCGCCTGGTGGCCAATGATTTGGCCGCTAGGCGACACATAAGTTCCTGGAATTCCAGGTTCTTCTACGCCTTTGGTCACCATCCTGCTTTAACCTTCAAAGTCTAGGAATTCACGCAAGAACCCATGGTTCAAAATCATTTTATTTGTAGCCGCATACTCAATCCACCACATCATACTAAACCAACCAATTCACAATTAACCCCTATTTCTCTAATTCCTACTCATCCATCAATTCAACATAATTGCTTCATGTCTATATCCCCAATTTAATTCCCACCCATCATAAGTATAAGCATACGATGATATCACACAGTATACAAAGTTAGCAATTCATTGGAGAGTCCTAGTGTCACAAAAATTTGTGGAACACACAAAATAGAGACAATCATCAAACGTCGCCTGGCTGATCCACCCTGTAAGACTCGTAGAATTTAATTAATTAAATAAATAATTAATTAATAAATACAGGTGGAAAGAGCATTTATGACATTAAATTATGATTAGTATAACGTGGAAAAGTACTAGCTCAAGTGGTTGAGAGTACTTGTTTGTGTGAAAGGACTTGGGTTCAAGTCCTATGTATGCCAATTTTGTGTTATTATTTGTTATTGTTTTAAATATATGTTAATCATGTTGTGGGATAATATGATATTTGGATTATATTAGTTAGCATGAAATATGAATTGGTTGAATGGTTTGGCATTGAGTTGGCATTACATGGTGTGGGTTCAAACCTTGGAGAACTTTAGTTTGGGTTGAATGTGAAGAGTTGATGGAAAACCTAGATGAATGGGCAGCTAGGAAGCCTAGAAGGGGCTGAAAAACAGACCATAAAAGATCATTGAACTGGAGTTTTACCACGTTCTATCTATGTTTTTTATGCGTAATTGTATGATCATAAAATGTATATGCTTGATCTTTTGATTAATTGCATTGAAATCTGCGTTTCTGGGATTTTTCCAGAAACCGCCTGGCGAGCTGCTCATAGCCGTCAAGCGGCACATGTTAGTCTGGTGTTCTTGGGTTCCCTTGAGGAACCGCCTGGCGGTGAGTCCCTGTACCGCCAGGTGACGTAAAACTGCAACCTATTCTAGGTTTATCTGATGAACTGCCTAGCGGTGATGAATTTCCACCACGCGACGCGAGTTTGTTGGGCTCGATTTTGTGTGATTTTGGGTGTTTTGGATTGAGTTTGATCGAGCAAAACCCAATGGGTAGTTATTAAGGGATGATCTAACGTGTATTCCATTGATTTCTAGTGTGATGAATGGTATAATCTGATGGAACAATATAATTGAATTCTTAGGGTTTGGATATTGGAGGTCTGGAAAAATTAAGCTTGATAAAGTTAATTATACTAAAACGATTTTGTTGGAATTAGACTAAGTGAGGATTGGTGGCACTGGCATCAGATTCTTGGAGGGAATTGATTGAGATAGAGATAAGAGCGCATCCAAATGGTATGAGGATTGATTGCCCAGAAATCCATGTATCGCCTGGCGGCACGGGGCTTGCCACCAAGCGCCTTCGTAGCAGTATTGTTTCTGTGTGGTTGCGCGAGACAGTGAGGATGTGGGGGATTTTGAGGTCCAGATTGACAAGTGAATGGAATTGGGAATGTTAATTGGTGAATAAGAAATGTATTAGTTAGAGGATTGAGTTGAGGTGGGAGGAATTGTTGGCAGGTTTTAGGCAATTGTAAGTGGGAAGTTAGAGACAAACTTGGTAATGGTAATGAGTGAATTGTGAATTGGTAAGTGTGAGAAATATTAACATCAAATAAATCTTTTTATTTTGTTTAAGCATATTGGGATGTCATACTTGAATGGAAGTGGAAGTTTGGATAGGGAATTAGTCACTTGAGGAGTGATGTACCTAAGTGGTAATGATTTAGCGAGAGTTTGGGAAGTAGGAAATGAATGATGGAAGCAGGTCTGACCCCCCCCCCCTTTTAAACCAGTACAGCGCAGGTACTGGTATGGCGCATGGCGACAATGTTAAGTCCGCCAGGCGATAGCTCTACTCCAGGGAGCTCTGTAAGACGCGAGGTGCTAGCGGTGAAGGAAGTTCCGCCAGACGATATCTACAGGATTAAAGGTCTATTGGGGTGCGTATGCCTAGCGGTGTGGTCTGTTTCGCTAGGCAGTGGCTGCAGAAATTGAGGGATTCAAAGGCGATAATCGTGTGCGCGGTACACGTGAGCAGAGGATGTTGATGCAGGTGGTGCTGGTGATGCTTAGACTCGGAGCGGGGATAACATAGGAGTCTTTTTACTTATTATGTTTTCAAAATAAAATTTTAAACTCTCATGAGACATTTTGTTTATTATTTTAGTTTTATAAACTTTGGTTTTGAAATTATATTAGGCAGTAATAAAATTTTAAATTTCTCACGTTTTGGGAAATGAGGAATTATTTTAAATGCGACTTGTTATTTATTTTATTTTATTTTATTTTATTAAATCCGTAATATCCTGACGGGGAGGTTACACACCCTTACCGCCAGGCGGTTCATAGCAGAACCCGGAAAACTGGGCAAAACATGATGCATCGCCTGGCAGCACACTTATGATCGCCATGCGGTTTCTGGGCAGAAATCCAGAAACCACGAAAAATAGCGTAATTCATAAGGAAATTTCATGCAATTGATCAAATTATCATACAATATATCAAACACGAATAAAAACATGCAAGGACAACTTCCCTTACATTTAAAGTATGAGTATCATGTTCCCATATTTGCCCAATACCCGTCATGATCATGCAACACTCGGTCATAGTGACATCATCAATAATGGCCTTCTTCACACACTTATAACATCATACATTCGAGCTAACATATATAGGTTCATATATTCAACATGGCTCAGCAAGTACTACCAAAACATACTCATCAATCACACACTTAATCCTCCATTAATAGACATGTCAAAGTGAGCCAACCCGGCTCACACGGGTTGGCTCACCACGAGCCGGGTTCAAAATAAGTGAACCCAACCCGGCTCACTTTCTGGTGAGCCAGAAATTTTGTAACCCGGCTCAACCCACCACGGGTTGGTGGGTTAAGTGGGTTGGCTCACCAACCCACCTAAAAAAATTATTATTATTTTTTTATTATTCAAATATTTAAATAAACTTTTAAGTAACCCATGAGATGACAATCACAGTAAAATCAAGAACCAGTGTTTTGATCATGCTCACCACCAATATATGAAGAATTATTTCCAAGAAAGTATCCATTAGTCTAAGAAAGCATAACTAATATTACAAATTTTCTGTCATGCTATTCAACAAAATATAAATAAAAAAAACTATACATTTTTTTCATGCTAATTTAGAAAAAATTGTTTATAAGACGGTTACTTGAGTAATTTACTATAAAGATTATAGTTAAAGATTAAAGTATCAACATATATATAACTTGACAATC
>Ga0209589_1003141_pt1 | contig 28968 bp, 9 predicted proteins | sample CowpeawhiteBW_FD_187525 | JGI IMG/M metagenome (GOLD analysis project Ga0209589, IMG submission 187525) | Root nodule microbial communities of legume samples collected from California USA - Cow pea white BW (SPAdes) (version 2) | ecosystem: Host-associated > Plants > Roots > Nodule | place: USA...
AGTAATCTCACTGATGGTAATCCGATGAGGTTGCCCGCTCACAATTTGGAGAATGTTGAAACGGAAGCTCAAGACAATGAGCAACATGGTGATGTTGATGATCAACAGTTTGGAAGTGGAGTAGAGGTTCCAATTGATGATGCTCAAGAGGAACATGATGATGATGATGATCTTGGTGATATACCTGAATCACCTCAAGTCCAACTCAGGAGGTCTAATAGACAAAAATAACCTTCTACAAGGTATTCTTGTGATGAGTACATAACCTTGATTGATGGTGGAGAACCTGAGTGTTTTGAAGAGGCTTTGGATAGTGAAGAGAAGAAACAGTGGGTGGATGCAATGCAAAATGAGATGAAATCTTTGCATGATAATCACACTTACGACTTGGTGAAATTGCCTAAGGGCAAAAGGGCATTGGAAACTAAGTGGATTTTCAGGGTGAAACAAGATTCAAATTCTACGCTTCTAAGGTACAAGGCCAGATTAGTGGTGAAAGGTTTCAGACAGAAAAAGGGTGTTGATTTCAATGAGATTTTCTCACATGTGGTGAAAATGTCATCCATCATAATTGTGCTAAGTTTAGCTGCTACTCTTGATTTGGAGGTTGAGCAGATGGATGTGAAGACAACTTTCCTTCATGGTAATTTGGAGGAAGAGATATACATGAAGCAACCTGATGGTTTTCTTGTTAAAGACAAGGAAGATTATGTGTGTAGACTAAGGAAAAGTCTATACGGTTTGAAGCAGGCCCCAAGGCAGTGGTATAAAAAGTTTGAGTCTTTTATTTGTGAGCAAGGTTACAAGAAGACTACTTCTGATCATTGTGTCTTTGTTAAAAGTTTTTCTAATGATGACTTTATTATCTTGTTATTATATGTTGATGACATGCTTATTGTTGGGAAAGATATTTCCAAAATTGATAGGTTAAAGAAGACACTTGGCGAGTCTTTTGCCATGAAAGACTTGGGAGCTGCTAAAAGGATTCTTGGCATACATATCTCACGTGATAGGAGAGAAAATAAGATTTATCTATCATAAGAGCAATACATTAGGAAGGTGTTGCAGAGATTCCAGATGGAAAATGCTAAAACTGTGAGTACTCCTCTTGCTACTCATTTTAAACTGAGTGTTAAACAAAGTCCTTCAAATGAAGTTGAGAAGACCAATATGAGTAGAGTTCATTATGCATCTGCGGTGGGCAGTTTGATGTATGCGATGGTGTGTACAAGACCAGATATTGCACATACTGTTGGTACATTTAATCGATTTTTGTCAAACCCAGGTAGAGAGCATTGAAATGCTGTGAAATGGATTTTTAGGTATCTTCATGGTACAGTTAATATGAAGCTTTGTTTTGGAGGTGATAAACCTACTTTGATGGGTTACTCAGACTCAAATATGACTGGGGACATTGATTCCAGAAAGTCCACTTCGGGCTATTTGATAAAGTTTGCAGGGGGAGCTGTGGCTTGGTAATCAAGACTATAGAGGTGTGTAGCATTGTCTACTACAGAGGCAGAGTTCATTGCTATTACTGAAGCATGCAAGGAGTTGTTATGGTTGAAGAAATTCTTGCAGGAGTTTGGTTTTAGGCAAGACAACTATTCATTGTTCGTTGATAGCCAAAGTGCTATCCATCTTGGTAAAAATCCAACTTTTCATTCTAGATCCAAACATATTGATGTGAGGTATCATTGGATACGTGATGCTTTGGATGATAAGTTGTTGGAGTTGGAAAAGGTTCATACATATGATAATGGTGTTGATATGATGACTAAAGCATTGCCAAGAGGGAAGTTTGAAGTTTGTTGTGAGATCGCCGGTTTGGCGGTTATCTCCACATGGTTGTGAGGGGGAGATTTGTTGGGTATTGGGCTCCCTTCCTATGTGGAGAAAAGGCCCAAAATTTGAGAAGCTCATGTCTCACTTAACCTAGTGGAGAGGGGGCTATAAAATATATAGAGAGGCAGAACAATAGAGTCAGAACACACTGAGAGCCCTAACACATAGAGGGAGAGGTAGAAGGAAAAATTCTGTTCACGTTTTTCACATAGCTGTCACCGTAGAATCGGCGCTGCGGATTCGTTAACCGTTGGATCAGGCTGAAATTTTTACAGCAGGTTCGGGACTCATTGCTCTTCATTCTGACCGGTTGGATCGTTGTTACGAGCTCTAAGTTGGGAGATATTAATTTCGCACTGCAGCAGTGATTTTTAGAGGTTTTTCTCTCTTGTTCTTCTCTATTTGAAAGCTTTGTTGCTTTGTTATTTGGTTGGATGTTGGCACTAATTTGTGCTATTGATTGAGACTCTTTTGTACTCTTGTTGATAATAGTAAAGCTATTTCTTTGGTCTGGACGACTCGTGGTTTTTACCCTTGATTTGAAGGATTTTCCACGTTAAAAATCTTGGTGCCTTTATTTGTACTTTTGATGATCTATTATTGCTGCTATTTGATTATTGCTCCTCATAGATTATTGCAAGTTAGGGAAAATTACATCCGCTGCATTATCTGGTATATTGTTTGTGTTATTGTTTTCCCCATCAACTAAAGATAAAATATAAATATAAATATGAGAATCCTTTTCAAATGGTTAAAGATTATAATATGTTCATTTTGCTAATGACTTTTATTTAAATAAATTATATATATATATATATATATATATATTATATTTCAGGTTTCGATAATTAGACTACACTAAACATTTTTATAAATATGCAATTGTGTTCCTCATCAAATTTTAATAATTGATTTAGTTTTTATTTTTATATATGAATCGGAAAATATATGAGATGTAAGCAACAGTCACATCATCAACTACATTCTCTTTATGACATGTACTATTATTATTATTATTATTATTAATTTTAAGTTGTTGCATATGTTAATATATATATATATATATATATATTTATTTATTTATTTCATGCTCAATTAAATTATAAGTTTATAATAAATTTAAATATATTTTTCAATAATTTTTTTTATTTTATTGAGTATTTAAAATTTTAACTTTTTATTGACTCATTAGTATTTAATATTTATGTTAAGAAAATGATATGATTATTATTTTGTCATTCCATCCTACATCATATATTATTTTTATAATTTTATAATGATCACTTAATATATTTTAAATTTTAGCTGCTATAAATTTTCTTTTTTCAATTAATCGTCAATAAATTCCTTAATTTTGTCGACAATTTTTTCATCCAAAGAATTTCGACCATTTGTTTGTCTCCCTCCATCTCCTAGAGTTCCTTAACAACACATTCTCTGGTGACATTTCAGTAAATTTTTCATTCAAATCTCAACTTCAACTCATTAACATCTTCTACAATAAATTTAGTGGAAGAATACTTGACTTAATAAGAATGATGCAAAAACTTATAGTATATTTGGTTAGTAGGGGTGAGCAGAAATAGTTAAACCGACCGAACCCATGAAATCCGAGAAACTAATTATAGATTCGGTTTATTAAAAATTGATTCAGTTGAACGGGATAACATTATACGGATAAATATGGATATAAGCGGTCGGGTTCGGATATCTAATTAAATATTTGTGGATACCCAACCCAAATATTAACTACAAAAGCAAATTTTTATAAACCCTAATTTACTGCTGTCTAACACTTAATATTGTATTAAAAAATTAGCACACTTCTTCTTCACAATCCTTACACCAGAACGAACGGAACCATCTCTACCATTATTTACCTTTTCCACCGCAACGCACGGAACCCTAATCTCCATCCTACATCGTCACTTTTTATTTCACAAAGATCCCATCGAGCATCACGGCAGAGACTCACACTTGGATTCCTAACATTCTCCCCTTCAAGGATGAGTCCCTTCAACTACATTGGTACACTCCCCCTCCAGCGAAAGCATTCCCAACCACATAAGACACTGACACCACTCTCAATCCAAAACCTTAAGGCAATGGGTTTACGGGCCTTGATCCTTATATGGTGCTCTACTTTCTCAATTCTGGTCAATGTGAGACTTAGACTCACACTTGGATTCCTAACGTAGGTGGTGTTGCAGTGGCATCTGTTCGGTGATATAGTTATGGAGAGAAGCCAGGACGGTGGTGAAGTTCAAGAAACCATGGCCGGAAATCACCTTTCTCTCTGTTGGTCACGTATTTTACCCTTCTTTCGGGTAAACCGTCACCCGTCCGCATTTGACCGATCCAAATTAATCTGAACCCGTGAAACCCGAAAAATAAAACGGTCGGATATGAATTCTAAATTATAAATTTGGATTGGGTCGGATTGATCTTATTGGACCCGAATCCAACCCAACCCGACCATTACTCACCCCTATTGGTTAGACTCCAACCGCGTTCATGGAACTCTACCTTCAACTATTTGTGAATTGTTTCTTTCTAGAACACCTTATCATAGAAGATACCGCTCTCAAAGCTCTGCCTATCATCTTGGGAACCGTGTTGAGTTAAAGAGATCAAGTTTCAAGTGCTTTCGTTTCGTTTGTGAAACAAGTTTTCTGGTTCAATCCTTGCCTTTGTCTTTTGTAACACATACCTATAAAGTGTGAAAATTTGTTCAGTTTCTTCACAAGGTCTTTTGCATCGTAAAATGGGGAATGCGAAGTGTTTTGGAGGTTTTGGATGTTGAAAAAACTGGTATTGTCATGTGCGTGTTTTTTTATCAGTACAAACATTGCGGGCGAGGTTAGAAATTCATTGATGTTGAGTTGTAAAAAAATGAGACATTGCGGTTCTGAAAGTGGTGATAAAATTGTCACCCAACTAACCGTTCAATTATAACTAACTGTTTAATTATAAAATAACACATGGGGATAATTAAACAAGGTGACACTGCATAAGTAACAATAAAATCATTCCACCTAAATAGATAAGTTATATAAACTCGTATACTTACGATTTATATATCAAATCATCCCATTTAAATAGATAAATTAATCTTATTTTTTGCACTTTCGCTACATAAAATTATCAAATAGAGACCAATTTTATGACCCAAACATATGTTTAGAAACCAATTTAAAAGTTAATTTCATAATTAGAGACTAATTTAGAAATTAAATTTTTTGGTAGCCAGAACTTTGGTAACTAATGTTAGTGACGAATTAAAGATCAATTCATGATAAAAACTATTTTTGTTACTAATTTAGAGACCAATTATAATTTTTTTAAACTATTTTAGTTACTAATAATTTTCACTTTATAATTTATTGGTTAGGTTACTATCGTGACTAGTTATTTTTTGTCATTAAAATTAATTATTAATCAAGAATTTTCTTCTAGTGTTTAAAATAAAAATATCACTAAAATTGGTATCAGTATTATATTTGATGAAATTACACGTTTTGCTAACTTTTTTATTTTCAAATTTTCATACATCAGTCGTTTTTAAAGATTTATATCATATAATATATTTTAAAATAATTCAGATTTAATATATAGGAGGGGCTAATGTAATATTTCTAAAACAATATTTTTTTTTTTAGATTCTAAAAAGTAGAAATAATATTTAAAAGAATAGACAAAGTCCATTTATAATACACTGTCCTATAATATATATTACTTTTTAATATATACTTTGCTTTAATATTATTCTATGCATATCTTTATTTTTTTAAACATGATTCTAACTTTTAATATTCTATTACTTTCATTTTTCGACCCATTTACAATTCTAAACAAGATCTTAGAATGCTTCTTAAAATCTTAATGTATAGAATTAATTCATTTTAAGTAGAAAATAGGAGCAGAAAACATTATCTACATATCAAAGCATGCATTATCACGATTTGTTTTTTCATCGTAGACATGTTTATTGGAAATAAATATTGCAAATACATTGAGTTAGCAAATTCGGGCGGAAAAACAAGGTGCTAATTTTTTATTATAAAAGAAATAAAATTCTCAAAACATGTATAATTTTATTTGTTTTCATGTTTATATTATATTGTTATGAATTAGTGGGTAATGTAATATTGTTATGAATTATATTCGTGTTATAATAATGGGTTCTCAAACTAATTTTTAGTTTAATTATTTGTTTAGTTTATTCTTATTATATGTGAGTAATGTAGTATAGTTTTAGTTAAGATTAGTTTTAATTCTAATTTAAAATTTGAATTTGAATTTCCAATTTTAGTTTAGTATTTAGAAATTTTAATACTATTTTTATTTTGACAGAATGTGTTTACATAATTCATCGTTCTAATTATATGTATTTATTTATTTTGGATTACTAGATTTTTAGTAAAGTAAATAGCACAAGATAGAGGTAAAATTTTAAGTTATAGTATATACAGATTTGTAATTTTAATAGGTATTTGGTACTTTGTTGACTTAAAAAGTCACTACAAATCATGTTAGGATTTTAATCCACAGGTCATTCAACCTTTTACGGGATTGCAATAAATAATTAAATAATTACTATTTTCGCGCTCCTCACATTTTTTCATTTTCCCTCTCGTTTCGTGTTTGCAAACTCCTTACCCATTCTCATTCTAGACCGGATTGTTCGACGAGGTATTGTCTTTAGTGATATTCAGTACTTCAACGTAAGTTTAATAAAAAAGATTATGATCTAGGGTTGGAAAACCCCTTTCTTGTTTTTCTTTGTTTCATCTTTCACTTCCTATTTCTGCGTCTCTCTGTCTTTGACTCACATTCTTTTATTGCTCCTCTAATGTCGCAGAGACCGAGTCGAATCGCTATGAGTCAAACTCGTTCATTGCTGAGTTATTATCCGAGTCGTCATTGTCCTCGATGAAATCATTGACTAGTTAGGAGAGGCACGGCGAGTCGCCGTCACCGGAATGTTCGCTCCCGCTGCTGGTGTAGATTGGTTGCCGATGGTTACCGCCAACTAGACGCACTTTGGCTTTGTCATCGAACGGGTCAGTAATTCGTTTCTTTATTGCTAAAACCACCGTTGATTTGTGTTTTCTAGAAATTTGTGGATCAGTTAATAATCAATTGCCAGATTCGGTGATGGATTGGGTTTGAGTGTGGTTTGTGTTTGTAGAAGTTACTTATAAAGACTGACAAAAATAGCTGAAATTTTCTCGAGAGAATATTCGTGGAAACAGTTTCAGATTTAAAATAATTGCTGTGATTTTGATTCAATCTTGTCTGTGATTTGACTCAATTCCAATTTTAGAGAAGTTAAAACGGGGATATGCGCGGAATGTCACAACATTTCACTTTCTCTTATTGTATTGATTTTTCTTTTTTTGCCACCGAAACCTAACTCCTACGGTTATAGGAAGAAAAAATTAATATAGAAAGAGCTCTCGCATTTTCTGAACCTACTCCTCATCGATTTGTTCTCATTCTTTTCTATTGAAGCGAACTTCTTAACGTCCCAAGCTTTAAGTTAAACCTTCTCTTTTTAATTATGTAAATTGAAGTAGAAATGTCAAGACAACCATTGCAATCTTTCTTTCTTGTTCATAACTTAATAATTTTCTGTAAAAATGTCAAGAAAACCCTTTTCACTTCTTGGGAAAACCCTTTTCACTTCTCGTGCTTCTTTTTCTCTCTCGCCCTCTTTGCAGAAAACGGGCCACTATCTTCTTCTCTTTCAAGCCATTGTAAACCACTGTTTGGCCCTTCAACAAGTTTTCCGATACCAAGTTTTTCATCGTCGCCGTCACCGTTGTGCCCTACCGCCGCTGCGTCACGTTTCAGCAAGGTTTTTTCGAAACCAAACATATCCTCATTTTGAAACACCATTCCCAATCGTGCTCACAAAGGGTGTTCTTAACCGCGAGTCTCCCCTTTCTCCCAATGGCTATTCATTCAATCACCGTTTAAATCACTTCTTTCCAACCTCATTTTGTTTATTAATTTATTTTTTCATTCGTTATTCATTAGGTTAGCGAGGGAGAGCTTTTGCTTATGAAGACACGGGATATGGGTTACATTCTTCAAAAGGTTCAGAGGGAGAGAAAAGTGGGGGCTTTGCATTGAATTGTTCTATTGTTTTTAATATGGGGTTTAACCTGTAATGTTTTGGTCTTCCATTGAAAGCTAACTGCCTCGCTGCACTCTATTGATAATAAACCTGCAATGAATGCTATGAATGTTGATGATAGTTTGTTTGTTGGTTTAGTTTGCTTAAGAAACTGGATTCTGGATTATCTTAACAATATTGTTGTCACAGTATATACTTTTTGGGATAATAGCCAATACGTTTTGGATTCTGGATTATCTTAACAATATCTTAACAATAATTGTTGGATGATAGTTTAGGATCAAATGTTCAGCTATACGTTTTTGGCAGAGGTATGATATAGATTTTTGTACCTATTTGTGAATGAAAATTTAGTCTTGATAATTGGAATACTAGATGTGGAATATGTATATACTGTGATGGCAGTATTAAATCTTAATTATTGTAAACTTTCTCTAACCTCATATACCCATTTTTTCTATGGATATGGTCTTGATGTTTTTCTTGCATTTTTTGTCTTTTAGGATACGTTAAAAGCTTCAAGTTTTCTTAGAAGGCTACAATTGAACTGACGTTGTAAGGAATATTTATTTCTTCATCCTAGCGTCTGTTATCTAACAATCACATATTGTATAGTAATTGGGGTACTGAAAGTGATCCAGAGTTCAAAGGATACCACAATGGCAATTCTGAAACTCGTGGCTTTGGTACGTGTGATATTTCATTTAAATTAATTTGGAAATTGCGTAGGTGCAATAAGTACTATAAAGCATTGTTAGTTTCTTGATTTGGTGATTAAAGTATGTTATCTTCATTTTAACATACCTTTGAATATCTCATGTTGTTAGTCTGCATTTCCTTGCTATCTATTACGATTGGCTATCATATTTCCATATCTCATGATTTTTTTTCCTTTTTAATTAAGTTTGTGATTATTTATATGGTTCTTTTCCTTTTTTTTCCCTTTAAAACCTCATATAATAATTTATCATATGTTAAACTTTCCAATTTTTCATGATCGTAAAAAAAGTAAAATTAGTGGACATTATTTACTCAAGGGATGTGGATGTGTTTGCCTTTGCCAAATTTGCATCTCGCATGTGATTGTAGGGCATGTGAGGAAATCATGATTGCGGAGAATGAATTTTGCTTTACCACATTAATCATGTTGCCTCCAATTTTTGAAAGCCCAACAAAATTACTTTTATTCCCAACGCAAATTTCATAGGCTTATATTTGATTTGTTGCTCATAATTCAGTTGTGAGATGAATGCCTTATTCTATTTATGACTATTTCTTGAGTCCAAATGATATTAAAAGTTTAATATCTCAATATTGGATGTGTAACTTGGGTGTGCAACCACACTGAGATTGAGGGAGCAATTTTTGAAATATGTATTCATAGTCAGAATAAGGTATGAGTATTTTTGAGTTAATACTTTCGATCTTTTTGCAATATGAGAATTTTTGGTAATCACAAGAAACAATGATGATTTTTAGCCTAATTTCGTGTGAAATTGTTAGATTACAATTTGGCTTTATATTGAATTTATTGCCAGCATAAATTGTTATTGATCTTTGTAAGGACTTGAGATCCTAAAAATATATTGTTTCATTTGCTCTATAAAATCAAAGTTGAAATTGTGGCTCCAATTTGAAAAGGTTTAGGTATACACCCTAAATGGAAATGCGAATAGCACTTTGCTTTTTTGATTCACTGTGCAAATTTCATAAGGGTATATTTTGAGTTATCCCACCTGGAATTGTCGAATTGCACTTTGATTTTTTTAGTTCACTGTGCAAATTCCATATGGGAATATTTTTAGTTGTTCCGTCATAAAAAGAATTGTCAAAGTGCACTTTGACTTACTCCGTTCACATGGGAAAATTGAGTTGCCTCTTGTTATTTGAATTGCGGATGAATTCTTTAGTTATCTTTTGATGCATTGTTGGCCCAAAGTGGAATGACTTCAGATTATAATCTTACTTCTTATTTATTCATTTTGTAAATATGAGTTAGGTGTGCGTTGTGAAAGTAGTTGACAATTTTTGACTGCTATTGAAAATTTGGAAAACTATATCTAAGTTGTTCCTTATAATACGGTAATGTGATACTTTTATCCAATTAGGGATAAAGTACTGGTTTTGAGGCCTATATTGGGTTTACTGAATTCAAATTTTTTTCTTTCTAGTGCAATTGAGTTGAGCTTGTACTTCAACTTTTGATATTTGGTATTGGTCAAAAAGCCAAATGTAATTCAGTTAGGTGAGTATCTAGGTTCCCCCTTTGAAATGTTTTATCAAACTTTTGGTATCGATCGTGGGTAACAGTTTTGCCTAATGTTGAAAGTCCAATAACTTTAGTTGGTATAGTGCCTCCAATTTTAGAAGTCCTATTACTTTATTTGATATTGTGCCTCCAAAATGATATTAAGAGTTTAATATCGTAATATTGGATGTGTAACTTGGGTGTGCAACCACACTGAGATTGAGGGAACAATTTTTGAAATATGTATTCATAGTCAGAATAAGGTATGAGTATATTTGAGTTAATACTTTCAATCTTTTTGCAATATAAGAATGTTTGGTTATCACAAGAAACAATGATAGTTTTTTAGCCTAATTTCGTGTGAAATTGTCAGATTACAATTTGGCTTTATATTGAATTTATTGCCAGCATAAATTGTTATTGATCTTTTTAAGGATTTGAGATCCTAAAAATATATTGTTTCATTCGCTCTTTAATATCAAAGTTGAAATTGTGGCTCTAATTTGAAAAGGTTTAAGTATACACCCTAAATGGAAATGCGTATAGCACTTTGCTTTTTTTATTCACTGTGCAAGTTTCATAAGGGTATATTTTGAGTTATCCCACTTGGAATTGTCGAATTGCACTTTGATTTTCTTAGTTCACTGTGCAAATTCCATATGGGAATATTTTTAGTTGTTCCGTCATAAAAAGAATTGTCAAAGTGCACTTTGACTTACTCCGTTCACATGGGAAAATTGAGTTGCCTCTTGTTATTTGAATTGCGGATGAATTCTTTAGTTATCTTTTGATGTGTTGTTGGCCCAAAGTGGAATGACTTCAGATTATAATCTTACTTCTTATTTATTCATTTTGTAAATATGAGTTAGGTGTGCGTTGTGAATGTAGTTGACAATTTTTGACTGTTATTGAAAATTTGGAAAACTATATCTAAGTTGTTCCTTATAATACGGTAATGTGATACTTTTATCCAATTAGGGATAAAATACTGGTTTTGAGGCCTATATTGGGTTTACTGAATTCAAATTTTTTTCTTTCTAGTGCAATTGAGTTGAGCTTGTACTTCAACTTTTGATCAAAAAACCAAATGTAATTCGATTAGGTGGGTATCTAGGTTGCCCCTTTGAAATGTTCCATCAAACTTTTGGTATCGATCGTGGGTAATAGTTTTGCCTAATGTTGAAAGTCCAATACCTTTAGTTGGTATAGTGCCTCCAATTTTTGAATGCCTAACAAAATTACTTTTATTCCCAATGCAAATTTTAGATGCTTATATTTGATTTGTTTCATAATTCAGTTGTGAGATGAATGCCTTATTGTATTTATGACTATTTCTTGAGTCCAAATGATATTAAGAGTTTAATATCCCAATATTGGATGTGTAACTTGGGTGTGCAACCACACTGAGATTGAGGGAGCAATTTTTGAAATATGTATTCATAGTCAGAATAAGGTATGAGTATTTTTGAGTTAATACTTTCAATCTTTTTGCAATATGAGAATTTTTTGTAATCACAAGAAACAATGATAATTTTTAGCCTAATTTCGTGTGAAATTGTTAGATTACAATTTGGCTTTATATTGAATTTATTGGCAACATAAATTGTTATTGGTCTTAGTAAGGATTTGACATCTTAAAGATATATTGTTTCATTCGCTCTTTAAGATCAAAGTTGAAATTTTGGCTCCAATTTTCAAAAGGTTTAGGTATACACCCTAAATGGAAATGTCGAATAGCACATTGCTTCTTTGATTCACTGTGCAAGTTTAATAAGGATAAATTTTGAGTTATCCCATATGAAATTATCGAATCGCACTTTGATTTTCTTAGTTCACTGTGCAAATTCCATATGGGAATATTTTTAGTTGTCCAGTTATAAAAAGAATTGTCAAAGTGCATTTTGACTTTCTCTATTTACATGGGAAAATTGAGTTGCCTCTTGTTATTCAAATTGTTGATGAATTCTTTAGTTATATGTGTCAATGCAAATTTCAGATGCTTATATTTGATTTGTGCGATGAAGGCTTTGTTCTATTTTTGGTTATTTCTTTAGTTTGAATGATATTGAGATTACAATTGGAATATTTGTTGTGTAACTTGGGTGTGCAACCACATTGAGTCGGAGGGAGCAAAATTTGAAATATGTATTCATAGTCATGATAAGATGTGAGTGTATCCAAGTTAGCACTTTGAATCATTTTGCAAATATGAGTTGGGTGTACATTTTAAGTGTAATTGACATAATACACTTAGAGTTTTGACAATGTTCAAAATTTTCAGATGAGTATATCAAAGTTGTCCCTTATAATGTTGAACTTTTAGTGAATCATTTTTGATGAATTAGTTATGAATTGTTGAACTTAAGATTGTGTTATTAAGAAGAATCATTGTGATGAGAAGAATAAAATAAGGAAAGAGAAGTGGAACAAATAATTGTGTTCTTTTGACAGGTTAATTTTTAAAGCACATTTATGTTTCTTTTATAACTGTTTGATGTTTATATTATGTTGGTTCTATTAATATAATGCCTGAGATATGATGAAGTTTACTACATGTGTTAAAATTTTTGAATTATTCTTTCTAACTAATTGACTTTCTAATTCTTTGTTTTGGTTTGTGAATATATACCATTTCCTTGTTAGGTGAAGCTACAACCTTTTTAACGATGTTGCCTCTTTGAAGTTCCAACCTATTTGTAATTGTTGTTCTCTATGCTTAACCTTATTCTCAATTTTGTACCATCTTCAAGCCAGGTAACATTGACTCCCTTAATCATAATTCTTTTAAACCTCATTTCTGTTTAGTTATTTTACATTAGATTGAAAATTTGTCCTCTTAGATTACCATAGGTAGGAATTAAAGGGTGCTACATGATTAAAATTTTGTACGAGTGTGTTGATCTAGCTAGCGTTTTAGTTAATTTTAGAATTAAATCATATGAATTATGGAAAATTGTGGTTGTTGAGTGTCAGTTTTGTTAGTGCTGCTTGCGAAGAAGTATTATTAGACAAATTCGGTTAATTTTTCGTTTGAAATTTGATTACATTTAGTTTAATTTATGGTTGTGTTAATAGTCTTTGTGGTTAGAATGTTAAGTGTTGAATTTTTAGTGAATGATTTTTGAAGAATTACGTACAAGTTCTTCAAATTATAATTGTATGTTTGGGAGATCTGTTATGTGTTCTAGCCTAGTTGTTATAAGTTATTATTCTAGTTAGTAATTTAAGTATAATTATATGATTAGAATTTTGTAAGAGTGCGGTGATGCAGTTAATGTTTTAGTTAATCTTTTCGCGAAACCATATCAATTATGGAAAAGTGTGTTCGTGTTGAACATGACCTTATCATTGAATGTTGTTTTTAAATGCAAATTCCGTCAATGCAGAATATGTAATTGTCTGTAATTAGATTAATTTTGTAGTGAATGGTGTTTTGAAGTATAAATATGAATTCTCGAATTTAGGATTGCTTTTTGGTGATATGTTTTACATATGACGTGTTTGTATGTTGGTTAGGACTGTAAGTGTGATTGTAGGATTAAAATTGTCTCGTAATATGATTATATAGTTATTGTATTGGTTGGTCAATCGACCACACATCGATTGGGCGAGAAATTGTTAATGTGAAAATGAATTCAAGTTTCAATGTTTTTTTGTTTGTTGTATAGCCTAGGCGTTAGTTGTATGTAAATTCCGTCAAATCTGCCTTTGCAATTGTATTATAGTAGTTAAACTAGTATATATTTTTGTGTAATGGTTTTACATGTGAGAAGCAATTAGAGAAAAAAAAGGTTCTCGTAAATCTTTGTAGTATATTTGATGGTGCATGTTTTCTTAGTCGTGGTTGCAAATGATTAGTTTTTATTTAGTCTAATAGAAGATGATAGTTGTGTTAATTATTGTTGTAATTAGAATTTTGTGTGAATGATTGAGTGTTAGATTTACAGTGAATGGTTTTTGAAGAATTAGGTATGAGTTCTTCAAATTAGTATTGTACATTGGATGATCTGATATTTCTTGTGGCATGACAAGTTAATTTGGTAATTAGGAATTTAAGTGTGATTGTGTGTTTAAATTTATGTAAGATTATGGTGATGTAGTTCGCATTTTAGTTAATCTTTCGATGAGAACATGTCACTTAAGTGAAAATGTGGTTTTTATTTACATGGGTATGAAGATTACTTCTCTTTGATTTGAGCGGAACAATAGTGCTTGAGCAAAGAAGTAGTATTGTTGAATGTGAATTTGATGATAATATAGCTTTGATTACTTTTTTTGAATTTGGATAGCAATTTAGAACAAGTCAATGTTGTTTATGCAATGTCTGTGATTTTCTTGAAATGATGTAGGTATATGATTAGTTAGTGAATCTCGAAGAAAATTTGTATCGCTTGAGCGAAAAGTGATTGTATTGAATGCGAAATTAGGAATAATGTAACTTTTGGTTGGTATTTTTATATATGTTAGTCATGAGTTGAGTGTCAGTTTCGTTAGTGCTGCTTGCAAAGAAGTATTATTAGACAAATTCATCGTTTGAAATTTGATTACATTTAGTTTAATAGAAGATTATGGTTGTATTAATGCTTTTGTGGTTAGAATCTTGTAGAATGTTGAGTGTTGAATTTCTAGTGAATGATTTTTGAAGAATTACGTACGAGTTCTTCAAATTATAATTGTATGTTTGGGAGATATGTTGTGTGTTCTAGCCTAATTGTTATAAGTTATTGTTCTAGTTAGTAATTTAAGTATAATTATATGATTAGAATTTTGTAAGAGTGCGGTGATGCAGTTAACGTTTTAGTTTATCCTATCGCGAAACCATATCAATTATGGAAAAGTTTGTTCGTGTTGAACATGATCATATATTTGAATGTTGTTTTTATATGCCAATTCCGTCAATGCAGAATATGTAATTGTCTGTAATTAGATTAATTTTCTAGTAAATGGTGTTTTGAAATATAAATATGAATTCTCGAATTTAGGATTGTTTTTTGGTGATATGTGTTACATATGATGTGTTTCTATGTTGGTTAGGACTGTAAGTGTGATTGTAAGATTGAAATTGTTTTGTAATATGATTATATAATTATTGTATTTGTTGGTGAATCGACTACACATCGATTGAATGAGAAATCTTTCATGTGAAAATGAATTTAAGCTTCCATTGTTTTTTTTGTTTGTTGTATAGCCTAGTCGTTAGTTATATGTAAATTTCGTCAAATCTGCCTTTGCAATTGTATTATAGTAGTTAAACTAGTATATATTTTTCTGTAATGGTTTAAGATGTCAGAAACAATTAGAAAAAGAAAAAGGGTTCTCGTAAACCTTTGTATTAGATTTGATGGTGCATGTTTTCTTAGTCGTGGTTGCGAATGATTAGTTTATATTTAGTCTAATAGAGGATGATAGTTGTGCTAATTATTGTTGTAATTAGAATTTTGTGTGAATAATTGAGTGTTGAATTTACGGTGAATGGTTTTTGAAGAATTAGGTATGAGTTCTTCAAATTAGTATTGTACATTGGATGATCTGATATATCTTGTTGCTTGACAAGTTAATTTGGTAGTTAGGAATTTAAGTTTGATTGTGTGTTTAAAATTATGTAAGATTATGGTGATGTAGTTCGCGTTTTAGTTAATCTTTGGATGAGAGCATTTCACTTAATTGAAAATGTGGTTTTTATTTACATGGGTATGAAGATTACTTCTCTTTGATTTGAGCGGAACAATAGTGCTTGAGCAAAGAAGTGGTATTGTTGAATGTGAATTTGATGATAATATAGCTTTGATTACTTTTTTAAAATTTGGATAGCAATTTAGAACAAGTCAATGTTGTTTATGCAATGTCTGTGATTTTCTTGAAATGATGTAGTTATATGATTAGTTAGTGAATCTTGAAGAATATTTGTATCGCTTGAGCGCAAAGCGATTGTATTGAATGCGAATATAGGAATAATGTAACTTTTGGTTGATATTTTTATATATGTTAATCATTAGATGAGTGTCAGTTTCGTTAGTGCTACTTGTGAAGAAGTATTATTAGACAAATTCGGCTAATTTATCGTTTGAAATTTGAATACTTTTAGTTTAATAGAAGATTGTGGTTGTGTTGATACTCTTTGTGGTTAGAATCTTGTAGAATGTTGAGTGTTTAATTTCTAGTGAATGATTTTTGAAGAATTACGTACGAGTTCTTCAAATTATAATTGTATGTTTGTTAGATCTGTTAAGTGTTCTAACCTAGTTGTTATAAGTTATTATTCTAGTTAGTAATTTAAGTATAATTATATGATTAGAATTTTGTAAGAATGCGGTGATGCAGTTAACGTTTGAGTTCATCTTATCGCAAAACCATATCAATTATGGAAAAGTGTGTTTGTGTTGAACATGATCATATATTTGAATGTTGTTTTTATTTGCCAATTCCGTGAATGCAGGATATGTAATTGTCTGTTATTAGATTAGTTTTCAGTTGATTTTATAGTGAATGGTGTTTTGAAATATAAATATGAATTCTCGAATTTAGGGTTGTTTTTTGGTTAGATGTGTTACATATGATGTGTTTGTATGTTGGTTAGGACTGTAAGTGTGATTGTAGGATTAAAATTATCTTGTAATATGATTATATAGTTATTGTATTTGTTGGTGAATCGACCACACATCGAATGAGTGAGAAATTGTTCATGTGAAAATGAATGTAAGCTTCCAATGTTTTTTTTGTTTGTTGTATAGCCTAGTCGTTAGTTGTATGTAAATTCCGTCAAATCTGTCTTTGCAATTGTATTGTAGTAGATTTGATGGTGCTTGTTTTCTTAGTGGTGCTTGTGAAAGATTAATTTATATTTAGTCTTAATAGAAGATGATAATTGTGTTAATTATTGTTGTAATTAGGATTTTTTTTGTGTAATTGGGTTTTGAATTTACACTGAATGGTTTTTGAAGAATTAGGTATGAGTTCTTCAAATTAGTATTGTACTTTGGAAGATCTGTTGTGTATTGTGGCCTAATTTTGATAAGTTAATGTGTTTTATGAATATATACCATTTGCTTGTTAGAATTTTAGTTCTTTGTTGTTATGCTACAACCCATGTTGCCTCTTTGAAGTTCCATCTTCTTTTTAATTGTTGTTCTTTTAGCTTAATCTTATTCTCAATGTTGTACCATCTTCAGGTTAGGTAACATTGACTTCCTTTGTCATAATTCTTTTCAATTATTATTTTTTACCAATTTTACATTAGATTGAAAATTTGTCTTGTTTGATTTCCATTTGTGGGGATTGTTAATTTTTGTTGGGATTAAAAATTTTTTAAGATTAATATAGTGATGAATTTTAGTGAATGATTTTTATGAATTAGTTATGGATTCTTGAACTTAGAATTATGTTATTCAGAAATATGTTTATATCTTGTAGAATAATTGTGATGTGTTATTATTTTGGTTAGGAATGTAAGTGTGATATTATGTTTAGAATTGTGTGATGGTATAGTTAATAGATTAGTTAGTGAATTTTAGAGTGAAACCACATCACTTGAGTAAAAAAGTGGTTGTGTTGAAGATGAATTTAAGGATCACATCTCGCCGTTGCGAAAGAAAACTTTGATATGCAAGTCTGTTATTCCTTTTTCTGTATATTTATCCATCTATGCCTCGTTGCACCTTTGGTATGAATGAAAAATTGTAGAATGAAAAATTTACCTTGCTGTTGGTTATTCCTTCTCGGACTAAAAGCGTGGAAGTGTTTGGTCAAGGCAGTTCTAGTGAGGTAAACTATGCAATTAACATATTAAAAGATATGGTTCTCTCATTATTAAAATCATGTCATTTATTTCAAATAATGGAACCTAGATATAGAACATAAAGGTGACAAAGAATGTCCATTCTATAAATTTGATTCTTTTTCTGAGTTTTTTTTTTTTTCAATTTATAAAGTATTGTTGAATTTGGCAGGAAGTGTGGTTAAAGGAATTTAAAAGGAAAGGGAAGTGGAACAAATAATTTTGTTCTTCATGTAGGTTAATATTTAAAGCACATATATGTTTCTCTAGAATTGTTTGATGTTCATATATAATGTTGTTCGTGTCAATTTAATTCTTGAGATATGATAAATGCTTATTACATGTGTTAGAAATTCATAATTATTCATTCTAATTGATTCACTTTTTAACTGTTTATTTTATTGTATAGATATACCATTAGCCAGTTGAAATTTTAGTTGTTTATTGGGCTGCTATTGCGTTCTTGACGATATTGCCTCTTTGCAGTTCAACCTCGTATTTGCAATCCCTAAGCGTAGTCTTCTTATTGTTGTACCATTTTCAAGCCAGGTAACATTGACTCATTTTGTCACAATTCTTTTCAACGACGTTTTTTTAGTAATTTTGCATCAGAATGAAAATTTTATATGCTTATATTTGAGTTGTTGCTTAGAAATATGTTTTTAATCCTTGTATTGATTTGACATCCTACATATATATTGTTTTATGCACACAAGAATTCTGACATGATAATGTCCCTCCAATTTTAAATCTGAGTTGATATTGTTCCTCCAACTTTGAAAGCCCTATAACTTGATTTGATATTGTGCCTCCAATTTTGAAAGCCCTATAAAATTTCACATGCTTATATTTGAATTGTTGCTTATAATACAGGTGCAATATAAATGCATTATTCTGTGTATGACTATTTCTTGAGCCTGAATGATATTGAGATATTATAACTAGAATATTGGCTTAGCAACTTGGGTGTGCATCCACATTGAGACTAAGGGAGCACAATTTAAATTATTTATTCATATTCAGGATAAGGGATGACTATATCTGAGTTAACATTTTGAATCATTTTGCATGATGAAAATTTTTAACTATCACAAGGAACAATGATGGTTTGTGAGCATCATTTCGTATGGAATTGACGGATTATAGTTGAGCTTTACATTAAATTTATGGGTAATAGAGAATGTTTTTTATCTTTTTGTATGTATTTGACAGCTTATAGATATATTGTTATATTAACTCTTAAAATATGAGTTGATATTGTGGCTTTAATTTATAAAGCCCTATAACTTAAGTTGGGCATACACCCTAAATGAAATTATCGAATAACACTTTGATTATTTTTGTTCAAATTATAAGTTCCGTAAGGGCATATTTTGGGTTGACCCACTTGGAATTTTCGAATTACACTTTGATTATCTTATTCAATGAGCGAATTCATTATGGAAATATTTTGTGTTATCCCCTTATAAATAGAATTTTCAAAATGCACCGACATTCTTTGTTGACAATAGAAAATTTTGAGTTGTCCCTTACGGTTCGGACTGCGTATAAATTCTTTGTCTATATTTTGATGGTTTGTTGGGCGAAAGTGGAAGGATTTTGAATTATAATTTGAGTTCATATTTATTCGTTTTTGACTATTTTTTAAAATTTCAAATGAGTATATCTAAGTTGTCCCTTATAATATGGTTGCAATATGATATTCTTATCCAAAAGGGATTGAATGTTGATTTTGGAGACCTTTGTTGAATTTACTTAATTAAAATGTATTTTTACTATCTAAATTAGTTGAGATGGGTTATTACTTCAACTTTAGATATTTGGTATTGGTAAAAAGTAAAATGGACTTGAATTAAATGGGTATCTAAAGTTGAATTGACCGAGTGTGATTCAGAATTTTTATTCTTTGTAGAATTTGGACAGGTATAAGTCAAAGTTCCCACCTTTAAATGTTTCATCAAAAATTTTGGAATTGATGACAGGTAACAATTGTGCCTCTAATTTTGGAAGTCCAATAACTTGAGTTGGTATTGATCTTTTTAAGGATTTGAGATCTTAAAAATATATTGTTTCATTCGCTCCTTAAGATCAGAGTTGAAATTGTGGCTCCAATTTTGAAAAGGTTTAGGTATACATCCTAAATGGAACTGTCGAATAGCACTTTGCTTTTTTGATTCACTGTGCAAGTTTCATAAGGATATATTTTGAGTTATCCCACCTGGAATTATCGAATTGCACTTTGATTTTCTTAGTTCACTGTGCAAATTCCATATGGGAATATTTTTAGTTGTCCCGTCATAAAAAGAATTGTCAAAGTGCACTTTGACTTACTCTGTTCACATGGGAAAATTGAGTTGCCTCTTGTTATTCGAATTGCGGATGAATTCTTTAGTTATCTTTTGATGCGTTGTTGGCCCAAAGTGGAATGACTTCAGATTATAATCTTACTTCTTATTTATTCGTTTTGTAAATATGAGTTAGGTGTGCATTGTTAATGTAGTTGACAATTTTTGATTGTTATTGAAAATTTTGGATAACTATATCTAAGTTGTTCCTTATAATACGGTAATATGATATTTTTATCCAATGAGGGATAAAATTCTGGTTTTGAGGCCTTTATTGGGTTTACTAAATTCATTCTTTTTTCTTTCTAGTGCAATTGAGTTGAGTTTGTACTTCAACTTTTGATATTTGGTATTGGTCAAAAAGCCAAATGAAATTCGGTTAGGTGGGTATCCAGGTTGCCCCTTTGAAATGTTCCATCCAACTTTTGGTATTGATCGTGGGTAACAGTTTTGCCTAATTTTGAAAGTCCAATAACTTGAGTTGGTATAATGCCTCCAATTTGAAAGTCCTACTACATTGTTTGATATTGTGGTTCCAATTTTTGAAAGCCCAACAAAATTACTTTTATTCCCAATGCAAATTTCATATGCTTATATTTGATTTGTTGCTTATAATTCAGTTGTGACTATTTCTTGAGTCCAAATGATATTAAGAGTTTAATATCGCAATATTGGATGTGTAACTTGGGTGTGCAACCACATTGAGATTGAGGGAACAATTTTGGAAATATGTATTCATAGTCATGATAAGGTATGAGTATATTTGAGTTAATACTTTCAATCTTTTTGCAATATGAAAATGTTTGGTTATCATAAGAAACAATGATGGTTTTTTAGCCTAATTTCGTGTGAAATTGCCATATTACAATTTGGCTTTATATTGAATTTATTGCCAACATAAATTGTTATTGATCTTTGTAAGGATTTGAGATCTTAAAGATATATTGTTTCATTCGCTCTTTAAGATTAGAATTGAAATTGTGGCTCCAATTTTGAAAAGGTTTAGGTATACACCCTAAATTGAACTGTCGAATAACACTTTGCTTTTTTGATTCACTGTGCAAGTTTCATAAGGGTATATTTTGAGTTATCCCACCTGAAATTATCAAATTGCACTTTGATTTTCTTAGTTCACTGTGCAAATTCCATATGGGAATATTTTTAACTGTCCCGTAATAAAAAGAATTGTCAAAGTGCACTTTGACTTTCTTTGTTCACATAAGAAAATTTTGAGTTGTCTCTTGTTGTTCGGACTGTTGATGAATTTTTTATGTTTCTTTTGATGGTTTGTTGGCATAGTTCAAATATGATTTTTTTGTCCAATTGGTTTTTGAGCTCTTTATTAAATTTACGGATCTCAAATTTAGTTTTCTATCAAAATTTAATTGAGTTCGAATTGTACTTCAAATTTTGATATTTGGTAGAAAGTCCAAATGGACTTGGGTCAGGTGGTATCCTGAATTGAATTGATTGAGTGTGTGTGGTTCGAAATTTTTATTCTTAGTAAAATTTACACGTGCACATGCAAAGTTGTCCTCTTGAAATGTTTCATGAAGCTTTTTATATTGATCACATGTAATATATGTGCTTCCAATTTTGAAAGTCCTGTAACTTAAGTTAAGTTGATTCCAGTTTTGGAAGATAACCATGTAGAATGTAAAAAAAACATCAATGGATGTGGCAACATATTTAAAACTGAACTAGGTGAGTAGCTGTTAGAACGTTGCCGGAAAAGTCACTAGAATTGCGGTTGTGGTTGAGAAACCTTGAAAAATAAGAGACTTATTATACATAATTAGAGGATATTCTCTCATCTAAATCAAAGATTATATGCCTATATAATGCTATTATTGCAGTAAATATTGTATTCTGATTTTCTAAAGCTTTTTGTACGTGGATCTGATTCATGTCAAATTAGCTGATGTCTTCGGAAATCTTTTTGATGAGGGGACAATGTGCTTTGAATTGAACGTTCTTTGCCATTATATTGTAGAAATCTTTATATTTAAAGGCGATTCAGCTGGAGGAAGTGCTAAGCAAGGGCGTGACAGACACTTCCAGGTAAAATATACATGTTTCCATTAAAAGAAGTTAATTGTATTTGCACATACACCATTTAGCTATTTAGTTATTTCAATTTCATTCTTTTAAAATAAAGGTTTCACAAACTCATATAGCTAATAATTTTGTTTTGTAAGAGTTTCCCTTAGTTTGTTTAATCTATGTCTAGTATGTTTACAGTGGATATGATATATTATCTATATGATGTATTTAAAAGTAAATATCAGTTGCTTTTGAATCTTACTACTCCATTCAAATTATGATTCATGATTCAAAAATTTGCTTGGCGATTTACAACTGAAATCTCAATTTGATAACCTTGCCTAAAAGATTGAGTACTTAGGCAGTGACAGATGAACACACTCATTGGTTTTGTTATGTCTATGGGCAGTGTTAGGAAATAGATCTCATGGTGATTTATGTAGCGATGTTCACATAGTAGAATAAGGCTTTTGTTATTGTCATTAAAGCTTTATGTTACCTTTTGAGTGTAAGAAACATTATAACTAACGTAATGGTGTGATGAGTGGAAATATAAAATTGAGAATGTGGTTTTCATGCTACTAATGCTTATTTTTCTACTTCTTGTATCCAATCACTTGAATTCTGTTTACTGACATGTTGAGCACTTTGTTAGATTGGATTTCATTGTGTATAAAAGAATTATTTGGAGTTATGTAAGTGCATCTATTTACCAAAGCATATTTGATGCAGGCCATTCTCCCTCTGAGGGGTAAGATTCTGAATATTGAAAAGAGGGATGAAGCAGCAATGTACAAAAATGAAGAGATCCAAAATTTAATTTTCGGGCTTGATCTTTGTGTGAAGGTTAAAATACTTCCTGTTTCATTAATTTGCTATTAATGGCCTAGTTAAAGCACGCAAATAAACTGATAAAATCCGACTAAGAAATTTCGCTACCTTAAGAACGTTATAGTTACGATCGCCGTTCACTGGGGTCATCGGCTCCACTGTCATCAAGTCACTAACTTCTTTGATCTTCTATCACTGGACAGGCGTCAATAATTAGTGAAAGTTCTGAAAGACAGGCCATGATTAAGTGTAAATAAATTATAGAATATTACTAAATTGAGATATCTTCAATTGCTAAATTGTAAGTTTTTGTCTTTGTCATTTTCTTCTTAATTATATTGAAACAGAAGTAATTTGACATATGATCTAGAGTCTAGTGGAAAAGTAACTTGTATGAAGTTCAAATTTGAAAAAGTAAATTCAATCTTTGAATTGCTGAGATTTCCAAATGGAGGCCAACAAAAGAACCAAGTAACTTGGTAGAAGTTTTGTGCACTGTTGTCATGGTATTATCTCAACCTTTTTGAGTTGCTGGGTAAATTCAATCACTATTGATCATTGCAGCGGTGGATGTTGTTGTCTACGGGAAATTAATATTTAAATTTTGTAACTTGAGGACGATTGAAGTTCTGATATGAAATTCAACGTGATCATGATGGATTTCGAATGCTGAAAAGAAGGATGTGGTGGTAATGTCATCAACAACCTAACACTCATTGCTTGTTACAAAAGATGGGATTTTAGTGTTTAACTTTGAAATATTCATCAGTTATCACCAATTAAAGTTGACAGAGATTGAAATGTCAAACTTGACTTAGCTTTGGTTTCTTGTGTATCAGCTATTATAACTGGTTGTGATTTATATAATCATTTTGAACCACTTTTAGTGTATTAAAACTAGAATGGACCGATCTTATTTCCACTTTTTATGTGTATTTAATATTTTTTGGTTTCAATAAACAAATAAATTCCCATTAAATAAGGAAAAAAAATAGAGTATATAGCATTATGAGTTAAACTAGTTTTAAAAGTTGTGAATTTATTTATTTTTTCTTAATTGAGCGATTTTGGTTTAAATTTTGATTTAAAAATAAAGAACGGAATAACATTTAACAAAACTAGATTATTGATTATATTTAAATACCATGCTTTAAGGTAACTTGCATATAACAAATAAGTCGGTGTGACTATTAAAAATTATTTCACAATTTAAATATATTGTACTTACAAAATGTTATATTTATAAAAAATGGTAACAATTTTGAGTTATAACTTTTGATTATGAGATTTAGTAATTTTTTTTATGAGGATAAGAGAAAATTTAAATTATGAATACAATAATAATTATAAAAAACGTCACAATAGTAGGATTCCAAGTGAGAATTCGGTTCAGTAAAAATAGGCATGAAAAGCAGAACACCTAATTCACATTCACCTCATTACTCCTTTATTTAACCATTATTTATTATAAAATATTTCAGCTCTGTAATATAAGAAATGACTGTTTTTGTGGATATATACATATATTTTACACTATACAACCTCTTGCTACAAAATACAGCAGACAAATTTTCTACAGTAGCTTTAATTCTATGAAACATAAGCTGAAGATGATTGTTGACCTAAATAGTAATCTTCTAAGAAGGAAACATCACTGCACACTGCAATCCATGGATGATTGTACAAGATAACAGCATTCTGAAAGCCATAACCATCAATAATTGGTAATGGAAATCCTCTCTTTAATTTGAAGTTCAAGTATGGAAGGACAACAGTTTTGAGGACACTTGACATTAGTGACTGCAAAAGTTGGAGATAAAGATTAACTTGTAGTTTGAAGAATCATTCATAATGATTAAGATTTAGCAACCAATTATTTGAAACTAGAAATTAGAAAATGTAAGACTACTTTTAATCTGGTTTACCTGAATCAGACGCATGTGCAGTTTCCCTATTTTGCTCCATTTCAAGTATGTAGAAAAATCCTGTAATATGAGCCTACCAACAATGTCATTTCCTACAATTTCTACAGCACATGAAGCACTAATTTCCTGTAAGAAAAATAGAACTTGTTAAATATGATAATTGGTTAATGGTGATAAAACAGAGATCATGGACATGCTGAGTCAGAAAAAGTATGATTAGTCACTTGGAAACTTTAGTCAGTGTAACTTGCTTTTGCATATGGCAGCAATATGAGAATAACACAGACGTTTAGTTTCCTGAAAGATTGCAGTTAAAAAGTGAATTTTAATCCTAATTCAGCCAGTTTGTAAAATAAGATTTGTATTTATTTACATACCATAAATTAATTTTATTTTTATTCGATGTGAGATCTTCAAGAGCTAACTTTAGGAATTTTTAGGTATCAAATTAAACACATTTGGTTCTTATCGTGGACATTATTTAGCATACCACTGAGATGGATGCAACAGGTATGACTTCAAAATCTTCCAGAACCTCAATTGTTATATCTACAAGAATAGTTGCACCAACATCTTGATATGTCAGTTGTATAACTGGTGGAGAAGACATAGAGATGTTAAGCTGCATGTCATCATTTGGATATCGCTTGTATAACTGGGGAACTATGAATCTCCATTCAGCAGTGTTCAAAATAGCCTGATCAGGAAGTTCATCAACAATCAATTCCATTTTACCTGCCTGAGCACAAAAACAACATAAAACTGTGAAACTACATTTTCAATCTATGATAAAGCAAAAGCATCCAACTTAAATGCTTAAAATTCAACTATTCAGAAACTTACAGTGAAGTAAACTTGGGAAGCAGATTTGAACACGTTTTCATGTATTGATACTTTTATCATCTTTGGTAAACCACCACAGGCAGAAGAAATCTTCAATTCTTTCTGGTGGTAACTTTGAGGTAGTAACACTTCCTTTTTCTCTGTGAATAAACCATTAATTGCTATAGCAATGGAGGAACTGCTCAACACAGGATTGCCAACAAAAGAAACATTTAGTGTAGCAGTTTTGTCTAGTGAGACATTCTTTGGAAGAGAGTTCAAAAAATTGTCAAGCTTCATTATCCCTTCTTTTATTTTCTCTGAAATACCCTCTTCAACTGCAGATGCTATATTCCCTTCCAAAGCATCAACTAGCCTGAAGCAAACATAAAGAACTCAATGGCATAATATCTTCATTGAAGTATATGGGACCATAAATGCAATCAACTAACTTTGCCAGAATATGCATATTCAGTTGTAAACAAAAGACTGATATGCTTAATTTCAGAAAAAGTTCTCATGACATATAAACTGTGACTCTGCATTCCAAGGAATAAATTGTTGTAAAGTCAATAGAAGCAGATTTTTCTGTTCTCTTTCTTTCAAGTCACATTAGACCAAAGTAGGGAATAGAATTGAAACATGGCTTTGTTATAGTAATAGTTTACCAAATGCTCACCATGGGAATGTGAAAACACTAATAAGCAAAGAATTTGTTCTCAAAAAAAGAATATGTGAATAGTGTCTATTTTTCATAAAAACATGGATCAAGAAGATTGCTTACAGTTGGTAAAGCCAAGATGCACCTCCGTCCAACTTTATAGACAAGTCTCCCACATAACATCCATAATCTAAGAGAGACAACTTCAGAGTTCCTTCTTGGTTCCTTAAATTTATTGTAAGCCCCACTTGCATACCTGTAACCTTTAAACATAGTACAAAACTTCTGAATGTTGAATTCAACCATGTAAACAACAATTCAACAAAATTCTGCAACTGCAGCCATAGAAAACTACAAAAGGGGATAGTGAAAAGTATAAACCTGAGAGAAATTCTCAGTTGTGTACCTTCACTGAAGCAGTTCCTTTATCCGAAATTCCAATTGGAATTAACCAAGAGCTAACAGTGTACCTCCACCTCATACTTAAATTAACAATGGCACCTGAAACAACAAGAACAATTCCATTCTCTCCCGTCTTAACAGATGAAGAATTGACCTGAACATCCGTAATTGTGATGTTAGAAAGAACCACTTTAGCATTTCCAACAAGAGAAACCTGTGCAGAATTTTCAATCTCTGGCAGCTGAAGCATAACAATGGAAGCAATACCCTTCTCTATCAGCAACTCCTTGGCATATTCAAGACCCTTGTCAGATATGACCCCAGAGATGAAACCATCTTTAAGGGGTTGCACATAACCACATGTCAAAACCGACAGAAGGCACAACACAGAGAAAAAAATAGAGGGTGCCATGGATTATTTAATTGAACCCTATGAGAGGGATAAAGTTAGCACCAGCATCAACTCTGCATAAAAATTGAAAATTTCTTAAGAGCGTGATGGTTTTACTATGTTCATGATGTAAAAGATGAAAATTTTGAGACACCCATGTGATGAAACAGCAGGGTTAGGAAAGGGTTTCCAAAAAAGGTTGTTGTGTTGAAACTTTGGAGTTTGGGTTGTCTGAGACGTATGTAGCAGGAAGTGGTTGGTACGTGCGTTGTTGTTGTTTTGGTTAGAGTTTCCGTGTTATCGACCAATGATTCCTATGTGAGCTTTTGGTATATTCTTACTCTTGAAAACGGATGATTCACATTCTAAGCAGCACTTTTGTTTGCGTGTGGCACCAGACAGCTAAACCAGATTCACTTGGAATGCTAATTTTTGTTTTTCTTTCATGTTTCATCTTTCGAGAGTCATTAGTCAACGGTAGAATTCAAGAATTTTGTTAGAAAATATGTTATGTTCAAGAATTTCTATAATTTCTCTATCTTCTCTTTAAAATTTTGATCCAATCTTTAATCTCTTTCACGATTCAAGCATACCTTAGAGCTTATGGCATCAAGGGCAACACATCTAATATCAAGTTCTCAAATAGAGTAAATTCAATTTCTACCCTATTTTAGAATCAATCTTTGATTTGGATGCATGTGATATCTTTAGTCTTGTATGTCATCTTAAGAAGTTCTCTAAAAATCCTTATTCTAATTCTAAGATGTGCTTGAATTATTAATGATAGTTTAGGATAGATAGAGACAATAGAAGTATAAGTCTAATCTTTCCTTTTGAATTACAACTTAATATCTACAGTTGGAGAATTGTACTGTATACTATTCTTGTACCTATTGATATATTTAGGTTAAATTATACTTTTAGTCCCTATTTTCGTAGTAAAATTTGAATTTGGTCTCTCAATTATTTTTTATCTCAGTCTGGTCCCTATTTTGGGAAATTTGACCCAATCAAGTCCTTTCCGTTAATGGTGGAGTAACGGGTGTTAAATGGGGTGCCACGTGTCAGCTTCTGGATTTTTTGAATTTTTTTATTATTTTTTGAATTTTTTTTATTATTTTTTTATTTTTTTAAAATTTTGCCATGTGTCAAACGGACATCGTGCCACGTGGCAGTGACAGTGCCACGTGTCACTATTTGGGAGTTGTCATTTTCTCATTCTCAATTTGGTCCCTGTATTTTATTTTTTGTCTCAATTTAGTCTTAATTTTTGTAAAAATTGTGCAATTTTGTCCCTCTCCAAATTGAAACCAAATTTAATTTCTATATAAATATGCACAAATATTTCTATCAAAATTGATATTTCAAATATATATTTTTAACAAGATTAAGTTTATTTTAATTTATATTTTGCGTTAAACTTTATTTAAAATTGTTTTAAAGTTGTTAATAGAAAATAATGTTAATAAAAAAATTCATAAATTATATTGATATTTTATTACATTATACTTTAATATTGTTTTTTATTTGAATTTATAT
>Ga0209589_1003143_pt1 | contig 28959 bp, 11 predicted proteins | sample CowpeawhiteBW_FD_187525 | JGI IMG/M metagenome (GOLD analysis project Ga0209589, IMG submission 187525) | Root nodule microbial communities of legume samples collected from California USA - Cow pea white BW (SPAdes) (version 2) | ecosystem: Host-associated > Plants > Roots > Nodule | place: USA...
GGGAGTGAATACTTTTAAGCCTTATCTTGCATAGCAAGTGGCGGCACACATCCACTCATCTTCAAGGTTGCCATGGCTTCTAGCCTAGCCTTGTAGTGGCGTGTTTCTCACATTTTTACCATTTCTTCCCTTTCCATTTTATGTTTTCTTCTTCCTTTAATTGTTCTTGGTTTTCTATGGTTTATGTGCTTTCCATTTCCTTTTTGTTTTGAATCAATCCATCATCTTCTTCTCTTGAGCTTTGTGAAAGGAACCTTCACATCTAGATAGCTTACTATCTTAATGTCCAGTGGGGATTTCACTTAGCTTTCTTAATCAACTCACACCATATTCAATAATCTTAAAAAGAAACAAGATAATCCTTCATCAACGTGTGGTCAATATTGATTACCAAAAAATTTAGGTATAATTACTTATTTGGTACCCCAACTTTTTCGTTAAGTTCAATTTGGTACCCAAACTTTTGGTTTGTTCAATTTAGTACCCCAATTTTCTAAAGAGATTCAATTTGGTCTTCTCCGTTAAGTTGGAGTTAACACCGTGTCCGTACAGGACATGTGTCAAGCCATGGAATTTTTATTTTTTTTTCATTTTTTTAATAAAATATTTTTTTTTCAAAAAAATTTAAAACTGCCACGTGTCAGTTTATCATCATGCCACGTGGCAGCTTACAATCATGACACATGATAGTAGTAATAGTTGTTTTCAATTTAGTACCCCAATTTAAATTTTTGGTTCAATTTAGTACCCTAATTTTTTTAAAATGATTCAATTTCGTCCTTTCCAATTTGAGGCCAAATTAGTAACTAAGTTTAATTATAACTTATATATACATGTTAAAATAATTGTTTTGAATTTATACATCAAATCACTACACCTAAATATTCGAATTATTTTATTTTTTACAAGTGTAAAAAAGTTTCATGTGTAAAAAAATACAAAAGTTAAAATGTAAAAAATAAAATAATTTAAGTATTTAGGTGAAATGATTTGATGTATATATTAGAAAAAGTTATTGTAACATGTTGTAATTAAGCTTATTTACTAATTTGGTCTCAAATGGGAGAGAACGAAATTGAATCATTTTAAAAAATTGGGGTACTAAATTGAACCAAAAATTTAAATTGGGGTACTAAATTGAAAACAACTATTACACTACTGTGTGTCATGATTGTAAGCTGCCACGTGGCACGATGATAAACTGACACGTGGCAGTTTTTAAATTTTAAAAAATAAATAAATTTTTTTGAAAAAGAAAATATTTTTTTAAAAAAAATTAAAAAAATTAAAAATTGTATGGCTTGACACTTGTCCTGTACGGACACGATGTTAACTCCAACTTAACGAAAAGGACCAAATTGAATCTCTTTAGAAAATTGGGGTACTAAATTGAACAAACCAAAAGTTTGGGTATCAAATTGAACTTAACAAAAAAGTTGGGGTACCAAATCAATAATTATACCAAAAATAATATTTGTGGACAATTCAGAGATGTCATTTACAAATACATGGTTGTTGTAACTATGTTTGTTGATGCCATTTCATTTGCAAGTGGCCATGTGGTCAAAAATAAAATACCAAACCAACTTCATTCCTGCAAAAAAATATTTTATCACTATTGGATGAATCTGGATACATAATTATCCATTAATACCTAGAACAAGAAGCGCATGCATAATGTATTTGAATATACCTAATAATTGGTTCCCTATGACACAATTAGTGTTTCATGTGTGCTATTTTGAATTGAAGTCAGTAGGGAAACAAATCCACTGCATTAGACTTCTTCAACCTGGCAAAAGAAATTTAAGTTCAATTATTGCACCCCAAATGATGTCAATAACGAAAAAGTTAAATGGTTAGTAGAAGATGACGTTGTTAACTCTGAATTACCTGTGTCGGATGAGTATGCGTAAGGACTTCTGATTGGTTACTGCATGGCATTAAATCTGTATCCAAAAGTCCATCCCTATAAAGAATAACCAAACAATAAAAAAAAATATGTGATGATATTATAAAAAAATTACTTCAATTCAGATTGATTAATTGGATTTCATTAATTGCACATACCATTTCAGCCCCACAGTCTTTATTTTTTGCACCCGTAGACTTTCTTCTTTTACCAACCTTCTCCACAATGGATTTCAATCTCGTCGATCGGGGTCTTCCCTTTCTTTTAACAGAAATACGACTGCGGACACATTGGTTGGATGACACGGTTTGTATAGGACAATCATTTCCAGTCTCCAATTGAACCCCCTTATCCGGATTATCAAAAGATGACAATCCATGATCATATGCAATGGAGTCCAATTTCTTAAACAAACATCGTGTTCCGTTGTCTGACTCGCATGCCACCTCCGCAATCTCATAGAAACGCTTACAAAGTGCATCATACCTTCTGACATTCGCTTCTTCCTTATCAGAATTGCTTGCAACCCTTATGTATGTGTGCCTTCTACGCTGCAGCTTGCTCCATCTTTTTAAAACATATTTATCTGGCACACTTTTAACGCCCTCTTGCCCATACACGACTAAGTAATGCCTACAAAGTATTCCTCTAAACTCAAACAAAAGGCAAGTGCATTGTATGTGAAGCGTGTGATGATCAAACAAAACATCATGATACTTGTCTGCGCATTGACCTTTCCACATAAATTCTTCTTGAACATGGTATTTTGAGGTTCCCGCTTCCACTGAAACTTTTTTAATCATAAAATTCATTTTACACCTAAATTCGTGTTGAACCTCAGCAAACTTAGCATGAGTTTATTCAGCCTAGAATTGTCTCTCAATAATGGAGTGTGAGCCACATAGAATTGTGGTATTCAAGGATGCAAAGTCGGTCTCACACTCCTTCTCGGCCTTTTGCCTAATCGCATTCTCATATTGAACCACGAATTGTTGCAATGTCGTTGTCGAATTGATGAAACCATCGAAGAATGCGTTCATGCTCTCACTTCGTTACGTAGTCAACATACCTGCCCAAAAGTTATTCTTCAAATAACATGGCACCCAATGATGTCTATCTTCATAAAGTGTTAAAAGCCATGCATTTTCATCTAATCCATTTTCTGTGATGAACTTATCCCAACCACACTCAAAAGCATCAACACTCACTGACTCGTACACCAACTGCTTCATGTCATGCTTAATTTGCTTGTAACTTGAGTACCCTTGCAACTTCTTAGGCACTTTTTTCATGATGTGCCAAAGGCACCACCTGTGTCTTGCATTGGGAAACACAATTTCAATAGCATTTTTCATGGCCTTGCATTGGTCGGTCACAATTTCAAGTGGTTCCTTATTTGACATGCTACGCAACCAACATGTAAATAACCATACAAATGTTCTAGTGTCCTCTGATGATAACAACCCACAACCTAATAAAATGGATTCACCGTGATGATTTACACCTACAAATGGGGCAAAAGGCATGTCATACTTATTAGTCAAGTATGTGGTGTCAAATGACACAATATCCCCAAAATCGACACATGCCGTTCGACTCCTACCGTCCACCCAAAACACATTAGTAATTCTGTTGTCGTGATCGACGTTGATTTCAAAGAAGAAATCCTTATTTAATTCCCTCATCCTCGAGAAATGATTAAACAATGCTTGCCCATCACCATCCTTAACCAGCGCTCGTCTCTGCTGACCAATATAGTTCCTGACATCCCTTTCCACAAAATCCAAGTTCTCATAACCTCCAGCCTCAAATACCAAGGACCGAAAACTTTTGTTCAAACACACTCCCGCTTGATCATTGATATCGATTACTATTTTTGCCTGCATATTTATCTTCCTATTACCGCGCACAAGCCTTGATTTGTGTGGACTTAAATGGTGATTATGTTCCTCCACCACACTTGTAATCAACCATTCCCCTTCCTTTTTAACAGCCGTAACACGTGTAGGGCATCCCTTTCTTTGTGTTGGAATGGTTTTTTTTTTTTTCGGGGGGATGTTGGAAACATAGGTTCCTTCTTGAGAACAAACTAGTTTGACGTAGTAGAGCTCATTGTCATCATCTTTCTTTGATGTTCTGATTCGGACACCGAAACCACTTCTGATTGGATGTTGTTTATAAAATTTCTTTAGTTCATCCACACTTTCGAAAGTCATCCCCACTTTAGGAAGCAAACCCAAGCGGGTTTCACCACAGTTGTTGTTGGTTGAAACATAGTCAATGTTGTTACAATTGTTTCAGGGATATCATCTTCCAGTAGATTAATGCTGTCCAGACCCAGAGTTTGTGTTTCTTCCATGTTATTTTCTTGAATAAAGAATCAATGAAGTTCATTAGTGTTACTTTCAATACACTATTCTACCAAAGTAAAAAATGCGTATTAAACATTTATATGGCAAAGAACGTGAACTATTTTGTTAACAAAATGAAGGTGCAATTAATCATGTGGTGTGAATCACGAGAAGAAGCCAAGACAATGTACTTTCGAAAATTTATGGCAAAGTAAAGGAACCCTAAAACTTAAACTACGACCAAAAAAATGCCGGAGGAAACCATTAATGCGGTAGTTAAGTAGAATGGATAATGAATGAAAGCATTTAAGAGCGAACTTACTTGATCAAGGCCCCACCAACCAAAGGCCGATTCCTAAATAGTAACCATCAATGCCTTTGTGCGTGGAGAAAAAAGAAACAATGGCCATGGACAATGGGTTTTGTGAGCCTTCCCAAATGCATTAAATGAATCAAAGTAGGTTGGTGAAGAAAGAGATGACGTTGAAAAAGTAGGCGGGACTGTCCAATATAACAAGGTATTAATTACATGGTTAAGAAGAAACGTAGTGAATAAGCTATCCAATGGCATTTTGGTACAATTATCCATCACTTTTGAATTATAAATTAAATAGGAAGCTTAAAACTAGGGGTGGCAAAACGGGCTGGGCCCAACGGGCCAGCCCGTCAGCCCGTGCTAAAAGGAACGGGCTGGGTTGAAGATTTCAACCCGTCAGCCCGTTATGGCCCGTCCCGTCCAGCCCGTCAACTTGACGGGTCAAAGTACAGGCTGGCCCGTCCTGGCCCGTTGGCCCGTTTTAAAAAAATAAAATAAAATAAAATTAATTAAAAAGATTAATTTTTTAGATTATATATTTTAAATGTAGAAATATATAATAGTATTGTAATTTAAATCATTAACACTTACAAATTAAGTTTGAATTATTAGTTATAATTGAATAATTGAATATGTAAATTTAATAATTATTTTAACTTATCTAATTAAAAACATTAACTAATCAATTAAAAGTTAAAATAATATTTTATTTGATTAAGTATGACTTTAATAATAATTTATATGTATATATAAACAAATTTAAAAAATAAAACAAATTAAAAAATTTGAAAACTAATTAAAAAAATTAAAAAAATTAAAAAAAAAACTAGACGGGCCAGCCCGGCCCGGCCCGTTAGCCCGTCCTATACGGGACGGGTTGTGATTATTGGCCCGTTTCTATTTGACGGGCCAACCCGTCCCGGCCCGTTTTTTGATGGGCCACATACGGGCCGGGCCAAAACGGGTCGGGCTGGCCCGTTTGCCACCCTTACTTAAAACCATTACCTCAACGACATCAACTTTCCTCTCTGTTCCGCTACTAACGTTGTGCATTGTGGTCATCCCCGGTCCTGTTTTTTGGTGACTACGACGTTATTGAAAATTTTTATCGATTACTTTATTCATTTTCTCTTACATTTTTTTCAATGTAATGAAATTTTTTCCGGCTACAACAAATATGTAGGTTGAAGATATGGATGCATGGGAGGGCCTTGACATTGATGAGTCAGATGTCATGTCATTCATCCGGAGATGCAATTCCAACACAGAATTCATTTCCGGCCCTACAGGAAATGCACAAGCACTTATACTAAACAGAGAATCGGAGGAACCTGAAAATACGCAACAATTGATGAGGGAAATTGCTGCTGCAGGTGATGCACAAGACTTCAACCCAAATGCTTGGAAATGGGCTTGTAGGTTTGTTGAATGCCATGGTAAGCAGGTGTACCACTAAAAATAGGGTTACGTTAAACACATCATTATGTTTAAAGATAACAATCATCCATGCTTTCAGGTTTAGTTGCTGAAGGGGACATCAAAAATTTGATTTTACTCTTTTCTAGGAAATCAATGGAAAAGATACCTTTAGTTGTCTGTATGGTCAAAGAATGTCACCCCAACGGGTTGGGTGACATGTCCATAGTTATTAAGGTAAAATGCCATTAAGGGTTGTGTGAAATTAATTTGAAATGCATCTAAATTTTGTTCTTTAATTTGATCAGGACCCTTCAATTACAGCAAAGGCAAGCGTCCACAGAAAAGCTATCATGGATCCTGAGTTTGGTTCCCATATTGTTGTTGGAGCATCCATGATTTTGAAAAATGTATTATCACTGCCTCATGCGTTTGCACTGAATTTGGGTTTTCATAATTGTTATGAAATATAAATCTAAAATCTTAAATATGATTCATCAGGTTTCTTGTTTCGGTCACAAGCCATGGTTGCCTCCTTACCTGAACATCACCGTTTGCAACATTGTGAAGGTTAATATTGTATATTACATTTATATTAATACTTTTTAATGATTTTTATATTTAAATTAGAAAGTCATATTAAATTCATAATTAATAGGTATTTAAGAATGACATTAGTCCACCAACTGACCATGAAGTTGAAGCTTCTATGCCCGTTGTGCAAAACTACCCAGGAGAATATCTTGATGTTGACGACATATTGAAGAAGTTGGCCCCTCCACCTAAAGTTGTTATAACTGGTTACCATGAAGACACTTCTGTTGCTGGATCATAATGTGGTCGATGTCCTAATGCTGCTATTTCTCTTGGTGCGGACTCACTACATGGAACTTATGATGCACATCCCGATGGGGCTACCATATTTGATGTTGAATGCCTTGATGCTTAAGCTATGGATTTCAGTAATCATTTTGTCATCCCTCCATTATTAAGTATTATTGGTGTATTGTGTTCATGTGTCTGCTGAACACCTTCTCTACGTTTTGGAAAAACTTTTTGTTAATTGTTTGTAGTATTGGATATCATTCCATGAGTGAATGTGTTTTGTCAATGGAGAAGGATACTATTTTAGTAATGATTGTTGGACCCCATGCTTTGGACACCATTAAAACACACCAGATTAATTTCTATTCAAACCAAGTATTAATTTTAATTGTCAGAATTGTTGGCTAACCCATATTGACATCTAACATGCTACCCAAGCACATATAAACTGTAATCCAGCATATAGTTTTTGGATAAATATGTTGTAACATTTGTTAATAAAATAATTATCTCAGGGCATTGCTGGATCCCACTATGCTCCCCCCTTTGAAGACAGACAATATTTAATTTGTTCTAATAAATGCATAGGTTATAAGTGACAAAAAACATGTGTGGACCTTGTTGAAATTTATCATGCGATCCAATCAAATGTAAGCTGTAACCCAGGATAGAATTTTTGGACAAATTACTTATAACATATTTTAATAAAATAATTATCCCAGGGCATTGCTGGGCCCCAGTTTGTTCCCTCCTTTGAAGACACACAATATTTCATTTTTTTAATAAATGTGTAGTTGATAATTGACAACAAATATTGGTGGACCTTCTTCAGAACTAACGTGCAATCCAAACACAAATAATATGAAACCCAGGACATAGTTTTTGGACTAATAGGTTGTAAGGTATTTTAATAAATTTATTATCCAAGGGCCTTGGTGGACCCCAGTTTGTTCCCCCCTAGGAAGACACACAATATTTCATTTCTTTTAATAAATGTGTAGTTGATAATTGACAAAAAATATTGGTGGACCTTCTTCAGAACTAACGTGCAACCCAAACACAAGTAATATGTAACCCAGGACATAGTTTTTGGACAAATTACTTCTAAGGTATTTTAATAAATTTATTATCCAAGGGCCTTGGTGGACCCCAGTTTGTTCCCCTCTAGGAAGACACACAATAATTTCATTTCTTTTAATAAATGTGTTGTTGATAATTGACAACAAATATTGGTGGACCTTCTTCAGAACTAATGTGCAACCCAAACACAAGTAATATGTAACCCATAACATAGTTTTTGGACAAATTACTTGTAAGGTATTTTAATAAACTTATTATCCAAGGGCCTTGGTGGACCCCAGTTTGTTCCTCCCTAGGAAGACACACAATATTTCATTTCTTTTAATAAATGTGTAGTTGATAATTGACAACAAATATTGGTGGACCTTCTTCAGAACTAACGTGCAACCCAAACACAAGTAATATGTAACCCAGGACATAGTTTTTGGACAAATTACTTCTAAGGTATTTTAATAAACTTATTATCCAAGGGCCTTGGTGGACCCCAGTTTGTTCCTCCCTAGGAAGACACACAATAATTTCATTTCTTTTAATAAATGTGTTGTTGATAATTGACAACAAATATTGGTGGACCTTCTTCAGAACTAATGTGCAACCCAAACACAAGTAATATGTAACCCAGGACATAGTTTTTGGAGAATTTACTTGTAAGGTATTTAATAAATTTATTATCCAAGGGCCTTGTTGGACTCCACAATATTTTTTTTGTTTTCAAAAATGTAATGTAAAATAATTGACAACAAAGATTGGTGGACAATATTCAAAATGAACTAGACACTCATGACCATGTAAAGTGTAACCCATCAAAGAAATTTTGGACAAAAACATTCTAACAGATTTCTATAGTTTGAGTGGAGTAGCATTTGTCCCACACATATCTATATTGAAATGAACACAAACAAATGAAATTGTCATACAGTACGAACCTGTCATTACCAATAACAAAAAATATCATTTTTTAAAGAACATTCTTCATATATAAGGTCATAAACAACTTCTAATTCAAAATATTTGACACATAATAATAATTTCAAACTATTTCATCAACCTCTTTATCCCATAACTCGCATACGGAGTTCGAATAGAACGACTTTTGTAACGTGTGCGTGGTTGATGCTTCATTCGCGCATACATATTGCTTTCCTCCATTTCGTCACACATGTCATTGCTTTTATGAACTTCATCATCTTCCTCAACAGATTTGCCTCCCAAATCAAAACTATGATCATTTGTCTAAGAAGCAGAACCATTTTTGTCATAACATGGATCATATTCCTTAGGCGGTTGTTTCCTTCTCTCCTTCATCTTTGTTTTTAGAATATCAATTGATTGCTTAAGTTCCTCAATAATCGCTTCTTGTTCTAAAATTTCACGCATAAGGTCTTCCTTCTCTTGTAAAGAACACCCTCCTTCATTTGTCCTTTGAACTTTGCCAAATCCACACCTATATTCATGAAAACCTTTTTGGACAACTAAATGTTTAAGCTCTTCTTCTGACACGGCAACATCATGCAAAACCTACCCTCATGAAGAACATAAACCAACAAGCAAAACTAAATCATTCAATAAATTGATTCAATAATAAACACAATAAAGTTAAAAATTATAAACAAAGATCAAACTAACCGCCTTCTTCTTCAAACTACGACTAACTACGGAATCCCCAACTTTAACATCCATCCAATGCAATATTCGTGGAAATTGGCTGGTGGGAGTTCCTCCCTTTCTCTTCCAAATCAACAAATGCTCAAAAGCCCATAACTGTAACAAAATTTTAACAAAATTTTAACAGCCTTAACTAATAATTCGAGATCATAATTAATAAAACAACCAATTAACGAATAATTTATTATACCTGTAACAAATAAACACAACCATCCACATGAAAGTATTTCGCATTTCCTTCGTCGCTCAACAACAATGAAGCAGTACATAGACTCCTAACCAAGTACTCATACACAAGACTACCCCAATTATATTTTCCTAGACTTCCAAAGTCATCCACAATGTTGAACAATATCGGAAAAATTCTATCACTGCGACTAGACAATAGAAACTCACATATGCCTATCAAAACATACAATCTACAAAAATCAACTACACTTAAATCTCCATGATGTTGCATTAAGAATTCATAAACCATTTTGACATCAACGTTTTCATCATCAAAGTGTTTCCTACACTCACTATGAACAAAACCCTCATCCAAATCAATTTTAGTTCCAACAACCATCAACCCTAAACCTAAGCATACATCTAATAAAGAAAATCTAACAATTTCTTTAGTAAGGCGAAAACCTCCTCTCCTCTCAACCCAAACATTAACCAACTAATTCAGAAGATTTCTACTTATCTTCATAGACTCTTTCAACTTCGGCATCCAAGAAAATGATGTTTTTTCTAGACAAATAATTTGTTCTTGTGTTAAGTTCTTATTTAGAGAACCAAGATATTGCGTCCGATATGAATGTCTAAAATAAATCTGCATCCACCATAAAAAAAATACATCAAGTCATTATTTAATAGATATATTGAACAACCTTATATGACTATTTCCAAACTCATACCTTCGTCTCAGTTATACAACCATCGTCTTCACTAGCATCAGTCATGATTCCCAATTCAGATCTTCAGTTCACAAAAATAAATATAAATCAAATCATTCATAATGTATTCATAAATCATTTTCACAACATAAATGCACACATGTATTCAAGTGCATTTATCAAATATAACAAACAAAACTAGTAATCAAATATTGACCAACTGTTAACTGAATCCACAGAACAGTACTATGTATGTAGCCCCCAACAAATTGCTCTAATCATTGCACCGATTGCACAAAATAATTGCACAAATCAATTGGACAAATCAATTGCACAAATCAATAACCAATTGCACAAAACAATAGACATCAACACAAACTAAGAGTGCAAAAATAAGTAGTTCAAAAAAGATAAACATCGAACGTTCTCACCAACGAAACCAACGACTGCAAAATCTGGACGACAAGTACGTTCCAAAAATCCCTCTTCTTGCACCTCACATTCGCCTCCACGTCCAACGGTTTGGCAATGACTGTGTCGAAAAACAAGATAGTGTTGTTCAGGGGGAGGGGAAAAGGGATTTCGGGTTCGGGTTCGGGTTTATGACAACTGATACGGGTTCGGGGATTGAGCAATGAAAGAAGAAAGGTGCGGGGAACTATTGGTGGAGAGGGAAAGGGATTCGGGTTAGGGTTTCTCGAAGAGGGGTTTTGGGGTTTCAACAATCAGGCCAGAAGGGGTTCTGTCATGGGATTTGACGGTGGAGCAGAGGTTTGTGTGAGCGGGAAGGGTTTTGTGGCGCGCTTTCAAGAACACGTAGAGCAGAGGTGTGTGTGTGTGCGGGAAGGGTTTTGTGGGGCGGCGGTTGCGAGAAAAGGTCGACCAGAGGTGTGTGTGTGTGTGGGACGGGTTCTGTGCAGAAGAGGTTGAGTGTTTTGTGATGAGTGGCGAGTGGCAAGGGAGGGTTTGTGGGCACCTTTCGAGAATCTGGAGCGGTGGAGGAGAGGCGTTTTCGAAAACGAAAATAATTTGAGCGGACTGGTGTGTGATGAGTGCGGAAGTGGCTACACGCGCGAGTGCGTCCCCAAACGCTTCACCACTGTCATTTCATTTTTCAGTTATAAAAAAAAAATTAAATGAAATAGCTGATGCCACGTCAGGTGGTAACAAAAGTGGTCATATTTGGGTGTCAATGTATCATTTCTCTAAAAACTGTACTTAAAATGCCTAAACTACAATATGTCTCCCAACACTTATTTCACACATTGTACTCAATGTAACAATGGACATATTTATTTTAGGGAGAATCTTAAAAATATATGACATCTAACTCAATCTTCCATTTGACAAAATTTATTTTCTTTAATTTCATAACATACAAGCCACCTTGCACACTTTTGTGATTTTTATATTTTTGCTTTCGTTAATTAAAAGATATATTTTTAAATTTTTTATTAAAATCCAACTACTCTTATTTCCAAAAATACTGAAATTAATCATGCATGAATATTTAGTTTTTATTCAAGAATGTTTTCAAATGTATTTATAAATAACCTCATCTTCTATTGCAACACCTCCTCCTCTTTGTGAATAACATTAAAAGTAGTCAACGATTAATCTTGTTTTGAGACTATTTTTCAAGCTTTTCCCTCATCTAATAAAATATTATTCATATACAAAGATGGATTAATACCTGGGATGCTAGACAAGGTCCATCCATCTGATCTATGATGCTCCTTTATCTCTTGCAATACTTGCTTCAGGTATAACTTGATATATGTTAGAAGTGCGCTTTAAGCCTAACTCAACCCTACAAAACCGACTTGTAAGGTGAGGTTTGCACCCCACTTATATATTGTGAATTGGCCTTATCTCTAATCGATGTGGGTGGGCTTTAAGCCTAACTCAACCTCACAAAACCGGCTTGTAAGGTCTTATCTTTAGTCGATGTGGGACTTCCAACAATATAGTATAAGGACAAACGAAGGTATCAATCCAAGGAGAGATAAGAAATATGAGTGAATGCATATTTGCTAATTTGATCTAAGCGGAGGAAATCAAATATACTAACTTTAAACTAACTAAAAATATACTAACAATGCAACTAATATGTTGAATGTAGGTAATCCTAAATCTATATGTAGAATAAGCTATACGAATGTAAAATCTATGATTTATCATGCTAAACTGATCTACAATGCCTGGGCATGGAATATTAAGGTATGAATTGTACTAACAAAGGGTATGAAACATGTAATGAACTTCAAAACTAACTAAAATAATGTGCAAATGCTTAAATGCAAACTGTTTAATGAATTACCTACAAGAAAAACTAAGATGCAGAAAGTGCTTGATGAAATATCAAGGTGAGTTGTGCACACATAATTTACAATGCAAAAGTTCTAAACCTGGCCTAGACATTTAAACTAACTCTAATATGCCTTTAAAACTAAATTAAAGTTATTGAAACCAAAAATCACAAAATAAAGCAAGAAATCACAGAATTGGTATTTGATAGTGAAGTGTTATGTGTGAATGTGCAAGGCAAGGCATGCTTCGTATTTTGCTATGGAATGGCTCAATGAATGAATTGGTGATGTAAAATAGTTTTTATTAACATAAATTGAGTATAGAAGCTGAAATGAAGAAAAGAATTGAGTAAAACTCTGAAATCGAAAATTTAAAACCTAAAATTAACAAGAAAAACTATCATGAACGAATTTAACTGTCAAACTTCAAATTTTATATTTTTGTGGTTAAGTCTCAAATTGAAAGTGTAAGTTAAAGAAACATATGAGAGGCGAAAACAACACATATTAACATAAAAAAAACAAGTGAGGGAAAAGAAATCATAAAATATAGTATTAATAGCTCACAAAAACTAGAAATAATGGTTTGGTTGACTATGTATTGATCTAAGGTGGTTATTGTGCACTCTCTAGAGTTGAGCACGGTTGCACACTCAATCTAGTATTTGAGAAGCAAGAACAAAGATAATTTAATCAAATCAAATTGTTGTTAACTAATTGCAGGGAGAACCAAAATTAAGATGTCTGAAACAGAGAAAATAAACCAATAATTTAAACAGTAGCATTAAAACATTAACGAATTGGAAAACGCAACTGAATAGTGAAAACAACTCACTAAATCAGATTTTAACACACTATAAATTGATATGGTTGAAATTTGCTCTTACTAATCGAAAGACATTTGAATTTAGGAAGATAAGTTGTGTATCTTCTGAATTTAGCATGTTTCCACATCAAATCCAGTGTTGGAATGCAAGAAAATTTTATAATCAATCAAATCAAGTGAATCAAAGTCAATTTAGATGAGAAAAACAAAGAAAGAAGAATTGATCAATGGAGAAGTAATGAATCATGAATAAAGATAAAGAGAAGAATTAAAATAAAAAAATTGAACCTAAGAAATGCATTATTTACAATGAGGATCGAAGAATGCCCAAGGCACCAAGCTTCCTCGGTAGAATCTGATCTTTTGGAGCAGCTTCAAAGAAAGAAAAAATGGAAAACGAAAATCTGAACTCTCGTGTGTTTTTGCTATGTGTAGTGTTTTTGGTGTGTTCAACAAGTTCCGTGGTCATGCTTTTACACAGGAAATTTACTTATTTACTGGTTATTATAGACAACTACCACTGTCCTCGTTATCTACACACTAAACTAACTATGTTCTTTTAAGCTTCCATCAATTTAATCAAGGATTGGATATCAAATTCAAAAAGTCAACTAGGGGTTAACTTCTGGTCAACTCTGCATAATTGTTGGTTAACTCTGCATAATTGCCAAAGATGATTTTGATTTGTATGTGCAAGCTGATTTTAATCACCATTTCTTTACTGACCTTGCTTTATATTGTTGCACTAGAATCATAAAACACAAGTTAGTACTATTATGTATTCAAAACTACCTAAACTAGACTAAGTTAAGTCATTAACTAACCTAAAATTACTTAAAACTACAAACCAAGACTACACCTAAACTTTACCTACTATAATAAAATTTATGAATCAACAAAACTATATGATTGCAAAAATAGTAATGTTTGTTGAGTTAGAGAACTAACTAAAAAGAAAACAACAACTAAAATTTACCAGCTACTCAAAATGATTGTAAACTAAGAAGCTGAAATTAATAAAGACTATATCCTACACTAGACTACACTAGTCTACTATAGATTGTGGTATTTTAACTTTACGACTATGATGTATCTATATATCTAAGTATGATTTCTATTATAATCCTATTCTAAAATTGGAGAAAAACTAATCAGTCATCAATTAGACTTCTACAAACTAGATCTAATAATAACTTGCACTAAAAATGAGCTAAAATCTAAGCTAAGAACTAAGAATTGACAACTTAAATCTAAGCTAAGAACTAAGAATTAACAACTTAAATCTAGCAAAAACAAAGCAAAACTTTTCATATAATCATGACTTATCAGGGAGCATCAAATCTTATCATGAATATCCTCAACAGGTCAACAGGTACAACAATAACTATCACTCCATCATCTCGAGTATCAATAAGTGTGTTAGCAAGAGTACGAACAGTTGGAAGAGGATTTGCACTGTACTGCAAAGAAAAGACGATTTTGATGGAAAAGTGGACTCTACTATTAGTTTAGACTACGATGAGAATGATATAGATGTTAAATGTGAATCAAGCAATTATAATGCACTAGTAAATGCTATAATTAAGTCATCTAACTTAATTTGCTACACTTTTGCATCAACACTAACACTTGTATCCAATTATAGTCACAAGATGATATGTACTCATCTATATCAGCACATGCCTTACACATGAATGAATCAAAATAGGAGTCCCAAATGAAGATATTACTTAAATTTAATAAATCAAAATCTTCTAAAAATTCAAGAAAATTATGATCTATTTGAATTTCATATTGTTCTTTATTTTCTTTTCCATCATATACCTCTTTTTTGCTTCCTTCAATTGTAACAAACTCTTCACCAAGCAATAGATTACTTACATTGCTTTGCGCGAAACATAAGCACACCAACCAAACAATAATTCTAATATGCAAAATATTATATAGATTTCCCAAATAACCTCACTCAAATGTCTCTTATTGCAAAATTACTCAGTACTCTTGTAACATCCTAGCCAGAAATTACTTATTTGAAATTTAAAATAATAATAATATTAAATATACTACATTTATTATTGAAATTTTTTTCCCAAAACGCAGGAACAATAAAACTTTATTTCAAACGCATTAAATACTAAAATGCATAATACTAATTACAAAAATAATCCATAAAATCCATGAAAGCATTTCTATGTAAAAACTCCCATGTTGGCCCCACTCCGGCTCTAAGTATCCATGTGCTCACCTGCATCAACATCTGCTTCCATGTAATGAGTTACTTGATCATCGTCAAACACACACAGATAGGGTGAGCTCAAAATAAAATAAACATCACACGGTACATTAATAACAAAATTAAACCCCTAACACTTCTGATACTCTACCATCTCAAGCCCAACAATCTCATCTTCCTCTGAACGCTTCTTGATTCTACACCCTTTGATGATTTTACTAATCGATCCTTGTTGCCACGAGTGTCTACTCGTCCCTCTGACTACAAACCACCACCTATAGTTCACACGCGGGAATAAACTTGTTGCGGCCACAATCTGCAACACCAAGTGGAGTTCCCCGATACGAACCGCAATTCGCATTTATCCCAAGACGACCAAACTCATCGGATAACACCGAGGAGGGCAATCTTCTGAAACCCATCCGTACGAGCCATGATCTTGCACACTCCACTAAACTTCCAAAACCACCAGGCTACAATCTCGAGTGGCCACGTGGTACCCCAATACAAGTTGTACTTGTAACTGGGCCCCTAGCAAAGCATCACAACAAGACCTCCATCCAAAGTCGTGTAGAATTCTCCTCATAGTCTAATTCAGCACCCTAAACCGTCTGGCACAGCACACACATCACCTGGCGTTGTCTGATTCCATACTGCTTGACAGTCACCTCACACCGCCAAGCGACAAGCGTCTTTCAATACCTTTGCCAGATCCATTCTGCCTAGCAGAACCATCTTTGCCGCCAGGCGCCTTGCGGTTCTAGTGGCCATTGCCACTGTTTTGGGTCTCTACCGCTTGGCAGCTCGTACCGCGTCGCCAGGCGCCATAGTAGTAATGCAAGTGCTATTGGTTTTTGGCATTTTTTGGACAGGTCCTAAAGGACCTCAAACACTCAATAATCAATTTTTAGCATAGTATAAATTATTTCAATTTAAAAATAAAAATAAAACTTAAAAAAAAAACCAGTTTAGAATTCGGTTGTCTATAATATAAACTAAATTCTAACTTATTTTTAAGGTTATTTAAGCAAAAATAATGTCAGAATTCGGCTCTTCAACAATCAAATTCTAACCTATTTCTAAAAATGTGCTAGATTAATAAATAAAAGGCACGTTATGCCATTTACGTAATTATGTTTGAAATCTTTACCGCAGAAAAAAATTCGGTACGAATAGCCCACTTCTATTCCACCAACATATTTGATTCACGTGACAACCGTATGAACAATTATTAGTGAATAAAGCGTATTTTGAAATAATAATTTTTAAGTCAATATTATTAAAAACATAAGATGAAATTATCATATTCTGATTTTTTTTTTCAATTTGTTTTTTATAAACGTAATTAACGCTTTTGTTCGATTTACGTCACTAATTCTGATTGGTGCTCTTTTCTCCGGAGAAAGAAGAAGAAAATAAAAGACAGGTGAGAAGAAGAGTAAAGAACGAATGAAATGGGAAAGGTAGACGTTATATAATTATTTTTGTTCACTTCATTTTTTAATTAAAAGTAATGGTTTAATTTAATTAAAGGCAAGAGAAAAAAAGTTATAAATTAATTTTAGAGTATAATCCGAAATTAAGAAATATATTGAGGGCCAAGTAAACGAAGCAGTAGTTAGATGCAGAAGCATGCATAATCATTTTGTTTAGTTCAATTAAATAAAATAAAGTAACCATATGTGTAATTTTCTTACATTACATTGTTGTGACAACATTTAAGCTTTAGTCTTTTGTAACTACCCACCCACACAGAACACGAGTTTTGCTAATATGCGCCGTACTTTTTTCCTTTCCAAAATTGTGGAATTGAAGAAAGCAGAGCATCTATATAGATAAAGTGTTATGAATGATAATGCGTGATATGCACTTATGTCTCTATTAAATCATATAATCAAAATCTTAATTGTATAAATATTTTAATTAAGATATTTGTTTTGGCTTAAACCATCATGGGAATCAAAAGTTGATATGATCTTATTCGTTTGTTTGTCGTACATAACACGATCATATAACTTTTAAAAAATAGTCACTCAATAATCTCTCTTTCCTTTTTTTTCTCTCACTTAAGTTCATTTGGTTCTATGATTGAATAAACTATTTTAATAAGCTGCTCCTATATTTTAAATAAATTTGTTAGCATATTGGTCTTTAAATATCTAAAAGTATAATTCATTTTGGTATTCTTAAAATGCACCAAATTAGACGGTTAATATATCTATAACAATATATAAAGAAGATTTTCCTTTTTTATCTACATTTCAAAATACCAATTTTACCCTTTAAATATAATAATTTATTAAATTTTTAAAATTCACAATTACTTTTTTTACCAACTTTTTATAAAATCGACTATCTTTGTTTCTTTTCTTCTTCTTTATTTATCAATAGTTATTCTTTCATCTGTTCTGATATATTTCACTTTATTTTTAATAAATATAATTTTAGTTTATATATTAACTTAATAACATTATAATATTATCACTTACTACTATAATATCATACATATTTAAAAAATACATACACACAAACGCGATAATACCTATGTTTATGCTAGTATCTTCTAAAGAGAATATGTAACATTGGCATCTATGTTCCTGTAATTACCCATTTCTTTTTTATAAAGAGTGACAAGGTTGTACTTTAATATTCTTAAAGTTACTCTAAATATAATAATAACGTACTGTTATGTTCTTAATTAAACTGGACTGCGATCATAGCATTTCTCTTGACAATGACACATACTTCATTCTCTATTGGTAATATTTTTTCTTGTTAGAAATACAAAATATTCATCAATTTCTAGATTAGAGATTAAAGCGTTCACAATTTTGAATTATTCTCCTATTTATAGTAAGATTGATTAATCCCTCATTTTAGTTATGATTGATCATTTAAGGTTAAATATAATTTTTAAAATTGTTATTTGTTAACTTATATGTAAATTAATTTTAATTTATGAAAAAAAAATCATCTTTTCTCAAAAAAAAAAAGAAATTCTTATGAAAATTTTTAATCCAAAATACATTTCATTAATATAATTAATTCTCTCATATAGTTTTCTCCAAAATTCGTTTAATGAATAGAATCCATAGCACCTTAAATTTTTTTTGATAAATAGAATCCATAACAACTTAAAACTCGTTAGATGAAAATTGTATGATAAGAAATAAATCATAAAATAAGAACATAATAATGTATAATCACATAAAAAATATGTGATAGACAATATAAGAAACAAAATAATTTAAGATATAATATAAATGATGTTTAAACTGAAAATCTTCATTAAAATTATATAACTTTTTAGAATTTGACTTTTAAAGCTTTTATGAATTACAAGAATATTAAAATAAATAATTTTAACTAAATTATACAAATTTATATCGAAAAGAGAGTCTATCTTTCAAAAGACATTGAGTGTGACAAAATACTCTTAATGGTTGAGATATTATTTGTGTAATCTTTGATAAAGGTTTAGGTGTAATTTCTTATAGTGTATCAAAATTAAAAATATGATGAGTGACTTAATATTTGTATATAGTGTATAAGTCATGTTTAAATTGTTTAAATTATTAGTTCACTCTCGTGTGTATATAATAGTTAATGTAAATCATTATGATATTGCAAATGATAGTACAACAATACAAACAAAATTATAAAAAAAATGTTTTTTTATTTATTTGTAGATATTCTTTTGAGCAACCTTGTATTATATATATATATATATATATATATATATATATATATATATATATATATATATATATATTCTAATATTTTACACATTAAAAAAGTAATAAATAACAAACATATTGTATGAAATAATTTGGTAAAAATTAATTTATTTTTCTGATACATACATTAAATTTATTATGATAGAAAAATTAATTAATTAGGTGACATTAAGAAAATTATTAAAGTCGAAAACATCAATCAATTTTAAGTTTTTGAAAAAAAAAAGACTATATTTATTAAAGAATAAAGGGAACATTTCTTTTACTATTATAATAATGATTGTAATTTTAATACTTAAAATAGATATAAGTTATAAATAATTTTATTATTATTATTATTATTATTATTATTATTATTATTATTATATAGATATATGCTTTTTGAGGAAGACAATATATCGATTTGAAGAGTATTACTATAAGTAAAATAAAATATTTTATTAACAATTAATTTTAGTGAAAAAAAGTTGTTACTTACGACTAATTTAGATATTAATTTATAAATAAAAATTATTGGTTCCTAAAATAATTACTATTATGAATATTATAATTGGTCGTTAAATTAACCATTAATTAATTAACGAATAATTTAGAAACTAATTCATTGTGTAACTTTAGTAACCAATTTTCTTTAATAGTTAAAACTTTAATAGCTAAATTTCATAAACCAATTTAGAGTCCAATTATAATTTTTTTTTCTAATAATTACTATTTTGGTAACTAAATAATTTTTTATTTTGTAAATTTGTATGTAAATTGATCATTATAGTCGCTAACACCTTTTAGTCACTAAAATTTTATTAATATTCACAAATTCGATAAATATCCTATTGTATTAAATGATTTTTTTTAAAGTTCATAGCTAAATTTCAGAAACCAATTTAAAATCTAATTATAAGTTTTTATTTTACTATTTTAGTAATATAATTTTTTATTTTGTAAATTAGTATGTAAATTGATCATTATAATCACTAACAACTTTTAGTCATTAAAATTGATTGTTAATGAGACATTTTTCTCATGGTATGTTATATAATTTAAAAAATTATTTATAACACTAAATGTAGCTGAACTTTATTAAAAATATGAACTTTAAAAAAATTCATTTAATACAGTAGGATATTTACCAAATTTGTGAATATTAATAAAGTTTTCAAAGTGAGAGTGTGATTATGATTTCTCATTAATTTTATACCGAACCTTCATGGCTTCATGGTGACCCTAATGTAAAATGGGGGGCCAAAGTAAACCAGAATTTAAGAAAAGAGTGGAGATTCAAAAACACGTTGCACTTTTACCATGGATGAAAGCTACAAGAAAAGAATCGTAGATAACTCTATAACTCGGTAAAATGTTACCGTACATTGATGCTGTATAATGTACTTCATCTTGTACAGTGCATTCGTTATCTATAGAATAGCTGAATTGTGTTTGACTGAAAAATTCTCATTAAACATGTTCAACCCGAGATTAACACTTAACCCATAAAAAATGTAAAAAAAAAAAAACACAAGAAGGAAATGTTGAATTATGTTTCTAAGTATCATTTTATACATTTTATGCAAAGTATATATCATGTACTAAGTAGTTAGAGGATGATTTGGATGACGTACTATTTGTGATTTTTTTTTTTTTCACAAATGCTCTTCTTCATTGGTTAACCAAAAAAATATATAAAAGAATATTAATCAGAATTTTTATACTAGTTCATCTAATAGTGCATATTACGTCTAGTTATTGACCAACTACTACTAGTTAAAACAAAGTAATGTTACATAGTACCAATGATTATTCTTTTAAATTGTAGTCACTCCTAATTAACTTCAAATGAATTTTCTTCTTAATAGTAGTAAGTTATAATGAGAAAACTTCATCACAAAGACATTATCACAAATTTATCACTAATTGAGCCTGTACTTTAACTTAAAAGGAAAATATATAATTTCATAAATTAAAATAAATTCTCTGAAAGGGAAATGATGGTCTCTTTAAGTGGTTATACATAAATGATCTAATAACAACAATAATAATAATAATAATAATAATAATAATTGGAAAAACTGTGGTCTATTATCACCAATAGATTATGGTTCTTTTAAGTTTTACAAAGATATCACATCTTTTTATATTTCTTTTTTATATTTTTCTGTGGTATTAGTAGAAGATAAACCTACTTAGTAAAAGTTGTTCGGAGAGGTTTTATGAGATTTTCTCTAGGATATTGATTTATAGATCACTTAGTTTTAATATCTTTGGAAGGCATTAAATATATAGATAGTTCTCTATTTTTATATAGAATTCTTATTATCATCCAAAACTCATGTGTTTTTGTTATATACTATGAATAGTAGAAAGATATAAAATAATGGCATGCATATGTATCTATGGATTAATCTTATGCCCAAAATAAAATCTACTTCCAATCTCTAATTAAATAATAAATATTTATATAATAGTAGGGGCATTACATTATGTTTAAACACTTGAGTCAGTAAGAAATGACACTTAAGTGTTTGAGTGTGTGGGATGCTCACATGGATTAGGATCTCACTTATTATCCTTATAATTTGTCACCATGGATTGTATAAGAAGGGAATTTTTGTTAACCATTATAAATTCTTGGCCAATCAAATTCAAAGAAGAAATTTTGATGTGTATTTATGTCATCTTATAAATACATCGAAAATTTGGTGGGAAGATAGAGTATATACCGATCATATGTCATTGAAGAAAAGTTTTCCGATGAGAGAAACTTTAATATGGACAATTAAAGACTTTCCAACATATAGGATGCCTAATTTATTTGGAGTTTTGTAAGGCTTTACCCTGGAATACAATTGAAAACGAAATATGATTTGATTGCCATCAACAATTATTACCGCATAATGATCCGTATTGAAGAAATAATGTTATTACATTTACAAAGGAAAGGCTCAACAAAGGTTAAGTGGTGAAAAGATTCAAAGTCCCCTGTCTTATTGTCAAGAGCACAATTGGACAATCACAATATTTTTTTTGAAAATTGTCGTATTAGAAGACTATACTTCTTCCACGTAATCTTGATGTTATACATATTCAAAGAAACATATTTTTAAATATTTTATGCGTAGTCATGATCACCAAAGGAAAGAAAAAAGATACATTGAAGTCTAGGAAATATTTGGAAGTACCTTTGTAGATTCAAGGATTTGGAATTAAAACTTGGTGGGAATGAGAATGTTGTTGAGTTCAAGGCACAATATGCAACAAAGTTGAGTTGTTTGTTTGTGCATTTTGAATATAAAACTACAAGAAATGTATGCTTCCAATTTAGGTAAGTAATACATACAGAACAATAATTTTTGTAATTAGTAACATGTTTTTACCAATGAAAATATATTCATCGATAAACCTAAATTGACCTTTTATTGTAGTTAACCATGGACATGACAACCTAAGCCTCCCTTTTCATTCCACCTTTATCTGCTCTCAAACCCATCGATCATGTCTTTTGCTATGGAAGCAATCTCCCACCTTCTCCTTCCCCTCAAGTTGTCCAAATCAATCAGAATTGCAACTTTCGATGAAATTGAAGAGGCAACAAACCAGAAAAACATTAATTATCGACGGTCAGAATCCGTCGATAATAGCCATAATCCGTCGGTAATAATATTTTACCAACGAACTTTCGACGGCAAAATATTCGTCGGTAAATCACTCGTCGGTAATCATTTATTGACGGATTGTTGAAATCTGTCGGTAATTACCGACGGAAACATCCGTTATCCTGTCCGTCAGTTATTACCGACGGATTAGACTGTCGATAAATCCATTCATGAAGTCCATGCCATTACCGACGGATATATCCGTCAGTAATTTCTGACAGATGCTTCTCTCGGTAATTACCAACGGACATATCCGTCGATAATTACATGGACTTCGGGAATGATTTACCAACGGATGGGTCCGTCGGTAATCTGTCGGTAAGACTAAAAATTTGGTTTGGGTTAGTTTATTTTTTAGACATTCCACAATACCTGCATATAGAAAATTCCAACACAGATAAATCCAGCAGTCCAACTTTCCAGCATTCCACTATATCAAATACTATATCATTATCAAACTCCATGACAATATATATCAAATGACACACTAAATTGTTCATAAAACAGAGAAAATAATATGTATCACAGGAATGTTTGTCAAATATTACATAAGCACGATCAATACCAAGAAGAAATAATAGTACATAAGTTTATTAAGTACATGCTGAAGAAAGTTTTTCTTAAGAACATGAAAAGCTAATAATCTTCATAATCAGGAGAAGATTCTTCATTTAGGTTATCGTTCTCTTCATTATTTTGTTGTTGAGAATGGGGTGGAGGGATTTCAGCGTTTGGTTGAGTAGGGTTTGGCTGTTGTGGCTGTGGCTGTGGTTGTGGCTGCTGAAGACGAGCCTGAGCATCAGGAGGGAGATATTGTAGGACTAGTGATTGAAAGGATCGAAACTCAGACCTCAATTGCTCATTTTCCTCTAGGCTGCGTGAAAGTTGCTGCCTAATATTAGTGAGGTCCTCAGTATTAGAAGAGGAAGAAGCTGGTAGTTGGTTCATGCTTTTATTTGGACCTGTATATTTTGAAACAAGTTGACCAGTCCCATAAAATCTTCCTTTCTTTTTCCCTCATACTATCTCAATCCAACACCTAGTCCTGATATTCTCATCCTGTGTAGGATCAACAGAGGATTGCTCTTATGTTCCATCAGCACATGAGAAAACCTCAGATCTAACTTGAGAAAGCCTAGTCTGAAATTCTTCCTGTAAGTAAACAATGAACAATTATTATTTTGTGGTGGGATATATTTTAGAGTAAATAATATTGAACAGTAAAAGAAGTTGGAATCCTCCCTCACGATGGCAACAACCTCGGTATGTGATTACATAGAACTCCTCCACCTAGACCTTCCTTAAAAGCCTACTAGTGTTGCCTTTGCCTCCTTTGTGTTTTGCCACATTATTGTCATTATGAGCTCCTGGATGTGAAAGAGGCCATCTAAGAGGATCTTATATCTATGATCTCGAACACTGGAAGACATCTTGGATCCGAAGGAAAGTGAGGGAGTTTCTGAAGGTGATGAGATAGGGTTCTTGAAACGACATCGGGGTGGTGGTGGGTATTGTTTGAAAAGGCGGGTGGTGGGATTATGCCATTGAAGATGAAATTTGGACCGACACATGGTTTGGATTATATTGTCTTTATTTAAAAATATTAAAACTCAATTGGATAAAAAAATATTGAAACAAAAATAATCATAGATTTCATAATAGAAATGAAATTATTAATTAAATCTTTAAAATATATTGTCACTGAAATATTAAGAATATAAAAAAAATTATTTTTAAATAAATAACTTTATTTATGATCTATAACAATATATAAAGAGAATTCCCCTTCTTTGTCCACTTTTCAAAATACCGATTTTACCTCTTTAAATATAATAATTTATTAAATTTTTAAAAATTGACCGTTACTTTTACTAACTTTTTATAAAATCAGATGTTTCTATTTCTTCTCTTCTTTATTTATCAATGGTTAGTCTTTTATCTATTCTGATATATTTCACTTTATTTTTATCCATAACAATATATAAAGGGGATTCCCCTTTTTGTGTCCACTTTTCAAAATACCCATTTTACCTCTTTAAATATAATAATTTATTAAATTTTTAAAAATTGACCGTTACTTTTACAAACTTTTTATAAAATCAGATGTTTCTATTTCTTCTCTTCTTCTTTATTTATCAATGGTTAATCTTTTATCTGTTCTGATATATTTCACTTTATTTTTAATAAATATAATTTTAATATATATATATATATATATATATATATATATATATTAACTTACTAACATTATAATATTATCACCTATTAATATAATATCATACATATTTAAAAAATTATACACACAGGCGCGATAGCGCCTATCGCGCCTATATTACGCTAGTATAAAGAATAAGAATAATGAACTATTATATATAATTTAGTTATTGATATTTTTATTTACTTTAAAATTATAGTTTTAAAGCTTCTCTTTTGGTTGTTATGAAACTGAACGAAAAGTGGGATAGGGAAATATATGACAGCAAGACATAGCAGTTCATTTTAAACTTTGCTCAAATACTTATTACACAGGAAAAGTCACTTAAATTAATGAGCACCAAATAGATGCTTTCTTGTTCTGATAACAAGATATCCATGCTTTTGGTTCCTTCTACGCTTCGTGGAATCATTTACTGTTACATGGGCCTCACCTAAGCATCGTAAAGTCATGCCCTATGCTTTTTGGTGACTATAAATCAGCCAACACAAATGAGAGAAACAGCGTTTACTTTGAAACATTGACTAGTAGATAGCTAGAGTGAATCACGAAGATGATGAGCTCGAAGTCAGGTTCAGGTAGCAATGTGCATCAAGGGAAGACCTTGCTGCAGAATCCATTTGAATTCAGTGATGAACAGATTCTGGATAATGTCTACAGAACCCATTTTCATTGTGTTGAGAAATGCGATGTAAAATCTCTTCACACCGTTGCCTCAACCGTCATCAATCACTCAATTCAAATCACAGACACCGTCATTCAACAGGTAATCATTCTTTTCAATGGTTTACATGTCATTTATGATGTTTACATATTTTTCTTCGTATGTAAATTATATTAAAAGCTAATTCAGTATTCACATATGCAAGATCCAATTTTGTTACCAATAAAAGGATTTGTTAATTAATAGTTTATAAATACTTCTGTAGACACTTTTTTACACTTTAAACCAGACATTCTTATCATGTACATGGTACAAAAATGTACTCTAGAAAATAAATGCGGTAGCATATACTTAGTTTTGTATACATTTAGAATGATTGGAGTTACTTTTTTTTAGCATAAAGTACATTCAATGGTTTTCTGACACAGGCGAGCCAACTCAGTGAGCGTTTCAGAGAAGAAACCATAACTTCAAGACAACTTACTGCAAAGCTCAAGCGAATTGCTTGTCAGGTGCTTGCTAATTTTCTATTTTCTGTTAATTAGAAATTTAGTTTAACGATTCACAACCAAAATAATGAATTTAGTGAAGGTTTAATATTTTCCATAATTATTTTTTTTCATTTTTTCTTATTATTATTTGGTGTTCTGTTTTTTTTTATATTAATTTAGCTAATATAAAATTGTGTTAAATTGATACTAATATATCAATTCGATGATATACATTATATTAATAATTGTTTTGAAAAGAAAATACAATTAAAAAACATTTAAAATACTAAAATGAAATTAATAACTTGTTATAATAAACAAAATAAAAAAAATTAAAATGAAAAACTACATTATTTGCATATGTCTCTACAATAACAAATAATAACGGATTAAATAAAAATTTTGACATTTTAAAAACAGGTACATAAGAAATTTAGCGTCTACACAATGTTTGAATGCTTTTATATTTGAAATGGTATTAAACATATAATCCTTATAGTCATTTATTATATCTTGCATGTATATTAATATGTGATATCTAAATAATAGTCATATCTTATTTTAATACAAAAACTTATTTAACCAATAATATATTTACAATGAAACGTGCAACTTTGTGTTTCAAATAAGTATTTGTGAAAAACTATTTAATATTGATGTGTGTAATTGGCTTAACGTAACAATCTCTTCAATAGATTCCATTCTACAGACAGGGAATATTATGTTCCCTTGAGCATGTAAGTGATGTTGACATGTTGTAATAACCACGTAGGCCACTTATACAATACTACAAATAGTACAAGGAACATAACTCAAATTATAACAAAAACTGAATTGGAAAAACATTCTCAATCTTCACGCTATTATAAAGTTGAAATGGTTGGAGATGTAGATGGTGTGCACTTCTCGTGGTGAACACTACGCGCATCACACAACGATGCTGATTCTGGAACAGCTGAAAGCATATTCGTGGGATGCAAAGGCACTGATAGTTCAAGCAGCGTTTGCTCTGGAATACGGGAAATTCTTGTACCTTCCCCTGACGAGACAGCACGAGGAGTCTGAGAAATCGCTGGCTGATCTGAACGGGCTTCTGGTGATTCAGCACAACACTCAGCACCTCAGTTTCTTCAACAGTGTGGTGAAGAAGGTGATGCAGGTGATTGAGTGCATCACCGAGTGGAAGAGGTTAACCAGTGCTGGCTATGATATCAAGGACGTCCCCACCTTGGCAGAGACTTTGCATGAGATCCCTGTTGTTGTCTACTGGGCAATCTTCACCTTCGTCACTTGCACTGGTCAAATTGATGACTTCACCACTGACCTCAAGTAAGACAATTTATACAAATTAATTACTATGTGCTAAAAACTAATTTTAGTTCTTATATTTTGTTCCATGGGGATAAATTCATCTAATTACAATGGAAGTTACCAGAAAGGTAAAGTTGTTAATCTAATAGAACTTTCAAAGATGAAAAATTTAAATTTAATAATAGTTATCATTTTTGGTTTTAGTGTTTTGTGTTAAAAGTATTAATTACGATTCTTCCCTTCTTTTTAGCATAGATACACGCTGCTTTTATAGAAGGAAAACCTCAAATTAGTATTTTAAAAATATAATGGACATGATTGTTCTGGAAAACAATCTCCATTTTCAACTTATATATATGTTACCAACTTTTTTTTGTTTTTTGTTTTTAAATACTTGATATATAAATTCTTAGAAGAATATATAATATGGAGGGTTGTTAATATTCATGTTTTGTAAGTATCAAGGTAGGGCTTTTATGTTACCAATTGCAACCATTAAATTTCTCAAATTGGAATTTGTTTGATATTTGATCAAATTTAATTCTTTTGTTCTATCAAATATATATAATGATTGCTATATCTTGATTCAGGGTTCACAAATATGAATTATCGAAAAACTTTGAGAACAAGCTTGACCTCATTCTGAGAACTTTTAGGGAGCATTTGGAAATGTGTAGCACGGAGATAGGTCGGTTATGCTTGCTTTGTACCTTATTCCCTTTTTCTAATATAGTTTGTAAACTGTAAAGAAGCTGAATTGACATTCAATATTGTTGGGATTTTTAGGGCTTTTGAAAATATGAGAGATATGAGAGATATATATGATATATTATACGGAGGAACATGTTTTTGTACTTTATTGATATAATCCAATCTTTTGAAGATTGGTTGGTTGTGACACATGATGTTGTAAAAAGTAGATCTTCCTCTGATTTATCCTCATCTGATTTATTCTCTACAATTTGAACATCTTCTTCAGAATCTTTAGATTTGCATACCTTTTCCACATGTCCCAATTGACCGCATTTGTGACATTTGACATCTGGCCTCCACCAACACCAATTGGGTTGATGACCTTTTCTC
>Ga0209589_1003144_pt1 | contig 28956 bp, 10 predicted proteins | sample CowpeawhiteBW_FD_187525 | JGI IMG/M metagenome (GOLD analysis project Ga0209589, IMG submission 187525) | Root nodule microbial communities of legume samples collected from California USA - Cow pea white BW (SPAdes) (version 2) | ecosystem: Host-associated > Plants > Roots > Nodule | place: USA...
TGGGTATTCTTAATTCTCTCATTTCTTGAAGTTCTTTTTATTCTAGATTAAAAATGAAATGACCCCTCCCTCAGAATTCTTTCGGATTGTCAGCCATAAAGGGAATAGATCAGTTCCTAAAAAAAAAGAAAACTATAACACATTACATTCAAGGGGTTGTAAACTTCTTCTATTGGAAAAATCTTATATCTTATACTTATATGGTGGTACATTGTGAAACTAAAAGAAATAACATGTAAACAAGTTCGTGATACATAAGAGGTACATCCATTGGATGACAAAAAAAGAATGATCAATAAATTTTAAAAAATTGTACAAAAAGTAACAATAATTACCTACATATTTGTTCATTGTTTCCCAGTTATATTGAGATCTTATTTGACTTACTTTCTATTCTAGGCAGCCACCTTGAGCAAAACGTATGAGTTGTTTTTGTTACTTGTAATCAAATTCGTAATACATAAGAGTACATCCATTCGATGACAAAAAACATTAATTAGTAAATTCTTAAAAATTGTATGAAAAGTAAAAAGCAACTCCCCACATATTTGTTCATTGTGCCCCACTTAGATTGAGATCTTATTTGACATATTTTATTTTCTAGGCAGCCACCTTGAGCAAAAATTAAGAGTTGTTTTTGTTATTTGTAACCAAATTCGAGATCCATTGGATAACAAAAAATCATTGATCAATAAATTTTAAAAAATTTAACGAAAAGTAACAAGCAACGCCCCACACATTTGTTCATTGTGCCCCACTTAATTTGAGATCTGATTTGACTTATTTTATTTTCTAGGCGGCCACCTTGAGCAAAAAGTTAGGGTTTTTTTTAACATGTAACCAAATTCGAGATACAAAAGAGGTACACCCATTGGATGACAAAAAAAGATTGATCAATAAAGTTTAAAAAATTGTACAAAAAGAAACAAACAACTCTCCACATATTTGTTCATTGTTCTGCACTTATATTGAGATCTTATTTGACTTACTTTATATTCTAGGAAGCCATCTTTAGGAAAAAGTAAGGGTTGTTTTTGTTACTTGTAACCAAATTCATGATATATAAGAGCTACATCAATTGGATGATAAAAAAAATTGATCAGTAAATTTTACAAAGTTGTACAAAAAGTAATAAGCAACTCCCCACATATTTCTTAATTGTGCCACACTTTGATTGAGATCTTATTTGATTTATTTTATTTTCTAGGCAGCCACCTTCAGCAAAAAGTAAGGGTTGTTTTTGTTACTCGTAACCAAATTTGTGATAAATAAGATGTACTTCCATTGGATTACAAAAAAGGATTGATCAGTAAATACTAAAAAGTTTTACGAAAAGTAACAAGCAACTCACCACTTATTTGTTAATTGTGCCCCACTTAGATTGAGATTTTATTTGACTTATTTTATTTTCTAGGTAGCCACCTTGAGCAAAAAGTAAGAGTTGTTTTTGTTACTTGTAACCAAATTTGTGATACTTAAGAGGTACATTCATTGGATGAATAAAAAAGATTGATTAGTAAATATTAAAAAAAATTATGAACAGTAATAGCAACTCGCTGCATATTTGTTCATTGTGCTCCACTTAGATTGAGATCTTATTTGACTTATTTTATTTTCTAGGCGATCACCTTGAGCAAAAAGGAAGGGTTGTTTTTTTTTACATGTAAACAAGTTCGTGATACATAAGAGGTATACCCATTGGATGACAAAAAAAGACTGATCAATAAATTTTAAAATATTGTACAAAAAGTAACAAACAGCTCCCTACATATTGATTCATTGTTGCCCACTTATATTGAGATCTTATTTAACTTACTTTATATTTTAGGCAGCCACCTTGAGCAAAATGTAAGGGTTGTTTCTTTTTACATGTAAACAAGTTTGTGATACATAGGAGGTACACCCATTGGATGACAAAAAAAGATTGATCAATAAATTTTAAAATATTGTACAAAAAGTAACAAACACTACCTACATATTTGTTCATTGTTCCCCACTTATATTGAGATCTTATTTGACTTACTTTATATTCTAGGCAGCCATTTTAAGCAAAAAGTATGCGTTGTTTTTTTTTTTCATGTAACCAAATTCGTGATACATAAGAGGTACATCGATTGGATAACAAAAAAAGATTGATCAATAAATTTTGAAAAATTGTACAAAAAGTAACAAACAGTTCCCCACATATTTTTTCATTGTTCTACACTTAGATTGAGTTCTTATTTGACTTATTTTATATTGGTTAAAATATCTTTTTGGTCCTAATTTTCGTCAAGTTTTTTCAAATAAGTCCTAATTTTAGTTTTGTGTTCAAATAAGTCCCAATTTTCGTCAATTTTGTTCAATTCAGTCCTTTTTTGCTAGCACCGTTTAAATCATTAACGGCCATGAACAGTGACTGCCACGTGTCACTTCGTGGTTTTTTTGAATTTTTTGAATTTTTATTTTTTGAATTTTTTTTTAAATTTTTTTAAATGTACACGTGTCAACGCAGGAGTGTGCCACGTGTCACTTCGTGGTTTTTTTGAATTTTTTTGAATTTTTTTTTAAATGTCCACGTGTCAATCCAGTAGTGTGTCACATGTCAAAGTCAATGTTCTAAATTCAATTTGGTCCCTATATTTGTTATTTTTATTTAATTAGGTCCCAATTTTTGTTAACACTAAACAATTTGGTCCCTCTCCAAATTAAAACCAAATTTAATTTTTATATTAAAATTCACAATTTTTGTTAAATATTTTTATATAATATATTAAAATTCACATCATTATAACTTTGATATAAAAATTAAATTTGGTCACATCTTCCATAGGGACCAAATTGGCTAATGTTAATAAAAATTATGACCTAATTGAACAAAAATAACAAATATAGGGACCAAATTGAATATAGAATATTGACTTTAACACGTGGCACACTATTGGGTTGACACGTGGACATTTAAAAAAATTCAAAAAAATTCAAAAACAATTCAAAAAAATTCAAAAAAATAAAATAAAAAATTCAAAAAAACCACGAAGTGACACGTGGCACGATCCTGGGTTGACACGTGTCCATTTAAGAAAAATTTTAAAAAAAATTAAAAAAATTTAAAAAAAAAATTAAAAAATTAAAAATTTTAAAAAATTTAAAAAAACCATGAAGTGACACGTGGCAGTCACTGTTCATGGCCGTTAATGATTTAAACGGTGTTAGCAGAAAAAGACCCAATTGAACAAAATTGACGAAAATTGGGACCTATTTGAACACAAAACCAAAATTAGGACTTATTTGAAAAAACTTGACGAAAATTGGGACCAAAAAGATATTTTAACCTTTTATATTCTAGGCAGCGACTAGTTTGAAGAAAAAAATAGGTCAAACCAGATAGACAAATAAGAAGAACACAAAGAACAAATAAGTGAGGAGCTGCTTATTACTTTTCTTACAATCTTTTAAAATTTATCTATCATTTTTTTTAATCCTCCAGAAGGATGCACTCCTTATGTACCACAAATATTATTATATGTTACAAAAATCAACTTTTATTACTTTCTCTAGGTGGCTGGCTTGAAGAAAAAAAAGTCAAACCAGATAGACAATTAAGTGGAGCATAATAAACAAATAATTGGAAAACTGCGTTTTACTTTTCGAACAATTTTTTAAAATTTACTAATCAATCTTTTTTTATCATCCAATAGGATTTACCATTTATATACCCCGAATTTGATTATAAGTTACAAAAATCACCCCTTAATCCTTGCACTAGGCAGCTAGCTTGAAGAAAAAAATAGGCCAAACCAAATAGGCAAATAAGAAGAGCATAAAGAACAAATAAGTGGGGAGCTGCGTATTACTTTTCTTACAATTCTTTAAAAAATTTACTGATCAATTTTTTTTATCATTCAAAGTGATGCACTTCTTATGTACCACAAATTTGATTATATGTTACAAAAACTAGCCCTTATTACATGCTCTAGGGGGCTGAGTTGAAGGAAAAAAAAAGGTAAAACCATATAGGTAAATAAGTGAAGCATAATAAACAAATAAGTGGGAAGTTGCATATTACTTTTTGTACAGATGTACCTCTTATGTAACCCGAAATTGATTATATGTTACAAAAATTAACCCTTATTGGTTGCACTAGGTGTGTAGCTTGAAAAAAAAATAGGCCAAACCAGATAGACAAATAAATAGGGCATAATAAACAAATAAGTGGAAAGATACCTATTACGATCTTTTTTTTATCATCCAATGGGATGTACCTACCTCTTATGTACCCCGAATTTGATTATAAGTTAAAAAAATAAACCCTTAATCCTTGCACTAGGTGGCTTGCTTTAAGAAAAAAAAATAGGTCAAACCAGATAGACAAATAAGAAGAGCACAAAGAACAAATAAGTGGGAAGTTGCGTATTACTTTTCTTACAATTTTTTAAAATTTACCTATCAATCCTTTTTTAATCCTCCAAAGGAATGCACTTCTTATGTACCACAAATATTATTATATGTTACAAAAATCAACCATTATTACTTGCTCTAGATGGCTGGCTGGAGGAAAAAAAAGGTCAAACCAGATAGACAAATAAGTGGAGCATAATAAACAAATAATTGGGAAGCTGCGTTTTACTTTTTGAACAATTTTTTAAAATTTACTAATCAATTTTTTTTATCATCCAATGGGATGTACCTACCTCTTATGTACCCCGGATTTGATTATAAGCTAAAAAAATCAACCCTTAATCCTTGCACTAGGTGGCTAGTTTGAAGAAAACAATAGGCCAAAGTAGATAAGCAAATAAGAAGAGCACAAAAAACAAATAAGTGGGGAGTTGCGTATTACTTTTTTTATAATTTTTTAAAATTTATTGATAAATCTTTTTATTATCATCCAAATGGATGCACTTCTTATGTACCACAAATTTGATCATATGTTACAAAAATCAACCCTTATTACATGTTTTAGGTGGCTGGCTTGAAGGGAAAAAAATGGTCAAACTAGACAGACAAATAAGTGGGGCATAATAAACAAATAATTGGAAAGTTGTGTATTACTTTACGTACAATTTTTAAAAATTTACTAATTAATCATTGTTATCATCCAACGGGATGTAGCCTTTATGTACCCCGAATTTGATTATAAGTTACAAAAATCAATGTTTATTGCTTGCACTAGGTGGCTAACTTAAAAAAAGAAGGTTAAACCAGATAGACAAATAAGTGGACATAATAAACATAAACAAATAAGTGGAGAGATACATATTATTTTTCGTATAACTTTTTAAAATTTATTAATTGATCTTCTTTTTATCATCCAATTATATGTATCTCTTATACACTCCGAAATTGGTTGAGTCACTTTTTGGCTTTATTACTCTCTGTTTTCGTAGCTCATAGTTCGGTGGTGATTTTGTGACTGATTGTTTATCATGAATTTTAAATTTTTAAATTTTTTTCGTATTTATATATGTAGTATAGGTTATTTAGTTTGTATTATGGAATTTAAAATAGTAGTCATCCCGCCTTCTGCTATATTGTTGAAGTGTTTTCAGAGTTAGCTGCTACGTGCCACTTCTAAGATTGATAATGTTTTAATAATACATGTCAGAAAATACAATTACGTTTTTCTGTTTTGATTATTTTTCCAATCTCGATGCATTCTGATGATTCCTATTTAAGCTGTTGCTGTGTATTTTGTTGCATTTCAATACCATCATGAGGTTTTTTCGCCAAATTTGGTGCGTCCATGTTTGTAACATCAATTATTATTAACTAAATTTGAATAACTTTTAACCTTTTATATGATGTTTTTCTTTCACTGTGTATGAAATTGACTAACCTGAAATTTGGCTTTGTTTTAAATGTCAGCAAAAGGATTTTTGTATGACAACATTGTGTATTATGTGCAAGACTCATTGATAAGTAAAAAAATTATGAAAATTTTTTAAGAAATTATACTAAAAGTAATATGTAGTTCCGGACTTATTTATTTATTATGTCCCACTTATTTGTCTATCTAGTTTGACCGATTTTTTTACAAGCCAGTCTCCCAGGATAAGCATTGATTTTTATAAGTTATAATCAAATTCGAGGTGTACATTCCCATTAGATGATAAAAAAATATGGATTAATAAATTTTAAAATTTTGTACAAAAAGTAATACGCAGCTCCCACTTATTTGCTTATTATGCCCATTTTTTTTCAAGTCCGCCACTTAGTGTAAGGGGTTGATTTTTGTAACTTATAATCAAATTCGGGATACAAAAGAGGTACACAAAAAGTAATACGTAACTCCTCACTTATTTGCCTCTGTCTGGTTTGACTTAATTTTTTTAACTTCTAATCAAATCTGGGTACATAATAGGTACATAAGAGGTACATCTTATTGATGATAAAAAAAAGATTGATTAGTAAATTTTAAAAAAATGCACGTAAAGTAATACTCAGCTTCCCACTTATTTATTCTTTATGCCCCTTATTTGCTTATATGGTTTAGCCTATTTTTTCTTCAAGCTAGTCATCTAGTGCAAACAATAAGTGTTATTTTTGTAACTTATAATAAAAATTGGAGTACATAAGGCGTACATCCCATTCGATAATAAAAAAAGATTGATTAGTAGATTTTAAAAAAATTTACGAAAAGTAATATGCAACTCTCCACTTATTTGTTCTTTATGCCCCACTTATTTGCTTATCTGGCTTGTCTTATTTTTTTTCTTCAAGTCAGCCACATAGTACAAGCAATAAGAGCTTATTTTTGTAACTTATAATCAAATTTGGGGTACATGAGAAGTACATTACATTGGAGGATTAAAAAAAGATTAATTAGTAAATTTTTAAAAATTATACGTAACATAATACAGCTCGCCACTTATTTGTTAATAGGGACCCACTTATTTGCCTATCTGGTTTGACCTATTTTTTACTTCAAGTCAGCCACTTTGTACAAGCAATAAGGATTGATTTTTGTAACTTATAATAAAATTCGGAGTACATAAGGGATACATCCCATTGGATGATAAAAAAAAAAATGATTAATAAATTTTAAAAAATTGTATGAGAAGTAATATGCAGCTTCCCACTTATTTGTTTATTATGCCCCACTTATTTGCCTATCTAGTTTGACCGATTTTTTTTAAGCCAATTACCTAGTACAAGCAATAAGAGTTGATTTTTGTAACTTATAATCAAATTCGGGGTACAGAAGAGGTATATCCTATTGGATGATAAAAAAAGATGGATTAATAAATTTTAAAGAATTTTACAAAAAATTATACGCAGCTCCCCACTTATTTGTTTATTATGCTCCACTTATTTTATCTAATTTGAGTTTTTTTTTCAAGTTAACCACATAGTGCAAGCAATAAGTTTTAATTTTTGTAAATTCTAATCAAATTTTGGGTACATAAGTACAACTGATTGGATGATAAAAAAAAGATTGATTAGTAAATTTTGAAAAATTGTACGTAAAGTAATACTGAGCTTCCCACTTATTTGTGCTTTGTGCCCACCTTATTTGCCTATTTGGTTGGACCTATCTTTTATTCGAGTAAACTTAGTGCAAGAATTAAGTGTTATTTTTTGTAACTTATAATCAAATTCGGGGTACATAAGGGGTACATCCCATTGGATGATAAAAAAAAATTGATTAGTAAATTTTAGAAAATTGTACGAAAAGTAATATGCAACTTCCCATCTATATTCGTTATTTTTATTCAATTTAGTCCTATTTTTTTTTTTTAAAAATGAATCAATTTTTTCCTTTTAAAATTGACACCAAATTTAATACTTTTATTAAAATTATACTAATATGTTTTTTTAATTGACATTTTTATTAATTATTTTTGAAATTCAATTAGAAATTAAATTTTAATTTAATTATAAATTAAATATAATTCTTAGATTCAATTGTTAAATAAAATATTTTTAATTGTTATAAATATTAGTTTACTTTTCTTATTAAATATAAGAATTTTATTCAATTTATAATTAAATTTAATAATTTATAATTGAATTTTAAAAATAACTAATAAAAATGTCAATTTTATAAAAAAATATTAGTATAATTTTTATAAAAGATACTAGCATAAATACATACGCTATTGTGTTTGTGTGTATGCATTTTTTAAATATGCGTAATATTATATTAGTAGGTAATGATATTGTAATGTTATTAAGTTAATATATAAAATAAAATTATATTTATTAAAAATAAAGTGAGATATATCAGAAAAGATGAGAGAGTAACCGTTGATAAATAAAGAAAAAAGAAAAAGAAGCATAGATAAACGATTTTATTAAAAACTTGTAAAATTAATCGTCAATTTTCAAAAAATTAATAAATAATTATATTTTAAAAGGTAAAATTGATATTTTGAAAGGAGAACACAAAAGAGAGAATCATGTCTATATATTGTTATAGATTAAATTTGTTGTTAATTTAAAAGGGGCAAAATTGATTCATTCTAACCAAAATTTGGATTAAATTAAACAAAAATAATGAATATAGGTATTAAATTGAACAAAAAAAATAACACGTGACATAATTATGACTTGATATGTGAATAATTTTTTTAAAATTTTAAAAAATTAAAAAAAAATTCAGGAATTGACACGTAGCATGTATTATTCAAAAATATTAACTATTTAAATACCATTATTAAAAGAGACCAAATTGACCATAATTTAACAAAAATAAAAATTTAATTAAACACAAAAATAAAAACGAATAAAAACAATGAAAACAGGGACAGTGTAAATTTAATCTAATTAAAATTATGAGAGAAGTTTCTTAATAAGATCACAAGGCGGTGGTGAATAGCAAAAAGGAGAATAAATGAAGGTTCAAGAACACCGGGCCCGTGGGCCCAAAAGATAAACATACTATTAAATTGAAAATAAATTGATCCGTCCCAGCCGTTTATCTCGGATACTTAAACCATTTTCGCGATTCCGTACCCGCGTCGAAGACAAACGAGACGAGTAACAATCATCACGTTCTCTCCATTCTCTACATTTCCTCGGACGGGTTTTCCTTCGCCACCAAGATATCTCTCTCTTTCGTTCTTGTAGCTTTTAGTTCTCTGCGAAATCCTCCATGTTAGAATCAGAGGTTCACGATTTATCGGACGACGCAGATTACGCCGCGTCGCAGCAACAAGTAAGACCGTCGCCCTTCTAACTTCACGATTTCTGGTGACCTTTTTTTTTTTCGATCAATTTGCGTTTCAATCAGGGTTTTCCGCGATTCAATTGAATACTCCATTCATGCACTGCCTTTTATCCTTAAAGTTGACTGACTCACCATTTTTCTTTTCGGATTGATTGGGATTAGGGATCTGCTAGCATGATGCTGCGGAGTGACAGTACCAAGAACTCCCCTCGGGAAGGTGCCGAAATTGTATTTATGAAGGAAAATGTCGCAATTCATCCGACTCAGTTTGCCTCTGAAAGAATCAGTGGAAGACTGAAATTGATTAAGCAAAGCTCGTCTTTGTTTATGGTGATCATTAATCATTTTAGTTTCTTTTTTGGTCTTGTACTAATAATTATTAATTGATGCAAATGTCTTCTTGCCGCTTCTAGACTTGGATACCTTACAAAGGGCATAGCTCAGAGGCCAGGCTGTCTGATGATGGTAGTTTACATTCTGTATGACTTTCCTTCCCTTTGCAACGTGATCTATATGTTTAATTTTTTTTTTTCATTTCATGCTCAGAAAGAAACCTCTATACCATAAAGGCGGTGTCCTTCACCGAAATCAGGTCCATCCGGAGGCACACCCCTGCTCTTGCGTGGCCATATATCATTGTTGTTCTATCATCAGGTGAATTACTCTTTATGAATACGGTGGGTTTTACATGTTTTTTTTTTTTAAATGATTGTTTTGTTCTATATTACTCTTCTGGCCTTCTATAAACCAGGTAGTTTATCTTTTAGGTGTATTTACCCATATCTTATATGGAATCAAGAGGTACACATGGTTTGATAATGTAATATCAAATTGGTTACAGGGTGTTAATTCCAGTTATTCTGGGCATAAGTTCAATATCTTGGATGGATGATAAATAATTCTTTTGTAGGGTAGGTGACTTAAAATTTCTACATGTGTTCTGCCCTTTTCTGGTAAGATAACTGATGTGCTGGTGTACAATTCATCTGGATTTTAATCTGCAGACACTGCATAAGTGGATACCCTTTCATAGAACTCAAACTTGGTTATTAACTGACTTCTATATGCCTAACAAAAACCGGAAGGGAACCTAGTCTAAGCATTCCAGCCTGATTGAGTAAAAAGCTAACTATCTGTAAACATTTGAAGTGTTGTCTAATTGGTCTAGCCTTGTATAGCACTGGAAAATTTTATAGAAGGTTCCTTAAAGTTGGTGATAGAATGTGAGAAAACGATAGATTTTTTTTTTTTAATGTGCTTGAGAGTATTTTTCACTCAGCAGATTGATCAGTTTATAATAAGAATGGTTATAAAAATACTATGTAACTACTATTATTTTTAAGAGAACCTTTAAAATATGACAATTTCCTAAGATAGGTATGTGGAACTCAGCTAAATACCAGCAAAGCTACTTGGAAGGTTAATAAACTGTAAATGCTTTATTTCAAACATAGATGAATGCATCTCAATGTGATTTATTGTGATGCATGGATGTAGGGTCAGTAATTTTTGAAAATTTTAGGTAGGGCTGCGAGAGTCTTTGATAAGAGTTATTCTTGTTATTTTTAGAGGACAAGATGTTTGTGTTATGTTGCATAAGAAAGTCTCAAGAAGATCCACTAGACATTAAGATGACAAGGTTATCTAGATGTGAATGTTCACTTTAAGAGACTCAATGAGAAATAAGAGAATATTGATTCAAGATAAGTAAATAAAATGAACAAAATGACAAGACATAATCATAAAGGATTGGAAGCAATGAACGTAAGAACATAAAGGAATTTGAAATGAAGAAACAAAAGATGGAAAAGAAAGGGAATGGAAGATGATAGGAAAGGTGGGATGACAGTTTGGGGATGGACCAACCCAAGATGAGTGGTGGTTGCCTCCACTTGAACCAAAGTTGAAGATAAGATCAAGGGATGGGCTCATTCTCAAAGAGAACTCACAACAAAAAATGGCTATAATAACTTTACTTCTTCATTCAACAACTCTTTACAAGTGGGAAGAAGATCCTCTTATAAGCTAAGAGAGGGACTTCCTAGCAATAATACAAAGATGAGGGATACTCCAACAAAATCACAAAGTATCTTTCTAGAAGCCTAATAATGAGGGAAGGTGAAAATTCTCATTTGCAAAATCTTCAAAAAGTGCATTCTCTCTCCTTCAATTTTGCATAGTGGTCCCCACTCCAAGATGCTCTCTTCTCCACTTTCATGATGCTCTCTTCTCCACTCCTAAGGGTGTCTTCTTAGCAAAACTAAGGGTGTAGTGAGTACATTCCCTTGGTCTAGCCTCCTCCTAAGCCCTTCATTCCTCTAAAAGGTGACAACCTTAAAAGGGGAGGTGCCACTAGTAAATCTACAAAAGTCATGACACAAACATGAGTCTATAATTTATTTAAGGCAAAAACTAAGCAAACTAATAGAAGAAAGGTGAAGAAACCTCCCTCCAACCATGCTTATTTTCCTTAAACACTTTCCTCCATCCTTGGTAGGGGTTAGGGACTCATCAATCTTGTAATATGATAGTTGAAAAATAAAGTTTAGTGTATTTAAAAATGTTGAATAACATATAAAAAATGTCATATCTTTCCTTTTTATTCATAACGGCTGAATATGGGATTGAAATAGAGGAGCAGTGGGAGTGGTTCTCAATAATGCCGATAGAAGGCAAAACAAGGCAAAACAGTGCATGCTTTCCTACTATGGTATAGGGTTCAAAATTCCATTTTTACCCTTGAAATATTGTTTGTGGTTGTTGGGGAGGTAAAGTATTCATGACAGTTACATCTGTTTTGACCTTGATTCCTTCAGACATTATAGGGGTACTTATTATCCTTCTTTCTTATGACTTTTTCATTAATTTCATCATCATCTTTTACTTTTTTGGCTCATTACAATGTTTGTATTGCTCGCAGTTTGATGGTGATTATTGTGACTTATTGTTTATTATGATTTTTTTTTTATTTATATATGTAGTATAAATTATTTTATTTGTATTATAGCGTTTAAAATAGCAATCATTCCGTCTCCTGCTATCATTTTTATTGTTTTCATAGTTAGCTGATTCATGCGACTTTCTAAGATTGAGTTTGTTTTTAATAATATATGTCAGAAAATACAAGTACATGTTTTTGTTTTTGATGATTTTTCGAGTCTCTGTACATTTTTTATGCTGGCTTTTTAAGCAGTCGGTGTATATTGTTGCTTTCTATACTATCATGAGTTGTTTTTGCCAATGTTGGTGCACCAATGCTTGTAACACCAATTACTATTAACTAAATTTGAATAACTTTGAACCTTTTCCAAGTATTTGAGTACCAAGCTGTGATTTCTACCATTGATCTGTATGCTCCATTTGTATGATTAAATTGTTTTGTCTTGTCTTTTTATTTATCTCATGTTGAACTTAATTGCCGGCTCACTCTATACCTTATTATATGATGTGTTCTACTATTCAATCTTGTCTGGATAAAATTTTGCAGGACTTGCTTATCCTCCACTCTATTTTTATAGTGGAGGAGTCAAAGAATTTCTTGCTACAATAAAGCAGCATGTTCTTCTTGTGAGGTTAGCCTCATATGCCATGCCTCTACTGATTTATTCTTTTTTAATTTTCTTTTTTCATTTGTAATTATTAATAGTGCCATAACCAATCTTATGTAGCTAGTTGTTGATCCTGCATTTGTTTCTATGGATTTATATGATGTTGTTATTTCAATGTGTGAACATGCAATTTGGCAGTGTTTAATTGTCAGAAAAATTATTTTTATATGATATCATTATGTATTATGTGCAAGAGTTAACCATTTTTAGTCATGAACAAATGATGAGGTATGTGCCACATTCATGACATCCTAATAAGTGCAATGATTTTTTAGATGATGGAGAATCATCATCAAGCGCATTTTCTACACTTGTAAATTGTAATTTACAAATTTACACTAGCCTTTTCCTCCTTTGTGCACATCAAGATCACTCTTTAATGCTGCCGTTATTCTTATATTATATTTGCAAGACAAAATGATATTATATTTGCAGCACGTTTCTATGATTTCTTATTCAAGGTTTTCATGCAAATTTCTTCATATAATCTTATTCTTATGCCTAATGTAGATCTGAAGAGGATGCCAATGTATTCCTTGTAAATGATTTTCAGAATACACTTCAGGTATGAGTGGTTTAATTCAATTGACTTTGTTTGGTTTTACAGCTGGATCATAGATTCATACTGTCTTTTGTGGATTGAGAGCAATATTTTGCAAAGAAGGAAAATTTACATCAGTGATAGAAGATCATAAGCAACTTGTTCCTCTTTTGTTCTCATTCTCACAGTTCAAATGTTAATAAATAGTTGTTCTTGCTTGAAAAATGAGATGAATGAAAGTGCTTATGTCTATAATTCCCTTAGGTCTGTGAAGGCCCTTTTTTATAATAATTAAATATCAAGCCACTTAAATTGGGTTGCTATATTTTTTCTAAACATTTGCAATGACTTCCAGAGGACTTTGTCTTCCTTGGAGCTGCCCAGAGCTGTTCCCATTGCATGTGGACCTTCAAATCTGTCTGTTGATGAATCCGTTCTGAATGAGAACCAAGGAAGGGCTGATAATGATGTCAATAATGGAAGTTTTAGTGCTACTCAGTTCCCTGGGAGACCTAGTCATAAAGTAGATCCTGCTCGAGACCTCTCTATTCATGTTTTAGAGAAGTTTTCGCTAGTCACAAAATTTGCCCGAGAGACAACATCACAACTTTTTGGGGAAAACCATAGCAATGGATTCAGCGAGAGGAGGACCCATATCCGGAATAATCTTGATCATCCTAGGAAGTCTTCCCACGCTGAGGAAAAGACTTCTGATGAAAGTTGTGTTGCCTTGGATTCTCAGGAGGTTGCCTTGGATTCTCAGGAGGTAACCTATTTTTCTTGCATCGCAACTGTACATTTTAGTTTACAATCTGCATGAAAACTTGTTTTTTTTTAGGCACCAAAATTATTTTAATTAGAAATGTTTGGTGTGCTTTCTTTGTTGGTATCTTCTACCCTGAACATAATTAACTTCCAATGAACAGTGTGGCATTGAGTAATGAAATCTGATGTGAGATGGAGGCCGTTGCGAAGCTTCTGATCTGGGTTACTTTAATAGTTTCATTGGCTACTTTCAAGATATTTCATTAAACACAAGGGTTTTAATTTGCTGAGGCAACAGGCTTCAATAAGTGTTTCATTGAAGAAAGACACAAATATTAGAAAAGGATAAAACAATAATTTTTTTTTACTATTTTGCATTCATATTTAAGGTGCTAGGGTTTGTTAAATGTCACACTGACTTATTAAAAATGACCAGTTAAGTCAATTTCCTTGTCCATGTGTTAAGTTGGCTTCTGTAAATCTGTGTTAAATAATCTGAAATTATGGAGGTAATATCATAGTGTCTACTGTTATGAAATTGATTTGGCATACTTCTTATATTTGTAAAAAATTGCTTGTCCATAACTTTTATGAATAATCTGAATTTTATGGAGGTAATATTATATTTAGTGTCTATTTTTTATTGATATAGAATATTGCTGATATTTGTAAAAAAATTATTTGATTTTGGATACTCTGCTTAAATTTGTATAAAATTATAGTGTAATTTCCCCTTGTTCCCTGTTACACTGTATAATATTAATTATATGGTCTTTTGTCTGTCTTCTGGCAGTTTGAAAATTTATCATTAGTATGGGGAAAACCACGGCAACCACCTCTAGGTTCTTCAGAGGTATGAAATGTATATTTGATATAATAGGTATTATTTCTTATACAGGCTGCTAATATCATCATATTATGTATAAGGACATCTCTTGCATATACTCTTTTGCATGATGGCCATTGTAAACGTGCAATTTTGCTTATTGTTTCTTTTGCAAATGATGCAATTCATTGGTAGCTAAGGCTTTTACGGAGAAACAGAGGATAAGCCCCTGAATAATTGTAACAAAATAACTATTAGCTAACAACAGTTAGTTGGTTATTGTTGGATGCATGGTTTATGAGTACTGTGCAAATCACTACAATATCTTCAGCTTGGCTATACAAGTTTCACTTGAAGTGTTTGAATGAATCCCACAAATGAATTGTGCAATACTTGCTATAGGTATTGCTTGAAAGATCGTCAAGTCATGCATTATGTGATTCTTGAAAACTCTAATCGGAGGAATCATGTCAATTCTTGGTGGTCTTCTGCCCAAGCTCTAAGAAGTGACCCAAGAAAGCATATGCTGACCACCATCATGGAATCTGTCATGTGATAGATGGAGGAAGTTGGAGATACCTGTTTGTTGGGAAAGACGCATGTTGTTGGGTTAGCGAGCTGAATTTCAGATTGAGAGGAGTGGTAGAAGGGGAAAAGATGCACGCTTTTATGGTGGCTTTAGGGGTAGAAGCCTTAGGATGATGGTACCAATGGAGGGAATCTTGTAAGCCAAACCCATCTTGGCAACCGATCAAGAATGTTTTCATTCAAAGATTCCATCCCACTATGATGAGAAGTCATTTTAAATTGCTGTTAGCTCTGAACAGGCCAGATCTGTGAGCTGGTTATCACTCAATTTGAATGATATTTAGGGGTAATGGAGGTTTTTTAAGAGTAGAACCTGATGGACATGTTCTTGAATAACGTGAAGAATAAGATGCGTGCAGCAGAGTTGAAGCCTTATGAATCAAGAAACTGTCAGAGAGGATGAGCAAAGCTCAAAAATAGAACTTTGCAGTGGCGAGCACAGGAGGCCATCTTGGAGGAAGTGAGCTAGTTCTTATCAGATCATTACAAATAATAGATCCAATGGGGACTGGAATTTTAGCATCTGAAAGTGATTTGTATTAAGGAGTACTGCCTTTCAAGAGACTGTTAGAAGCAGAAATACGAGAAAAGGTCAGAAAAGGGGAGTGTTTCACGGTTAATGAGAAGTTTGGACATACCCACGTCTGCAAGATAAGCAGTAGAGAAGACTATGAGAGAATGGCACCCACCGTGGAGGTGTTAATTATGCAGAAGGTTCTACAGATGGTGGGACTAGTTGGGAGTGAGCATTAGATATTGAATTGCACGTTGAGGACAAGTTGGGTTTTTTAGGGGGGATTGATTGGTTACTGAGGCCTCGTATCAAGAGTGTCTAAAGTAGGGAAAATAGGAGGGACACAGGATAAAACTCTGAATAATTCTAACAGATAGAAGCTACCTATAAGTGGTTGGTTATTAATTGGATGGGTATGATAAAAAGGGAGTGGAGTTAAGAAGGGGTAGGGGTATGATAGTTGATCATTGTCGTTGGGCGCATGTCTTGTAAAAACTGGTAATTCAGTTTACGTGCAGGCAATAAAGAATCTGTCTTCATGTTCTGATCCAGTTGTTCTTAGCAATCTAGAAGGATTTTTTTTTTCATGGCAATAAACTGGACCAAAAGTTAGATGGTCAGTGTGATGGTTTTAGTTTAATTGTTTGCAACATTCAGTTAGCTTTCTTGATTTTACTCCCTCCCACACAGATGCTGGATATGATGTTCTTTGATGTTTATTTTATCCTTAATTCATGTTAGTAAAATAAATATTGATATAACAAATTTTAATATTTTTTTATTTTCTTCACAAGGTACCCTACGTTCTGTTTTTGAAAGCTGTTGCTTCCCACCCGATTTACGGGATATAATAACTAATATATTTAACATTTTTCATTCTCACGTGAACTTCAAGGAATTTGTGTTACAAATTCGTTTTACATGAAAACTGAAAATGGCTGAAACATCAAGGAGTTTATTTGTAGCTTATCTTGTTAACTTAATTTTTACTGTGTTGGAAGGGAAAATAAATCAACTGCATCACGAGGGAGATTCTAATCCTTGGAAATGGAGAGTTTGGAATGGAATGAAAGCAACTTCGACACATTTTAATTCATGTGCATGGGTGGTTTGCATTCTTGTATTAGTTTTTTCGACCTGAGGAAGCCAAAATTTTTACTATCAGAATTTTTTCTGTCTGAAAAATCCATTAAGTTGATGGTATCATGGATAAGACTCTATTTGGGTGGATGATTTGGAAGGGAAAAGTGTTGGAGGGTAAAATTTTCGTTTTTGATTTGATAGTTGTCCCTTTCATTGATTTCTTACTTGAAATGAAATATTTTTGTTTCTTCTCTCTCCCTTCCAAACCTCCATCTCAAACATATCCTTCAATTATTTTTTTTACCATACTGTGCCACTAAAGGAGCATTCTGGAGATGGGGTTACAGCTTATATGTTAGTTTTGATGATCCCCTTCATGCAATCTTAAATGAAATACTTTCATACTGCAATTATTGAAGTGATACACGTTTCTTATTGCCATTCTGATTGCAAGTGTTGAGGGAAAACGTTTGTGTTATTGTGTAAAAGATTTATCCTCCAAGTATTCAGTTGTTTGCTAATTATTATTGGGATCAAACATCTGCAGTGGATTATCTTCTTGGATTCTGAAGGGCGAGTCACAGATTCAGAAGCTTTGAGAAAAAGAGTATTTTACGGCGGACTTGATCATGACTTACGAAATGAGGTTGGTTTATAACGTATGTAATGATTTTTAGGCTAAGCATTTTGATTAGAGATTAATACATGTTCTTCATAGGCTAAAGCTTATTTATAAATTATAGGTTTGGGGTTTGCTTTTGGGATATTATCCATATGAATCAACATATGCTGAGAGAGAATTCCAGAAGTCTGTTAAAAAGTCGGAATATGAGAACATAAAGAACCAGTGGCAGGTTTTCATTAGCTCCTACATTCTTTTTCGTTGATGTATTTCTCTTTCTGCTTTGATATTAATCACTTGAAAATTGTTCATTTATGATAAGGTGGATGGAATTAATTGTACGGAGGTCTGTTTCCTTTTTAATACTTTGGATCCCAATGTCACAAGATAGTCTGCAATACCTTTACTTTATAGTTTGTTTGCCAAATATGTAAATTAAACATCCATGAGCTTTAGTATATTGATGCAACGTATGATATAAAATCAAATATGGTTGTAAATGAATTAGGTTTCGATCGGACATAGCAAAACCAGTTGTACATGCGCTTGCATAAGGTGAAAGATTTTTTTGCCCTGGAACCATGTTTGATCCAATATTTCAGGGCAAAAAATTTTTTTTTGCCCTGGAACAATGATCCATGAGCTTTAGTACATTCTTTTTAGTTGATGTATTTCTCTTTCTGCTTTGATATTAATCACTTGAAAATTGTTCATTTATGATAAGGTGGATGGAATTAATTGTACGGAGGTCTGTTTCCTTTTTAATACTTTTGATCCCAATGTCACAAGATAGTCTGTAATACCTTTACTTTATAGTTTGTTTGCCAAATATGTAAATTAAACATCCATGAGCTTTAGTATATTGATGCAACGTATGATATAAAATCAAATATGGTTGTAAATGAATTAGGTTTCGATCGTACATAGCAAAACCAGTTGTACATGCGCTTGCATAAGGTGAAAGATTTTTTTGCCCTGGAACCATGTTTGATCCAATGTTCCTTGGTTACTGCTACCCATGTTGAACTTTTTGCATGGAACCATAATGAAAAATGGAGCTTATAATTGATTACATACATACCCTAACCCTACCAGTTACTCAAATATGATGACCTTGTTGTGACATTGTTTTTCCTCTAATTATGAATTCTAATAATGTATTTGTCATCTCTTGTAATATTGTTTTTCTGCTTAATTCTATATGCTGTCAGCTAAGTTCAAAATATATTTTTATAATTTTTTTTCTCTGTAGAGTATATCCTCAGCACAGGCTAAAAGATTCACAAAATTCAGGGAAAGGAAAGGGCTTATTGAGAAAGATGTGGTAAGCTAGTGGAACAGATTTAAATTTGAATGACTATAAATGAACAGATAAATGATGCTAATGCAGTTTTAATTATCTTGTACTTTTGAAGGTGAGAACTGATAGATCGATCCCTTTCTATGAAGGGGATGATAATCCAAATGTAAATATTCTACGAGATATACTGTTGACCTATTCATTTTACAACTTTGATCTTGGTTATTGCCAGGTAACTATGCCGTGCATTTTAATTGCTCTGAATATTATATATTTGGATTACCAAAATTTTGATCTTTTTCTTTCGGAAGTTGAGTCCTCATTTTTCCTTAAACAGAATATGTATGTAGTCACTACAGCAGGGACGGGTATCTTAATGGCTATTATCTTCTTGAACCATGTCTATTTTGAAAACCATGAATCGTTATGCATCTTATAGTTTTCATATGCTGTCTTACCCCTTTCCTCCTCTTGTTAAATTAAACAAATAATATGTTATGTATTCAATACAACAACAAGGAGGAGTATCTTTGTGGCTATTATATTCTTGAACCAATTATATTTTGAAACCTTGAATCATTAGGCCTCTTTATTGTTTTCATATTCTGTCTTACCCCTTCTTCCCCTTGTTTGATTAACAAAGAATATGGTATGTATTCACTACAGCAAGGAGGTGCATCTTAATAGCTACTATCTTCTTAAATCAATTATATTTTGAAACCACAAATCATCATGCATCTTTGTTTCCAAATGCTGTCTTCTTCCTTCCTCCAATTCAAAAATTGGATTATTATGTCATATGGGTAGGGAATCTGATTTACATGCTGTTTTTACAGGGAATGAGTGATCTTCTATCTCCAATATTGTTTGTAATGGATGATGAATCAGAGGCATTTTGGTGTTTTGTTGCTCTAATGGAACGTCTTGGACCCAATTTTAATCGGGATCAAAACGGCATGCACTCTCAACTTTTTGCATTATCTAAGGTTGTTCTCTCCCCTTTACAAATCATTCAAGCATTGCATCATTAGTCGTTATTTATTAGACTGTTGTGTTTGTATTGGTTAACTTTACACTACTATGTTTTTTTTACACTCTTGCCCAACTTAGTGGGGTAAAGGGTGGCTGTTGTGTATAAATCAAATTATATTATGAATTCATCATGCGAGGCATCAGCACCTCCAGTGGTAATCTTAAATAATTTCAATGTAGACTCGAGAGATTAGAAATTACGGGTATTGTTATGATTTTCATATTTTTTTTTGGTAGTTAAAAGGTGGTTCTGGTTCTGGTTCCGACGTGCTATATAGCTAGCGTATGGTGATTCCTAACTTTTATGAAAATAATGAAATATAACAACAAAAGCCTTTTCCTACTAGATGAGACCAGCTACATGGATCAAACAACAACTCTGCTTATGTTTTGATCTGTTGTAATTGTTTACATAGTTTGGCCCCAACCTAGATACCAGAGGTAAGCTTTTTCAGATCTGAATAACGTTTGTACATGAACATTTAGACTTTATGCATAAAGTCTTGCCCAAACTTCTATATCTGTAAATACATAGAGATTAGTAACCAGGGACAGACCTACGTTGTAATGTAATAGGCAACACCTGATTATTTTAATACAGTATGTTTGTAAATACATAATTTTGAGTTATTTTTTTATTTATTGATATCTCGAGATTTAATTACACATTTTATTATTCAATTATCATCATTTTGCAATTATTATTGTTGAAGATATGATTAGGTTGAATCTAAATAGGGATACAAAATATATTTAACAAATATTTAAGGATTTTCTTTTTTTGTTACCTTTATTATATTGTACATGATTAGAAATAGATCAGTGTGTTTATGCTCATAATTCGCACAATTCCTATAATTCTACATGGTATTAGATTAGGGTTGGATCCCCTGTATTGCCTTTTTATTTTTTCCGTAGTTAATATTCTTTGTGGTAAACAGTACTGCAAACGTTGTGGCTTCCAATCATAGTCACAGTTGCATTGCCCCAGCACATCCCTCCAACCACCGTTGCTTCCTGGTCAATGACCACGGAACCAGCAGTAGCTCCTTACACTACTTGACACCCGCAGTTTGACATCGTTTTCATTGCTTCTTCTGTTGACAATGCATCTCTTGCTGCTAGTGATAACTCTGCTGTGATTTTCACCACCATAATCCCTTGTGAAAATCTCATTGGTTCAGCCAACTACATCATTTGGGATGGCTGTCAAATTATGGTTCCAAGTCAAGGGCCGGTGAACACAACCGAGGCGATGCAGTTCCTCCATGAGAGGAAGGTGGCATGTAAGCTTCACGCGCAGAGCATCAATGAAGACAGACATGGTGCGTGGCAGGGCATGAGATTGCTTTAGGCTTCGGGACCGGCGAAATTTGGTCGGTCAGAGTGGCGATCCAAATCTGGTGGTTACCGGAAGAAACTGTGATGGTGGCCAATGGTGGATGGTGACAAATCGGCAGTGAATAGTGACTGACAACATTGGACAATGTCGAACTGCAGTGGACAGTTGCAGATATTGGAGGACAGCAGCGAACGGGGTGACTAGTGCCAACAAACAAGGAGACACAGAAACCAGAGTGGGATCAACCAACTTTGATACCAACTTTAAGATTCAAACAGCTTAAAGGACCCCTCTCTTAATCTTCTAGTTATAATGAAAAACTGATACAAGAATCCTTGGAAGATTAAGGAACTGCATTAGACGCTAGGTGCAGAACTAGGTACAACTATAGGTACAAGATGTTCCCAACACTCTACCCCTATACCTAGACTTAATGATAATACATAGATGTAATTATTCTAACACCAATAATGTTCATCAACTCTATCGGTGTGTCCTCTCATGGATCTTGAATACTTGACTTGGTGCATTCCATCACTTTAGTCCCTTCAATCACAGGATCGGTAGCCAGTCTCTTTTCTTGCAATTATCGATATCAATTTCTTTGCCTTATGTTACTCTTGCATTGATTCATTAAAACTTGTTGCATTGATGAACTTACCCTTTTCATAATCTTACTTAAATTGTCTTCTTTGTTCTTGGTTGCCATTTCAATTTGCAAACTTGCTCCCTTGTGAATAATTTTGTTCTTTTTAGAGATTGGTTTGTCAAATGGATGACTTGGGCAAAACACAAGTATATGGGATTGTATCATCTTTCAGCATCGTTTGCTTCTGTCTGTTGTACCTTGCAGATCTTGCTCATCAATGCCTTGGTTATTCCAATTTAGAGAAGCTGCTTATTTAGTTCCCAGTCTCTGTTCACTTAGTTAGACTGTGAGTTATGCCAGTTAGGAAACAATGTTCATTCACATAGTCCTCAAGTCAATAAATGTGTTGCATCACCTTTTTGTTTTAGTTCACTTCAATATTTGGGGGCCTAGTCAAGTATATTCAACCGTAGAATATTACTATCCTATCACGTTTAGTCATGACTTTTTAGATTGATCTTTGGTTTTTCAATGAAAACTCGTTCTGATATTTTTTTTCTAATTTACAAAATTTTTGTATGGAACTATTTCTCAATTCGGGCCACCCACCAAAATTTTGCACATTAATGCACACATGTTTTCCCAATTTCAGTCTTCTCTCAAATTACAGGGCGTTCTTAATCAAACTTCATGTGTTTACTCACCATATTAGAGAATGGTGTCACTAATGCAAAAATCGTCACCTAGTTGAAATAGTGTATACCGTTTTGTTTTTTACTACATTGTTCCTCTTGTATTTTGAGATCAGTTGCATGCCCTTGACTATCCTCAATAATCAAACGTTGTACTTCATTTTGTCCATGACAAGACCTTTACCTTGTTCCTCTCTGGTCTTAGGTTGTATAACATCACTTATCTGTGGAATCTATCACATATTCTAATATCATCATTAATTATTTGTTTGACTCCAAATGACTTGTATCCATATGTGCTTTCTTTTCAAGTCTTTCCATTAAATACACTGTAGGTGAATATTTTCTTTATTGTGAAGGTCAAATTCTGTTGTATTCCTTTGACAGAATGTTCTTATAGTGGACTGAGGTTTCTAGGCATGTGATATTACGATCCAACTATAAGGTCTGGACTTGAGTCCAACATTTGAAATTTGATATTCTAGTGTAGGGTTTATAAAGCCTTAACTACAAGTATTAAGTTTTTTTGTTATGGTTTCCCCAAAGTTCTTATCAATGGATATCGAAGCTTACTGTCATTTCTCTCAATTGCAAATGAGTGTCGTTAGTGCAGAGTTAGCCTGCGTGGGTGTGTCAGGCCCATGGGCCACGAAGCATGTTGGGAAATTAGGAATCTAATTGCAAGGGGTATGCAACACTGGAAATGAGATTTTGTGTGGGGTTTATATTTCCTGGGGCTTTTCGTCTAAAATGACTAGCTTTTGTTGGGGTGGTTCTTCAAGGTTTTTATTGGTAATTGTGTTGGCAATTGTAAACCCAAAATACTTATTTGCTTCATATCGTTTCATGAAACTAGATAGCAGAATAGGAATTTTATTCAATCGTATTTTGACTTGAGCTTTCTACTGCCCGTGTTTGATGGTATGGTGTATCTAGCAGTCACATCCCGCCTTATTTGCTGCATCTTTTAGTAACTTGGTCTCTACACTCTTTATATGAAATTTGGTACTGAGATTTATTACTGTTGCTTTAGCATTCAGAACTGATACATTTATTCGTTGTTGCAGTTGGTGGAGCTGCTTGATAGTCCATTGCATAACTATTTTAAGCAACGTGACTGCTTGAATTATTTCTTTTGCTTCCGCTGGATTTTGATTCAATTTAAAAGGTTAGATTACTTAAATTGTTATGCTTGTCACCATTCAGTAACTTTTGGTGCATATTGTATTACATATGATGTTAATGGTCCGGAGTTTGTGTTTTAAGTTTAGTTATTTTCTACTTACCTTCTAAAAATAGATTGGATATATCAGCACTACCGAAGGCAGTTTGACTATAACTAATAGTTTTCTGGATAGATCCAAAAGATCAAACATACCTCTGAAATTTACTCTTTCGGTTGCAGCTAGTAGTTAATCTCAGTTTGTGCCGCTTTCTTTTTGTGTCCAATGCTCTCTTACACTTTGAAATTATCGTGTTTTAGTTCTAAGATGTGTCAGAAGGATACCATATTCTTGAGAGCATTCCAGACAGAGAGAAGAAGCACCACCCTGTCTGATTAGAGTGACCAATAGTTTCATTGTGTTATCAATGATGAACAACATTTCTTAGGTTCACCAAGTCTGGTCTCTTTTTATCTTGATAGTTGTTTCCTCAACAGTTACAGAGAATGTTGGGGTTCCTATATAAGTTTAGTTCAAAGATCACATGGTAGGTGATTTTACTCGTGGAAAATATATACAAATTAACTTGATGTAAGTTTTGGTACTGTTATCAGTTTGCTAATTTGCTGGCTGGTATAGCCTTGTGTAGAGTTACCTTAAGCATTTTATATACATGCTTTGACAACTAAAGAATATTGATTGATATCTCAGGGAGTTTGAGTACGAGAAAACAATGCGGTTGTGGGAAGTTTTATGGACACATTATCCGTCTGAGCATCTGCACCTGTATTTGTGTGTGGCAATCTTGAATCGGTATCGTGGTAAAATAATTCGAGAGGAAATGGACTTTGACACCCTGTTGAAGTTTATTAATGAGCTAAGTGGTCACATCGACCTTGATGCAAGTCTGAGGGATGCGGAGGCTCTATGTATATGTGCTGGTGAGAACGGTGCTGCTTGTATACCCCCTGGAACCCCACCGTCGTTGCCTCTAGATGATGGTTCTTTTTACGCTCTACAAGATGAAGTATTGTAAATGAATTCACTTCCATAAATCCTTTTATGATACCTGAATATATCAACCTCATTGTGTATTTCCTGATTCGTTTCAAATATGTTAGCATATTAAATGCATTTCTTTAGCTATATTCCTGCCTTTGGTTCATTTATCAATTGCCCAATTTATTTATCGCGGTCCAAGAGTTGAATACATTTCTCTCGTGAAAAATGATACCATAACTCATTATTTTTTAATTTCCATCTTTTGTTTCTTGACTTAGTTTAGTGTGGACTGTTATTAATGTATCACTGTTTTTTACTTTGAAAGAAAAATGGTCCACATTAAGTCATGTTAGAAAATAAATAATTAGAGTAAAAAAAAATAGGAATCATAGTATTATTTTTCTCTCTCTTTTACCACGTGTCAAATGCAAGAAAAACAATTCACATTAAAAAGTGATTATTTATATTAGATTTGCGTGTGTATATTAATATTCGAGAGAAAGATATAACTATATCTGATGGACGAGCAAGAACACCCATCCATGATCAAAGCCGGGGCTGTATTTATTCTTCGGAGTTAGTGCAATTGACCTGGATCATTGAATTCTATATTTATAGGCTAAGTAGAATTCATTCAGAATTACTGCACAAAAGTTATTGGATGATCTCCCGATAGTTTTATCGATAAGTAATCTTTGTCGAAAAATTTAATCAGTAATTAATATTTGTCGAAACGTCTAAGGTGTCATTTTTAGTTGGATATTTCTTCCAATTATGTTTTCTTTCTGTTGTCTATAATGTGAGTTTGAAACTTTGTTAATTGAGTCGATGATTACTTAAGTTAAATGAGTTGTTGATGTCTTTGAGAAAGTTTGGAAGGTCTTTTTGGTTGTTTTTCCTTTTGATGTTGGAGGTCTACATCTTTATGGTTTGTTCCAGTGGTGGTCGGGAGGAATACAATGCATCGTGCTAAAACGTCGCTCGTACGACTTCCTTACACGATTGTCTCCCCATCAAACGAGGCCCTTTGTCCCACTCCTACACCGCAACTTTTCTCTGTTTTTCCAAATTATTGTTAAAGATGTTTCAAGAAAAATAAAAAATATAATAAATTAAGAATAAACAACTAAAGCGTAGACCCATAAAATGATATTTAAATACTTTTAAAATGTAATTTTACTCTTTAATTTTTAGAAAAATTAGAATTAATTCTTTTCAACTAAATTTAGTCTTTCAACTTTAGAAATGTTGTGAATTTAATTCTTTTAATTTGATTTTGTTAAGTTTATATTTTTTTTATGTTTTAAACATACCTTTTGAATTATTTATATTTGATATTTTTGTACTTTAATCTTAACTAAAATTATCATAAAATATATATGTTTCAGATATTAAATAAAATTAACAAAATTTGATTAAAATGAATACATTTTTTATTTTTAAATTAAAAAAATTAAATTGTATCAATGTTTCCAAGATAAATTAATATTATTTTTTATTGAAAATCAATAGAAAAAAATATATTTAAACCAAAGGCATAAAAACTGTAGAGTAATCACGCCGCACTAAATCTCGTAAATCATATGGGAACAACATCTTTTTGGACCAAAATCATAAGTATCCTTATTCTTAAGATAAACTTTCTCGGAATGATAGTTGGTCATTTCGTAGGGTCGAGGTTACGTATTTTTTATTAGTTTAAAATAAGATAATACTTATAATAAAAACAGTTAAATTTGGTGGTATGATATATAATTCGAGTTATAGGATTATAGAGAAATATTCAATTAAAATCAATATATATATATATATATATATATATATATATATATATATTAAAATAATATAAATAATACATAATTTAATATGGTTATAATTATAAAAGTATTACGCATATTTAAAAGATGAACGTTGCTTTACTAAAATTTTGAGACATACTTATTAGTAGGGAAATTATATAATAAATGAGTTGTCACAGTAAAAAAGATTTTATCCTATTTCTTATTAAAATATATTTTATAATAAATAGTATAATTAAAATCTTAAATAATAATCTATTTTAGTAATAAAAAATATGTTTAAATATTATTTTTTTAATTAAAAATGAATTATTTTAGCCAAAATATTAGAAACTAATATTAATTTAGAGACTAATTTATAATAGAAACTATTTTAGTTACAATATCTCGACACCATTTATAATTTTTTGAAACTATTTTAATTATGAATAATTTCTAATTTATAGATTTATATCTAAATTGATCATTATAATAAATAATTACTTTTTATTATTAAAATTGATCATTATTCAATAATTTTTTGTGCAGTGAAATATGATTTTCTGACATGTTCCAAAAATTATTAACAACTAAATTTAGAGATAAAATTAATTAATTAAATTATTATATCGATTAAATTAGAAATTATTTATAATATTAAAGTAGTTGGTATTTAAGTTAATCTCTAATATTAATACAAAATATACTGATTTATGAATTAAATTTTAAATTAATTTTTAACATTAATTACTAATATTGTAGCTATGATTATTAATCCTAAATTAGTCTATACTTTTAAATCGGAAAGAATATTTTAAAGTATTTTTCTTATCTTTTCAATAAAAATCAAACTTCTAAAGATGCTGGCTATTAACACAATCTTACATATATGCAAAATGTTATGCTCCAACTACGTTCCAGAGCTTGAAAATTTTCATATAGCATAAAAATGTAAAAATGTATGAAGAACCCAGGAATCGTAATAGGATATGACATTTCTTGATTTGGTAAGGACAATTCGATTTGAAACTTTAAATATGGTGAAGTGATTTGGTGCACGGTAGAGGAAAAGCAATTTGATGGAATGAGAAAGATGATTCTGAGAGTTTCTCGAAACCGGTTTTAAAGTCGTTAGAAATATAAAGAATTGGGTTTTAGATCAGTTTTATAGGCACTTAGTTTTCAAATGGGCTTGAGACTACGGTTTTGGGACTGATTTTTTTTTTTTCTTTCAGAAAATAATTTGGACACATCAAACAATTTACACGTTCCCAAAGCTATTATGATACGTAAGCAAGTTAAACAATGACAATTTTCTACTGTAAATAGTTACAGAGGTCGAGAATAGATGAAAATTCAAGTTTAAGTAAGTTTTAGATTTAATTGTTTGGAAATTTTGTATATACGTGGAATAATATGATATATTCACATAATTAATTATTTTTATAGATGTAATTTATTTGTCAATTAATTTTATAATTGTGACATAAATTTTTATACTGTAATCTCATATTATTGACAATAATTATTATAACAATTATTCTCTGATAGACAAAGATCTTTATATTTCACATGTGCTTTGTGCTTTGGATCATCAAACTTACTTTTTTCAACCTGTATACTATAGCATCAAAGTTTAGATATGAGAGTTTGAAACGAAATTAAAAGATTTTTATGATAGTGACAATGACTAATATGCTGAAAAGATCTGGAAGCATCCGCATTGCGCTCGAGGTTTGTCGAAATTGCTATAGGAATCCGATATTTGTTTTGTGTATTCAAGTAATGCAAAACACTGTCACTTGATCTCACAATTGACATCATTCTTGGATAGTGGGTACATGGATTATTTTGAGGCAAAAGATGAATTAAAATTGCACATTTTATTTTGTTACAATAATAAGGAATATATGACTTTATTTTATATTTATCTTTTAACGTGAAATCTTTTATAGTATGATGTGATGGTTAAGTAGTGTGTTCTGTTTGAGTTACTGTCTTAGTCAATTAAGGATTGACATATGATTATTCCTTTTAAATGATATATACTATAAACTTATGTACTATAAGTTTTTGTACATACTATATAAGGTTTATATCGTACCATACTATAAGCTTGTGTACCATAAGTTTTGTATGTACTATAAGCAGTGGCGGAACTTGGACAAAAAATATAGGGGAGCCAAATAGATTTGTTATATATAATTTTTTTTAGTTAGAAAAAAAGCTTTTCATCTTTTCTCTTCATTTTCTCTGCTTAAAATAAGCACACATAATAGTAGAATTTAAAAAAAAATATTACTATCATTCACTATTATATCATGCTATTATTTTATGATACCAAACCATGAATACCATTT
>Ga0209589_1003148_pt1 | contig 28945 bp, 13 predicted proteins | sample CowpeawhiteBW_FD_187525 | JGI IMG/M metagenome (GOLD analysis project Ga0209589, IMG submission 187525) | Root nodule microbial communities of legume samples collected from California USA - Cow pea white BW (SPAdes) (version 2) | ecosystem: Host-associated > Plants > Roots > Nodule | place: USA...
ATATATATATATATATATATATATATATATATATATATATATATTAATTGGTCAATAATATATGAACCATAATATAGACAAGCGGTAGTAGATGTTAATAGCTAAAGTTTAACTTTAATATTAATTTTTTAGGTTTTTATATGTTTTATATTATAAGATAGATACATAATTATTCATATATTACTCATATAGTTAAGAAAATAATTATCTTACTTCTAATTTATAATGAGTATTGTGATTTCACCATAAGTTTGATTTAATACGATGGTAGGCCTATAATCTCACTTCTAATACGATGTTTTATCTCTCTATAATCAGATATTATGTATATTATGTTAAATATACGGTGAAAAATTATGTATAAGATTAACTTTTTTATATTAAAATTCAGACAAAGTAATGTATTTATAATAAAGAGATTATGAATATAAATAATAATAATAATAATAAATAAAAAATAAGACATAGAATATCTAATATATTTAAAAAAAAATAGATGGTAGGTAGAAATATTATAAATTTTTAGATTTGTCTCGTATAAATTTAACGATGTATGAATATGAATATAAGTGCATAATATTAAAACCAATAAATAGTTGCGATGTTAGAGTCCATATTTTTTTTTTCACATGAATTTGACCAAATTTGTTTTCATCAATATTTCACGTCAATTAAATCTAATTAAAGAAAAAACAGTTTAAAATTATTTTATACAGTGCATAGGGGTTTATGAAAATTTTAACACAGCTGAACAAAATATGGAAAATGAGTATATGCTTATCAGCATACCAAAAAGTTACTCAATAATTTCTCAACTTTCACCATTTAAGAGAAAAAGTCATATTTTCCTCTTTTTCTGGTGGCATATTAGTATATTGCTTTTCGTCCTATTATAGTAACAACGGGTTTTAAATTAAAATAAGAGCTTAATTAAGAAATTTAGTTACAACATAAAATTAGAGCTATTTTAATTAAGTTTTTTATTAAAATTTACAACATAAATTTAGATTTACTTTTATTTACTGTTGGAAATACTTTTTAGTTTGGCTGGTTACTATTTCTTTTCCAATTCACCAATCAGCTTTTATTTTTTTATTTTTTGTTATTCAATATACTTTTACTTATTAGTCAATTCACTTTTTAAAAATTTGACCGACAAATTAAAAAATAAAATAAAGTTAATTGTTAAATTGAAAATAAAAAAGAAATAATAATCAGATCATTATATTAACAAAAAAAAGTAGGCAAAATAAAATATTTAAATTAAAATAAAATAAAAAATATTTTAAATACTGAATAAAAAAACTTTTTTTAATAAAATTTAAAACCAGAATATTTAAATTTATTACGAGTAACTTAAGATTTAACTAAATCTAAAAAAAAAAATTAAAGTATCTAGTTTTAAATGTTATTCTTAAACCTAATTAGTCTTTTTTGAAGCGTTATTGTACTAGTTAACGAGGAAAAAGTAGCTGAAAAGGAAATTTAGGTTTAAACCTAATTGTCATTTCATAGATTTGGACACTTAAAACTTTATCTATATTTTTCAAATATTGACATAATAAAGGCTTCTTGTTTAGGAAGAAAAGACTCATGTAACTTTGGAAAGAAGAAACGTACTGTGATTTAAATAACTATAAAATTCATCAAGCCTATGAAAGATGGGTGCTTTAGTTATTAGGTCTTTCATAACAAAATTTTATGCAAATGGAATTTTCAAAATTGTTGCCCTATGAATTGAATGGCTCCTAGAGAATGTCAAATCAGATGAATACATGTGTGTAAATATATTCTTAACTAATTTATAAGCAAAAAATAATTTTTTGACAAACATTATATTGATAAAACAAAAATTACTAAATAGAGTAATTTTTTATTTTTTATGAAAATTAAGAAAATAAAATAATAAAGTTGTAGAGTTGTTTTTACCAAACTATCAAGCTATGATGCACAAATTACGATACATATATCGGATATGACACGTATCTGATACGTCGATACGTTTATTTTCAAAATAATAGGATATGATACATGTTTGATACATGATATATGAATATTGAAAGTTTTACAATAATTCTTACAAACATAATAAATATATAATTGTTAATGTGTGAATCCAAATTTTCTAATTAGAAACAAATTATTAATGTCAGTGACAATTTTAAAAACAAATTTTAAAAATCAATTTAGAGATCAGTTACAATTTTTTAGAACTATTTTAGTTGTCAAATTTATTACTATATAGTGACTATTTATTTTTTATCACTAAAATTGGTCACTATTCAAAAATTTTATTGTAGTGTACTACAACTTTATAAGTTAGACACTTCATTCATAATTATCGTTAAAATATCTTAAAGTATCAAACAAGATATGTGTCGAACACGGATACATGATCTAAGTTGAAATATCATTATATCATAACTACCGACCTACTCTCACATCCATCTTCTGATATCTATGATAATAGTTGCATCACATAAACAAACATAGGCTTTAAGATAATGTTAAATGGAAGATGTTAGTATTAAAAGTTAGGGCCATGGAGTCCCCACTTTTACCCATAAAATAATAATGAAGAATGTGAGAATTAGAAATTTGGATATCTTTTTATTTTTTTTAATATTTTGATATTATTTTTTTATGCGACTTCGAAATATGTTAATGAATATTAATGTTAATTTTTTATAATATAAGAAAAACTCTTTTAATATAATGATATCAAAATATTGTAAAAATATAATAAACAAATAATAAAGAAAATACAGAGAATTTGACTTTCAAGATGATAATATGAATAGGTTTTACCTGGAAAAAATGATAAGTTTGGTTCATATGACATAAGATTTATAGGCTAATTTTGTTGGTATGCACGATAGTGTGCATAAATAAACTCTTAAAATAATTTTATATAAATATTCTAATATTTAATTTATGTAAGGGTGACAAAATAGGTCAAATTTGACAGACTAATTCGTCAGTCCATCTTGAAGGACGAGTTTCACACTATAGTCTGTTTTCTAGTTACGATCTAACTCGACCCAATCCGTTTTTGGCGGGCCAATTACGGGTCAAATTAAATGGATCAGACTAACCCATTTTATCATTCCTATTTTTAGTGTCAAGTGAGCTTACCATTGACAATAAATTGAAATTAAGTAAAATGAATATGTCAATGTTAAATTTTGATGAATAGAAAAGTATAAAATAAATTATTGTCTAAACTATGAACAAAATATAATAATCAATCAATGTTAAAGGTAGACAAGAGAACTAATTTAAGCATCAAGCATATAATGAAAGAAACAAAATAAAATAAAATAATGGTTTGATTAGTAATTTAGGTCCTATATTTATACTTTTGATTCACTTTAATTCTTATATTTGTTTTTATTCAATCGAGTCTTTATAAAAAAAAAAATTAAATGTGGCATCTTCCATTAAGTCAGTATATCAAAACCTAAATCTGTCACATGTAAAAATCTAGGTTATCTTCTACCTTAGAAGATTTTAATACACAATACCATTTAAGTTGAAGATAACCCAAAGTTTGACATGTGGCAGAGTGTCAAAGTTTGACACATGGCACCTCCAAACATTATTAATGTCAATTTACCATAAGCGGTCAAATTACGTATTTTTTTTTTACAAAAATATAAACTGAATTGGGTTTTTTTTTTTTTTTTAAGTAGAGACTCAATCAAGTAGAGAAAAAAATACAGAGACCAACATGAATCGAAAAACTAAATATTGAAATCAAATTACTAATTAAATGTAATATAATTTTATCTAGTAAATATTAAAATATGATAAATTTCTTTTAAAGGGTTATCTGAATTAATCTAACTGATCTCACCATTATTTACTGTGAACTACAAGTTATACAAAATAAATCAGGGTGTGAACTAAAATATTCAATCTCTCTCGTACTTTTTTTTTCCGCCATTATTTAGTATGAATTACAAGTTATACAAAATAAACCTACATGTTGTGAATTAAAATATTCAATATGTCCCATACTTTTTTTTCTAGGTCCCACCTTTATTTATTATGAACTACAGGTTACATGGAATAAACCTAAACGAATTGTGAATTAAAATATTCAATCTGTTAAATACTTTTTTAAGGTTAAATATATTTTTGTTCTTTAATTTTAACATAATAATAAAATTCATTTATGTATGAAATTTTAATACATTTTAGCTCTCAAAGTTTGAAAATGAATAAATATAATCTTTTTAATCTAATTATATTACACTTTTATGACATATTAAGCGTGTTTCCCAAATAACATTTAAGATAGGATTGTGTCAAATAAAATAAACAACTCAAATACTAAAATAAAACATGTTTGATAAATCAACAAATTTAACATATATAAATTAAAATGATTATATATTAATTTATTTTCAAAGTTTGAATATCAAAATTATAGACAAAAACAAATTTCAAATTTTACATCAAACTTCAAACTTTAGTTACTAAACCATTTTTTTTTCTTTTGCAAACTAGATGTACATCCAATATTGGAGCATAGTGTTCCTTTCTCTTTTTAAGTTTTTCTTTTTCAATTCATTATCCGCTATATACCTCAAACAAACAAAAGAAAAGCCACTTCTGGTCCCCTTAACACACACACACACGTATTAACAAGATTCTGATGTATCTTTCTTACTTACAATTTATAAAGGGAAAATTGGAATATACTCTTCCTTCTTCACTCAACACTCTCTCTTCTTCTCTCTCCAATCTCCACCACCATTATTCCTTTTCCTGTGCCAAACTTTCACAAACCAGAATATTCCCTTCTACTCACACCAGAATCCCACGTTTTTTTTTCTTTTCATTTTGATGTACGGTTTTAATCTAATAACTCTTTTCGTTGTGTTTAATTTCTTTCATTTTTCCAAAGATGAATCATTCAACTTGCACTATTTTAAGATTTTAAGATTAAAATAGTGGAAACGTAGACGATAAAAGAACTCTGAACTCCTTTTTAAAAGAGTAAATTACAAATGTTTTTTTTTTTGGTTTTCTTAATTTTCCCTTTTTTTCACTTTTTTTTTAATTCTACATGGATTTTTCATTTATTCTTAAAAAAATACATTTCAAAACACGAGGTTTAAATTTACTTTGAAGAAAATATCTAGACGCATATTATTATTCACACGTGATCTTTTCATGGTACTTTTGCTCACCTACTTTATATTTGGCTAGGAAAAAGAATTATTGTTAGTCACTAGTGAATATTCAAAGGTTCATTTTTCACAAGACTAGGATGATTGTTTTAATATTATATAAATGAGTATATTTGAAGAAAATTACCACATTGGGCAAATTGCATTTTGGATCATGATTTCAAAAATTATTTTGGGCTTACATCCAGTGTTTCTAAATTGTTTTTAGTTTTTTTTTTATTGTTTTTCTAATTCAAATTGTACATTGAAATACAATTATTTTTCTTCTAACTCAAATCTTAATCCTATTATGTCGATTATGTCAACATAACATCATATTAGAAATGTTATTTCATGTGATTATGTAACCTGTGGATTAATATGAAGTGAATAGGTTTGAAAGATTATTATGTTACTAGATATACTTATCATTCTATAACATCTATGCAATTATATATTGATGTAACATTTGACTAATATATTAGTCTCTTCCTCAACACTTTGTTAGTATAAGTACCTCTAAAATGTGTAAATTGTTGGATTGAGCACTTACTACTTGGTCAAAAATTATAGCTATTAGTCAGAACGCAACTCTTTCTACTTAAGAGCGTATGAGCCCAAACGCCATGATTTGATTGTGACTCGGCCCACCCGGCCTCTGCGGGACAATTGCTGCCACCTGCAACATAAATCTTTTGTGAAAGTACCTTGTAACTCTTTTTATAGAAGGGTTAAAGTACCCCAATTACTCTATTTTATTTAATTTGTTCATTTTTTGTTGATAAAAAAAAACTCAAATCTTAACTCATTCGATTTCTTTATGTTTATTTATTTTTTTAAGGAAATAGTACATTGAATTACCATTTGTGAGTTTGAATTTCTTTAGTTTTGATTTTGTTAATTTTTTTTATAAATTTTTTAACAAAAAATGAATATTAATTTTATGTGTTTGTTTTTTTGAATTAAATTATTGGATTTCTATTTATTTTAAAAAAATTATTTCCAAAAACTATGAGGTTGCTTATGTTTTATAATTTAAAATATTTTGTGTGTGTTTATTTTAATTTACATGTTTTTTTAATAATGTGGTTGATTAATTAAATTAGTAATGTTCACTCGATGTTATTTATAAAATATAAAACAATAAGATTGTAACACCTCATTTAATTAATAAAGCTAATTAAAGGAAGCGTCACACAAAATATATAGAAACGCGGTCCAAAAATTTAAACCTTACTTCTTACAATTATCCGAAGGAAGTTTGAAAGGAAAAAGGGCACACCACAATGCGAAACAAGTATAATGATTAAACAACAGTATTTGGAGCTAAAGCCCAAGAGCAAAAGTCACATGGGCCGGAGCCCTAAAGGAGAGCCCAACTAACAGAATCCACCCCCAAACAAGCTATGCAGTGGAACCATCACCTCCTTGTTGACCACGGGTGTTCCTCGCATCTGCTCACATCAACAAGTTGATGATCATCGCAAAAAGAGAGAACCACACAGCAAAACACGCAACAAAGAACAGAAGGGTAAGCTATAGCCAAAATAGTTTTATCATGCAATCAGATACACTTTCACAGTCAATTTATACATACATCATCCAAGCATGTTATGACCTTCCACCAAATACACTAAGACTCGACATGACTCATCCGAATACGTATAATTTAGTCGGATTTAGTGGATGCTTGCACTTGTGGTGGATTTCTCTGCTCACCCCCGGGCTAAGTGTTACAATATCTCAAAGCCCCACACACAAGGTTAGCCCTTAATGAGTTTCAGGCCTCCTGCTACTCTCACCACAAGAGTCAGTCCGCTCTATGTGAGACTAACTTACTCCTTAGAGCGTCAGGATGCAACCTTACCTTGAATCCTTACCAAATTATATAGATGGGGCACCACCATGAACTCCTACTAGCAGGGGTCATGGAATTACGTCCCGACCACTGAAGCACTACCACGAGGTCTCACCTAGAGGCTCATAGAATTACGTACTGACCACATACCAATCATATTCAAACAACCAAGTAATATTTATCATCCATATACATCTCATGTCAACCTTTGTAACCAACCTCTTTCATATTCCAGGTTAAACCCATACCAACTCATCATTCTCCATCCATAAATATAGAATTTTACCTCATATCAATACCATGCCACTTTCATAACCAACCATTTCATGTTCATTACATGCCAAGAATTATCCAAGTTCACCATTCACAACTCATACACCCTCTCACTCATGCATATTCATTCACCTCATGCCATTATATAATAATCCAATCAAATACATGCCAAGCATCCAAGAACAGAGAAAATATCAAACCAGGACGCACTCTCGCCCAGCTCTTCGCTCAGGTTGAAGGGTCTCGCTCAAGCGAGCTCCCTTCGCATAGGCAAGAGCTCGATAATAGGAACAATGGCCTTCTGCGCAGTCTCGCTTAGGCGAGACCCCCTTCGCCTAAGCAAGACATCCTCTCGCAAAATAAGGTTTAGTCGCCTGAGCGACAACTCACGTGGAAGGGCCTGGACGAGTCTCTACTCATCTCGCCTAGGCGAGGCAAGCTCGCTTGGACGAGATTATCATCCCTCGCCACTGTTCGCATCTGCATCAGCCATATACATATGCCAAACAAAATAATCAGACAATCCAGGCATCCATAACAGTACACACTCAAAAAATCATGAAATCAAAATAGCACAAACCACAATCACACCAGACAAAAAGGCTCTAGCTTCCCTTACCTAGAAAGGGCTTGTATATAACCTCAGCACCGAACAACAAAGCACCACAGCTCCAGGAATAGATTCGAAAACTGGGAACAACGGTACAGATTAAAAACGAGGGTATCAATGTTCACCTTTGTTGGAAATCACGAAATAGAGCTTAGAAAAGGAAGGGTACGAGTTGAGAAACAACTTACGTGGAATAAAATGGACTTCTTCTAACTCAATGAAGAGTGGGAGCAAAGCCCTAGCAGAGCTCACGTAGCAGCAAAGGGGAGAGGGGATGGGAAACTATTTTTCTAAAAAGAGCATAATGAGGGGGTTAGGGCTGGTCTAGGGGTTTTGGGCATCCTATGGACCAATCTTAGGCCCAACTGATTAGGGCAGGCCCCTTAAATATAAGGAGTAGAAAAAGTGAGTCTTACAAAGACTATGGTTGAAAATAAATTAAAGAATCATATACAAAAACAAGTGAAAATTACTTTGGAAAAATAATACATAAGCAAAGTTAAACAAGATATGTATTTATTAAAAATTGGTCTTCTAGTTTGTCACATGAGTCTTCAATACTGTTGTAGTTGAAATTGTGTACAAATTTTTAGTGGAACATTGTTATCATTTTTATGTTCATCTTTGTCATCTCCAGTTTCATGATCGAACCTATGTGGATTGTGGGTCTATAACAATTCATGAGTGACATTAGATTGTATGTTGAAGGTGATGACATTATATAAGAGACAAACATATTTGATAAAAAAAAAATTGGTTGGGATAAAAATATATTATAGGTGTATGGAACTTGTTGATGATGATATCCACATATTGAATATGGTTGAAAACTAGATTGATCAACATGGTGTTGTGAAGGTTGGAAAATTGAGTGTGAACAAAAAGGATGATCAAACATACATTAAATTACACGTATATAATTGTTTGATACAATATGTATTAGATAACAAGTTAGATAAATCATAGACAAGTAAACACAAACATGTTATAGAGGCAAGGGTTTTGACCACATGACAACTAATCTATATGAATGCATGAACTTTGTTTTAAAAGTAACATGTTTGTGAATAAGGTATCAACACGGAGTGTATGTTGTAAAGAAGACATCAATACCTTGAAGATATCACTACTTTGTTAGAAAATATTAATCAAATAATACTATTAATAATAAAATATAAAATAATATAATAATAATTATTAGAACAATAATAATACTAAGATATGTATATAAATAAATGAATATTAATTAGAAACCTAACAATTATAATAACAAATAAAAAACTAAATGAGGGAATAAGTAGAAATAGTTTGGGTTGAGCACGCATAACGTTATCTTTAGAGAGAAAATACCCCTAAGCAAAACAAAATCATATGCACTTCTTTTACAAGATACAACAACCCGTCAAATCAATCGAGTGCAGTGAAAGATATCTAAACCTTATGAATGTCAATGTCTTAAAAGATAATATAGAGAAGAATACAAAACACTTTTGTACGCGCTCTAGTGTTTGTTGTGTTTATTCTCATACAAATAGTGGGGGGTATTTATAGGTAGTAGAGAGACTTAAGAGTCAATTGTAATAAGTTTGATTAAATAAACAATTAATTGGTAATAAAAAATAGAGTCGTTAACCATAAATAACATTTACGCATAAAATTAAAAGTCCATAAAAATATTAGTAACCATAGCATAATATATTAATTATATATTTTTTAAATTATATTAAAATATTCCCAACAGTCCCTCACATAATTTAAAATATAAAATAAAATAAAACAAGAATATATTATCTTTTAAAACAAAATATTGTATTTCAGCTTATGGAACTTTCCTAGTTTAAGCCTTACACATAATGCTTATAAATTTCCACCCAGAAAGATGTAGAGACTTAATTGTCTTCAGCTATATCCCCTGTGACCGGGTTTTAATAAATAACACATACAATATTGGTGTTCATTTTTTGTTCTAATCACTGGTTGCACGTTACGATCTTGTGCATGTATCTTGTTTCATGAGTGTCACTTAGAGACTTGCCCCACCATCAGAGGCAGATCATCATGGGTGCAGGGAGGGGCCTTGGCCCCCCCAAAAATTTTGAAAATTTTTTTATATAGATATTTTGATTTTTTTATTATAAATATTAGGTATTTTGATTTTATTTTGTTTTAAATATTTTATTTCTTTTATAAACATAATAATTAATACTAATAAATAATAAAATATAAAATCAAATATAATAAAGAATAAAGATTAAAAAGATTTATCAAGATATTTTTTATTATTTGTTTTCATTATAGATTGTGTTTTTCATAAATTGTTTTCATATTTCATTCTCATTTGGTTTCTTTTGTTTCTGAAAAGAAAAAGATTTATTATTTCTTCTCTTATTTCTCCTTTATTCTCTTCCATCTTCGGGGAAGAAAAGAAGAAAGTAATTCTTTCGTCTCACTTGATAGTGAAATATTAATTCAATAATTTATTTAATGAGCCTCTTTTATACGTCTAATGTCTATGTCTTGAATTTCTTACAAATTGTTTTTATCTTCCATTCTTACCTATTTTCTTTTCTTTCGAAAGAGAAAAAGATTAATTATTTTTGTTTTCATCTCTCAACTGTTCTCTTCCATTCGAATAAATAAAGAAGAAGGTAATTCTCTTTTGTCTCACTTGATAGTGAAATATTAGTTTAATAATTTATTTAATGAGCCTCTTTTATATTAATTTTTTATTTTATCAACATAGAAGAAAAAAATGATTGTACTGTGTGTTTTTTATAATTGAATTTTAAGTGTGGTTTGATTATCATCGAATTTTCTTTTGATATTTATGTCTCTCAATTTTTTATTAGATTATGATAAATCATTTTTTAGTATTATTTTTTTAAATAGGTATATTGATGAAGAATAAAGAAATAGATTATTTAAATAGGTATATTGATAAATCATTTTTGGTATTTATGTCTCTCAATTTTCTTCGTATACTTCATTTTTTATTGTGTGATTGACAATAATGAAATGTATAAATTTTGGATGTATTATTTGGGCACCCCCAACAATGTTGGTCAAGATCCGCCACTGCCCACCATCACACTCACTTGGTAAACCCTCAAAGGGTGGTTTGTGACTCACACTCGTACAATAATTGTCATTGGGTTTATTAAGACACATTTTATAAAATAAGCATAATAATACACATACCTCAACCTTATTATTGTCACAATTTATAGTACACATTATCATAGGAATGAGATATAAAATATAATCAAATTAGTTTATGTACTTTAGTCAACAACAACTTCATTGTTACCTATTGAACCCCATTTCATGGGATCGCCATTCTAGTGGAGATGAATACCCATTGTTGATGCATCAACTCTTTGATAAGGAGATCTGCAATATGTCTTTTGAACCTGACAAAGTTAAGAAAGATAATACATGGAGTGGTAAGTTTCTAATAAATTTGTCTTTCATTCTCATATGTCAATTTTTCATTAACATTTTTACTAGAAACTTTAAATATAACAATTTGATTGTTAGAATGCATTGAAAATAGGAATAATTTATGCTTGCAAAACAACAACTTTTTAACATATTTCCATGATAGTGCACCTCCATCCAAGGTTAAAACATAACCATAACCAGTAGTTGATTTTGTGTCACTAGAATCAATATCCAATTTACATTAATATATCCTTCAATAATCTCAAAAAAAAAAATGGACATATTGAATGTCATAACTAGAAGAAACACAAATAATATTATCAATAGATGACAAAATAGTACTAGAGGTATATTTTCACTCACTTTAGAATATATAAACTAGAAATTTTATTTATTTTTTATTAAGAGGTATATTAACCATTGCAAGATACTCCCACACTTTGAAATATTTTAAATATGATTTTCCTATTTTCCATAACTCGTAAGGAATTTTTGTTAGAATTAATTGACAAATTAATTCTATTATGTGACTCATTTAAAATATTATGATGGGTCTAATTGTGATTTAATAAAATATAAGGACCTATTGGTTATCATGGGAAATCGTAATAAAATAAAATAAAGTTTAGCCTAACTTGATGGACTTTGGCTTATAAAAGGATATTAGGGTTCTGTCTCTGGTCATAAGATTCTCTTACAATAAGCCATCAAGAAAGAGATTGTGAGAGGAGTAACGAAGGCAAAGAGATAAATTGGGAAAAGGAGGTTGAAGAACAGAGATTGAAGAATACATTATTATAAGATCTCTCATGGATCAAGGTTAGTATCCTACATTATTATAGGATCTCTCATGGATCAAGGTTAGTATCATACTATGATTCATCAAAACAACAAAATAATTTTCAATTTTATCACAACCTTTTATATTCAAAATATGGCAAGTAGAATATAAAGTTAACATTTACCATAGTGAAGCATTTTTTTTCTTTTGCTGCACCGATGAGCACCGTACACTATATGAAGATGTTACTAAATGAATAATATCATGAGTTTTACACACAAAAACTCATTTATATAGACATGTATCATCACTTCTCTATTTAATTAATTTTGTAAAATTTTATAATTTGAATGGTCTCTAACCAAATTTCTCAACTATCATAAATATATCATTTACCAACCAAAACACATGTCTAGAAGTGATAATTCTATTGCACTCAAAAAACACTTCATAACCTTGTTGAGCATAAAGAAAGTTTCTAAATCCAGAAACATGAAAAACTTCTTTTTAAGAATAAGATAATTTCTGCAAGATAAGTTTAATTTTACTTGACCATCTCAATTTCTGATATGATTTTTTTTTATATCAGCATACGCATGATCATGAGCATGATATCAAATAATTCATTTTAATTTCATGTTATAAATAATATTTTTAAGTTCATAAAACTAATAAAAAAAGATTAAATGAATGTTAGAAATGAATAAGGTTTTTCTCTCTAAGAATGTTAGAAAATGATTAATCAAATAATACTATTAATAATAAAATTGTGAAATAATATAATAATAATTATTAGAACAATAATAACACTAAGACTTTGTTCACTTCCTTAAATGGATTTGAGGGAGAGGGAGATGATGGGTTTAAGTGAATTTGAGACTGAAGGGTGTGTTGTTTTTCTTTAAGGGATTTAGAGGTGATTATGAGTGAATTTACTAGTAAAATTTGTGAGAGTTAGTGAGTGATTTGATTGATATGATAAATTAAAAAAATGTTTTAATATATTTAAAAGAGAGTTTACCATTTTGCCCTTATGTAATAAGTAGTATAAATTTGTATTTGTATGAGTTTAATCAATTTTTAAATTTTTTATTTAATGCTACACTTTAAATAAATAATTTACAAAAATTAATAAGATAAATTATTTATTTCATAGTATTGAAATAAATTTTACCAAGCCATTGTGAATATCATTTTATTTGAAATTAAAAAATTAGTATGGAACACCACCATTGTACAATCCATGTCATTTGAAGAGCAATAATATTTATAAGTGGCAAAACACGGATCGATTCCACTCTCCAATAAGCCAGAGAAGTTCTCCCATGCGCCACTCCACCACGTTGCACGAAGTCCACGAATGGAGGGATCAGTTCCAAAGCTTGGGGATCGGATCTGCTACTTCTGGGATCGATTTCAAGTTTCACTGGATCGTTCCAAGCTGCATGAGAAACCTTTGGATCTGTTCTAGGCCACCAATATCGTTCCAAGCTGCATTGCGAATTCTCATATCCGTTCTCAGATTGGATCCAATGGGACTGCACCGTCATTGGCGTGACAGTAAGCGCGGCTTGGAACCAGTTTGGTGTTTCTCTTTACCCTCATTCGCACCAAGAAGAGCAACAACAAGCGCTGCTTGGAATTGTAACCAGTTTGGTGTTTCTCTTCACTCTCATTCGCACCAACAAGAGCAACATGTTCCAGTATCATGGTTCATGACAGGCACCAAGCACATGCAACACGTGAATAATAAAATGTGATCAAGGTAAATGGGTAATTTCATAAAACTCTCAATCTGAGCTAAATAAGCGGGATGAAAAATTTTTCGTATCCTTCAGATCATTGGTAAACCTCGCTTGCATATCATGGAAAACGAACAATCTTTATCCCTCCTAATCCATCTACAGATTTACATGACAACAGTAAATACGCTAAAGCGAACAGGCCCTAAGGCTTTGTTCCTATGGGAGGATGGATATAGGGAGAGTGTGAAGATGAATTTGTGTAGATTTTAGTGGATGAATTTTTTTGTTTTTTTAAGTGGATTTAGATAGTAAAGTAAGTAGATTTGGACATAAGTTTTATGAAAGTTAGTGAGATTTGATTGGTGTGATAGATAAAATTAATTGTTAAAATAGATATAATTATTAAGTTACTATAATATCCTTGTGTAAAAAGAGATGGATTTTTTTAATTGATGTTCTTAAATTAAATTAAAATAATTAATTTCCATTATAAAAATAATTAAAATTAATTGAAAAACAAAAAAATAAAATTTTTTAATTTTTATTAATGTCAAAAAAATACTACAATAAAATATTAAATTTTTTCTTAGTTTTATGGTTAAGAAGTTTAATATATACTAAATAATTTAATCACTACAACTTACGAAAAATCTCATTTGGGGTTAAAATTCATATTTTTGTATATCTCTAGAGTTCAATCAAAAGGGTTTGGTCCATGTTTTGCATTCATTTGATGGTTTTCATGATGAGTTATGTTTCAATGTTGATTTGGTCAAAACCATTTTCTATATGAAAACATTCCTACAGGGACTGTGGTTGATTCAGTGATCACTCATCCAAATGAATTTGACTTCTACCTTTGTAACCATTGGGGTGTGAAAGGAACAAGTAGGCCGACTCACTCCAGAGATTAGAGTCTTTTACATGAATCATAAAATTATACTATATATTTATGAATGTCTTAGTTTAACTAGAACAAAAATACACAGTCACAAAAGCCTTCTAATCAACCTGCACTTTGGCCTTTGTGCGGAGAACTTTTAATTAGATAAAATGCAAATCTTACATGTCTTCAACTTTTTTTCTGCATCATTGATATCCTGCACCAGCTATGGAGGCCCACGACTCCGACAACTCGCAACCTGCAACTCCGCAACACCTCCACCCTGCAAACAAACCAAACAGGCAAAAAATAACTCACTCCGGCGAAGAAACCATCAGCTCCGGCCGACCACCTTCACCGGCAATGGAGACACACAGCTCCTCCGAAAACTCCGGCGACTTCAACCAACTACTCCACCTGCAAAAAAACGAAACTTAATGTAAAAAAAAAATAAAAACAAAAACCATCGACACCGGTGTCGTAACCGGTGTCATTCCTTTATAAACTAAGGTACCGGTTACATAATTGGTGTCATCCTCCTCTCAAAAAACCACAACACCGTAACACTGATGCATATAACCACCCAACCACATCGTCCAACCACACCACTAACCACCACCTCAACAAAGCACGACCACGCCTTCATGGCATTCCTCGACCACCACATCCCAAACCACCTCATCTTCTTCCCCTCCATGCACTCAACAATCACATACACACACACACACACCATAACTCACCTCTCAAAACACCAGCGGATGACATTCACAAGCACACTACTACGGGTCACAAGCACACTACATTCACATTCACAGCTTCCATCGTTTTAAAATGAGCTTCGAAAAGAAAGAATGGAGGAAGGACTCAGGAATATTTTCAGGAATCTTGGCAGAGGAAGTTAGAGGAAGAATATGTGCACATGGTTTTGGAAACGGGAAACAACTGAAGGGTAGTTTCGTAATCTATACAAAACATATGCAGTATAATCGCATATCCTCGCACTTCTGAGGGGATGGGATAATCCATCCATCCCCTAAATCTCCTCTCGCATATCCCTCCAATTCATCTAAAACGAACGCGTCCACGTACCAAAATCCACTCTCCCAAAATTACTTAAACAGTATAAAACCCTCAAACGAACATTACGTAAGACATATATGTAAAAAATCAACGAATATTAATAGAGATCCAACAATTATAATATTAATGAGAGATAAAAAATAAATGAGGGAAGGAGCAGAAATATGCGCTTCTCTCCCAATATACAATAACCCGTCAAATCAATCGAGTGCAACAAAAGATCTTCGAACCTTATAAAACACCAATGTCTTAAAAAGTAATGTAGAGAAGAATACAAAACACTTGTATGTGAGCTATTTGTTGTGTTTATTCTCATACAAATAGTAGATATTTATAGATAGCAGAGAGAGACTCAAGAGTCAATTGATAAGTCTTGATTAAATAAAATATTAATTCGTAATAAAAATATAGTTGTTAACCATAAATAACATTTATCCATAAAATTAAAAGTCCATAAAAATATTAGTAACCATAGCATAATATTTTAATTATATATTTTTTAAATTATATTAAAATATTTCCAACATACTTTACTTGGAAAAATGAACAAAGATCAATCATATGGCATGTCCAAAACTATAATTGAAAAAGTTATGAGTTTGATGTTTAGGAGATAACAACTTCCCAACTTGGTCAACAACCAATATCATACACAACTAAATTAGATGATTAGTTGATTGTTAAGAGCTTCAAGCTTTACAATATCTTGTCTTCATGTTATTCTTGTTTGTCTTCAAGCTCACCAAAAATGACTATAATAATGTTATTTCTTCATTCAACAATCCTTTACAAATGGGGTAAAAACCCTTTTAAATACCGCTCCAAAATGCTCTCTTCTCCGCTTCCTTGGATATCTCTTTAGCAAAACTAGAGGTGTGGTGAGTACATTACCTTAACCTAGGTTCCTCCTAAGACCTTCATTCCCATATTCGTCAAAAGGAGTGGTGCCACTACCAAACTTACAAAAAACAACATACAAACATGAGTATAGAATTTATTTAAGACAAAAACTAAATAAATTAATAGAAGAAAGGTGAAAAAAAATCCCTCATAATCATGCTTATTTTCCTTAAACTCTTTCCTCCATTTTTGGTAAGGGTTAGGGGTTCATCACGATTACTCAATTACTCATCATATAATCTATCACATATAAATTCATTCGTCACACTCGACATTCACATCATTTCTATGATGAACTCAATAATTCACAACATTTTCCCAACCACACTTAATGATTTACAGTATACAACATTAGATATACACACAAACATAATTCATAAAAAGGTTGCTTGAACGAGTTTTTTTTCTTAAGTGAAAATCAACTCTAATAACTAACTTTATTTTTGTGATGATTTTGACATAAATAGCCAAGTCATCACTTGAATAAAACTCGTCATACATGATTAAGTGAAAATTCTTTTAAGAAAAGATAATTTGCCTTTTTGTGATCTTTACCTGAGTAACATCAAAGGAAACACTTGCTTTACTATGAACAAAATCTCTTGTTTGAACGAAGATATAAAAAGAAAAACAAAAGTTGATAACAATTACCAAACATTCACTAACACACATGTATCTTTACTAACCAATATACTACAATACCTAAAAGTAGGTAATTTTCCATCACAACCTATATGTAAACACGTTTAAACTCAAAATGACTATTTCAAACCCCAATTGCATCTTAACATAAAAGTAAATTAACATCATTTCTAAATGATTGTAACCACATGTCTAATTATTCAATACAATAATGATTAGATGTAATTTTTATTCTTATTCTCTACTTTAATTTAACACATCAATCAAGAAATCTCACTACTTCACATTCAACCAAACTCTACTTCAAATCATCAATTCAATTTAACCTAACTAAATAAAATTATAATATTATACAAAAATCTAATTAATTCCTTTTACCTCAACTCCTGTGTCCAAAAGTTAGGCATAGTTAGAGAAATGCTAACTTATTTTCGTTGGACTTGATTTATAAATGAAAAATATTACTATGAACTTAGACGGAGAGAAAATTTGACACCAAAAAGAGAAAAAAAGAAAAAGAGAGAAAGAACTTATTCAAAGTTACAATTTAATTATATAATTTGGATTGTATTAAACACTATTATATTCTAAATTGCACTTTTTGATTGAAAAATTATAAGAAATGGTGTCGGAAGAAGAAGAAAAAGATGAAAAGAATAAAAGAAAGAAAGAAATTTAGAAATACATTTGTAAATTAAATTATTAGATTGTTAAAATTCCAACCTTTATTTTTTTTAAATCATCTCTACTAAATGTATACATAAACATATAAAAGAGTATATAAGTTATATAAATTATAGTTTACATGCATAAAAAATCACATCAATATAATTTAATTTTTAGTTAAAAGGTATGGTGTACTTTTGTATCTATTTTTACTAGATCTAATGAAATTTTGTGGCACAATCTTTAAACGTGAACCGTGTATCATGTACACAAATCTTACCCAAATATTCCCTCTCTTTACCCTGGATTTTAAACACCACAATTGCTTCCATTCCAATTACCATAAATCCAATTCTCATTCTTTCACCTCTCAAATAGTCACGTGATGTAATCCAAAAACACATAAAAGAATATGAACAAACTATATTTTTTTTTGCTTACATGGCACACAACTGTACTCATTACTATACAATTTGGTTGCGACAGAATAAAAAAAAAACATTTGAAAACGAATACTAACGTTGGATTCTTTCTTTATTAGATCTGAATATGTTCCTAAAGTTGAGGGTGGTGAATGCGATGTTTCTGCGTCGGTTTTCGTCTTCAAAAGCTTCTTCTGTTTTTTTATTCAATCTAAAAAAAGTACCTTTTTTTTGGTCTAAAATGTAAACTACGTGGTCACGTCCCAAAAGAAAGTCAAAATGATAAACCCACTTAACAAAGAGAAATTGAAATGGTTCCAAATGATTTTATAATTAATGTCCTGGTTAAGATAATATATTGAGTCAATGGTGTTGATATATATATATATATATATATATATATATATATATATATATATATATATATATATATATATATATATATATAAAAGTGTGTATAAGGGAATACGAATCTTTCACTTTGAATAACAAGATTGAAATAAATTACCAAGTTAGGGGCCTGGTTTGGACAAAGAAAAAATTAGGTTAAACTTGTTTTTGTTTTCTAAGTTTATTAAAAAATTAAGGATTAAATATGTTTTTGTCCCTCAAGTTTCAGTGAAATTTGGAATTAATCCTTCTTCAAAAATTTTGACCAATTTAGTCATTCATCTCTAGAAATGTGTGAATTTAGTTCTTTTCACCAGATTTTATTAAGTTTATCTGACATTTTAAGCGTATTTCATGATAGTATTTGACTTGTTTACACCGTTTGACATATTTTCGCTTCAATGTTAAGTCAAATTTTATCATAAAATACGTTTAAAATGTCAAATAAACTTAACAAAATTTGGTAAGAAGAACTAAATCTATGCATTTCTAAAGATGAAAGACTAAATTGGTACAAAGTTTCGAAGATGGACTAATTCCAAAATTCTCTGAAACTTGAGGGACCAAAAATATATTTAACCCAAAAATTAAAAACCTTCCTTCAAAGTTTATCTTCAAATACTCAACACTGCTTATATATTTTTATAAATTTAGAGCATATGAATTGTTAGTACTTATCATGTTATTGTAGGTAAGAGTGAAAGGAAGAAACTTCAAGATTGATACATTGATTTTGAGTACTATGAATGTTATTAGATGTTTGTATCTATATAATATACCTATATATAAATATTTATAATAATATATTATACTTAATTTTTTATGCATTATATTCGCCCTCCAATATTATATTTAAAATGACGTATTGTAGGCATGAGTGGAGAGTATTGGCTTTTTTAAGTGTAAGCTATATTCTTTTTAGCTTCATATTTTGAGTATTATAATGTGAAATAGAATTGGAATAAATGAATGATTGATCTTTGCCAAATTATAAGTATGTTGATATATGTATACTTTTTTTCAAAACAAAATTTAAATGAGGGGAATTAGGTAATTCTTTAGTGGACTTCACTCAATGAAATTAGATGTTTTTGTATGCAAAAATCCACTATAGAAAAATTTGTAAATTTGTGAAAAAATTTGCTGCGACAAGAAAGATTTGATTAACGAATTTCTCCTAACTAAAAAAGAATATTTTCCTTTCATTTAATAGGTTTAAATATTCTAAATGACTTAATTTGATTTCATATGATTTAAATTAAAATATAAATTATGAAGTGCTAATGGTTGATAACTTTATCATTATTTTATGATAGATTTACTATTAATTTTAAACTTCAAAAACTTAATAAAAAGAAAATATTGTAGTCATTCATTATGATCACAACCACTATATTTTAATATCAAAATAACACTATTCTTAAAATTTGAAGACTAAATAATTATCTTTAAATTTAGAGAATTAATTATTATTTTTTAGATTTTAAGAACTTAAAAGTATTAATTTTATATTTTGAAGGACTAACATAAAATTTGATTCAAAATTTAAAATTAAAAAAATTACATTAAAAAAACTAAAATGTAAATCTGTACACTTAGTTTTTTTTAACATAGTTACTTACGTGGATGTTGTTAGTCACAACATGAGATAAAAAAAAAAAAGTACTTTTCTATAATTCGGAAACTAAAAAAATTAATTTAAAAGACGAAAAGAATTATCAATATTTAAAAAAATTAAAATATGTTTAAGTATAATGATTTTTATGTATTTTCTGTTATTTTCTTGTGGGTCAGTTTTAACTTATTTACCATGACAGTTATGTTTGATTGTGACAACGAAGATGGAAGAGGAAATAATTAAAATGGTATGTTTAATGGGAGGAAGAGAGAATAAACAATTTTAAATAATAATGACACTATTATATTATTTCTCATTTATTTATTTTCTTCGTCTCTCTTCATACATTTACTTATTTTCATTGAACTAATTTCTCTCTCTTCTTTTTTTCTATCCAACAAAACATGAAGTAGCATTTAGCAAGAGAATTATATTTTTTCTCTTGTATAAAATTCTTTTGTAACAAAAATCACTTTTTAAAATCATATGTTTATATGTGTATTGAATACTATAAGTATAGGATACATCTGTATGTTTATTTTAAAACTAATAAAATACAATATGTGATTATATATATTAAAAAGTATATAATAATTTAAAAAATATGATAAACATTGTTATTTTATGAATAATTAAAATTATATATATAAAAAATTTTAACAAAAGAATTTAAATTATTTTTAATATAAAAATATTATTATTTTATAAATTAAATACTTAATCGATAAATATGGATTAAATATTCTAAAATATCAATATAGATACATGTCAAAAATAACATAACTTGAAGTATTATATATATATATATATATATTCTCATAATTTTTTAAAATTACAAATATATTAATATTTCCCTTGTATATATACTAAAAAGAATAAATTGAAATATTAAAATATAAACTAAAGTTTTTTTTTCGAAGAAAAACATGTTTAAGTTTGTTATTGATTTTTATTTTAGAATAATGCATTACCACATATATAATAATAGGATCGAGTTAAACTGATAAAATCTTATCCATAATAATTTTTTCTTTCATAAAACTGAAACTTAATCTTATTTAAAGAATATGAATTTAATAAAATACTTAGTAGTGATGATCACTAATAAATTTATATATTTATTATATTTTTTCTATGTACAAAATTAAAATATTGGATGTTATTTTACAGAGCAGAGGCGTAGAAGAAATAGACGGTAGTAATAAATAAGTCTGCAGCAGTTTTATAATGATGGAATAAATACAGCTATAAATGCGCACCAACCAAATCAAACGAAAAGCCAATATATGCCACCTATCTAATCATCTACACATTTTATTTTATTTAATTATAAATAACCAACCATCTCAACATTTGGTATCCATCTCTAAAAGTTTGAGAGCTTCAAAACTAATCATTATTTAATTAAAAAGAATTAATACACCATCACCTTTTTGACTAATCATAAAAAATAATATAGGACTTCTCTAATAAAAGGGAATTATCTTTCATCAACGAAACTTAAATAATATTATAACTTTTTTTATGGAGAAGAGATCTACAATGATTTATACATCATAGTATTCCATTCTTTGTATCACTTTTTCTTTTTTCATAAAAAAATAAACATTTGAAATAGTAAGTCAAGTAAGGTTTATTCAAAGCGTGAGTTTATGTTTTATATCGGATAAAAAATAAGAAAGTTGAAACATGTTAAATTTGTGTTTCAGTAGTCTTATATATTTTGAGTGAATTCTTTCTTTGATAGACATATTAATTTTAACTTTTATATTATGAATTTTTTTTTAATTTTAGTTGGTGTGAATCTCTCTCATTATGTTAACATTAATAACATCAATCATAGGAATTGAGAGATTTTGATAATGGATGAAACAATAAATCTAAATTATAAACTCATAGTTCTGATATTATGTTAAAGTAGTGAAATTTTGTCTTTAATAATGTAAAATCTTCAATATTTTGTTGAGATAAACTTGATAGTTTATTAAAAAAGTAAATTTATATTTAATTCAATCTTATAAAATTAATTTATAAAATGAAATTTGCATTCATAATAAATCTGTTTTATCTCTAGTTGATGCGAGATCTTCAACACATTTCTTATGTTGACAGGATAAGACTACACAATTACGATAGTAAATGACACAATAGACTCAACAAATAATAAATCATGTTACAATAAATTTTGGATGCTATGATACCATTTTAAGAAGTGAATTTTAAGTTTAACTTAACCTTACAAAATTAACCTGTAAAGTGGTATTTACACTTATATATTGTAAATGTATCTTATCTTGTTGGAAGTCTCACATCAACTAGATATAAGACCCACTTCTTAACAAGGCGGTTTTATGTGGTTGAGTTAGGCTTAAAGTTCACTTCTAACATGGTATCAGAGTCATTGTTTAAAAGAAAAAAAAACTTATCCTAGCGAGATTCCTTGGACATTCTGTTCCATCCGTTATTGGACTGCTAACGGACCACTCATTAATTTCTAGTCCCACACACGAGATGTATATACTTGGCATGAGGGGGTGTGATGGAAGTCCCACATCAACTAGAGATAAGACTCACTTCTTAACAAGTCAATTTTGTGGTTTTGTGGGGTTAAGTTAGGCTTAAAGTCAACTTCTAACATATATATATATATATATATATATATATATATATATATATATATATATATATATATATATATATATATATATATATATATATATATAATCGATATAAAATTTCCAATAGATTGAATAATTATATTCTCTTTTTATCGGTCCTCTTGTTCTTTGTTTGAAGTCATACAACGTGTGTATTTTCCTTTCAACCTAATATATTTTGTATTGGAAGTGATATGAACCATAATCAAATTCCATATCTCAGAAATCTCTATCACTTTTGTTAGTGTTGATGGGTAAACTATATTTGAAAAGACTTGAATGTTGCTAGCAGTCCATCAAAGGTAACATAAACCGTATGAACGACACGTGATTAAAAAAATCCCTACTCCTTTTTCATCACATTTTAATATAACAAGTAATATAGGTACTCTCATTCTTCATGGGATGCCTCCATTAACGAACTTGCATAACTTTAGTACCAAAAGTGAAGCCTCATCATGTTCCCTACATACATTTACGTAAATTAATGTGCGACACAGATTTAAAGATGACGAAGATGTTCCAATCAGTACCCAAACAATTATAAAATAAAAAATAAAATAAAAAGTGGTGAAGAACCCATTCAATAACATTAACATACACGTATTTTATTTTTCCAGTTTTGTGATGCAGATGGAACACACTGAAATATGTATATTCTCTCATTTATGGCTATTGTTCTGTCCTTTTGTAATTTCATCCTTAGTTAAAGTCATGCTAGATAGCTAGGTTAGTGCTTTGATTACAATGGATGGACAAGGATTAAAGGGGTGTCATACATCATGCATGGTTCATCATCAAGTATTTTATTTTATTATTATTATTATTATAATATAAACTTTGGATTGGTCAATGAGATGCTTACTTGATAAAACAAATATGTGGTGATTATTATCATCAAATAAATTACTATTTTTTATGTTTATAATAATTAACAATTAAAATTGTACTAAAAGTGCATCAACAGATACGATACGTGTATCCGATACGTCGATACATTTATTTTAAAATAATAGGATACGATACGTGATAGATACGTGATATATGAATAATAAAAAACGTACAATAATTCTAACAAACATAATAAATATATGATTGTTAATGTGTGAATCCAAATTTTCTAATTAGAGACCAATTATTTTGGTAGTTAAAACCTTGTAGCTAATGTTAGTGACCAATTTAAAAATCAATTCATCATTGAAACTATTTTAGTTGTCAGTTTGGTCAATATATAGTGACTAATTATTGTTTATCACTAAAATTAGTCATTATTCAAAGATTTTATTGTAGTGTACAACTATTTTATAAATTAGATACTTCATTGATAAGTATCATTCAATATTTTAAAGTATCGGACATGATACGTGTCGAATATGAATACGTAAACCAAATTGAAGTTTCGGTGCATCATAGGTTTCAAGAAAACATAAAAATGTTGTTATAGTTCCATTACTGTAGTGGCTAGCCACTAATAAGCTATTAACTCATTCTTGTGCTTTCGAGTTTTAGCTAAGATAATTAGTTTTACAATCATAATCGGTAAACATTCAGTGCCGGATTTGGTTCTTCTTCGTTTTGGTGTTCTTACAGTAATCCCTCTCTAGGGTAGTTTGGCCTTGACTGCAAGGTATATTTTTTAAAATGAATTGAGTCTAATTTAATTTTGTAAAACCGATATAAGAAATTATTCCTATTTATATATTATAACTGTTATATACATAGTTTGTTTGAAGTTTTTTTTGCAAAGACTTTAACTTAAAGAGTGTATTAATTGTATTTATAGGTTTTTATTTAATTGGATTAAAAAGGATGAAGTTACTGCTTCGATATTTAACTGTTTAATTGGGATTTTTTGGTACAAATCAATCATTTGTTGGTAGAGTTTTAATTGAGATGAAACTGTTAGAACGTAAACAAATAATTATATATACATGAATTCATTTCATATTTTATATATATATATATATATATATATATATATATATATATATATATATATAATCACAACTTCATTTCATTTATACATACACAAATCACATATAACAATATTCAAAAGATATTATATTTTTACAAAACATAATACATAGATAACATGCATTTATACAAAAATATTCGGCATGTAATTTACATTTGATAGTGAAGAAATCCACATAAAAAAATATCACCAATAAGTTATATTAATATATGTCCGACTATATAGTGTTCAATAATGATCTGTTTTACATCAAACAATAAGATGTCACACATAAATTTCTTTCTGTATATCATATTCAGAGTTGTCTTCCTCATTTCTTACTATACGAAAACAACGAAAATGTTCTTGCGGGTTATGGTTTGTTCTCTAACAACGAAATGGTGGTGGTTTGGAGATTATTTGCGTTGTCGTTGGCTTTGCTTTGCCGTTGAGATTTGTTTGCTAATCTTTGCATTTTCAATTTTGACGGTGATTGTTTATTAGGGAAACTCAATCATGATTTTGCATCAATATCCTCTTGTTTTGTTTGTCATGTTTGTTTGTGAGAATATGGTAAAAAAGTTTGCATTTTTTTTTTACTTTCATGACATTTAAAATCAAAATCGAACCTCAATTCTCACCTTGGTTCATTTTTACTACCAATGAAAAAAAAAACTACAATGAAATGGGATTTCTGAACTTGTTTCAGTTTGGGTGTTGCGTACTAAAGAAAAGATCTTTGATAAAGTTAAAAAAGAGTTAGTAAAAAAAGAAGTCAAACTTAGGATAAAGTTTGAGTCACTTGGGGGAAGATTGAGTTGAACATGTTCAAGATTATTCAGGTTTTAATGGTACTAAATACCATTGAACCAGTACAACTCAATCTTCTTTATTGTGATCCAACCTTTGTCCTAAGTTTGATGTGTCATAGATCATGTTAGACACAAAGTATCTAATTTAGCCCAATAAACACAAGTTGTGTGGTTGGACAAGTGTAAATAATGTTTATATTATGCTTCATTTGACAAATGCAAAATGTTGTGCACATATTTCATCTTATAAACTTTAGTTTGAACAAACAATGAGTATACTTGACTTGACACACACAAGTTTGAAACATTTCATAATACATGTCAAACTTTAACAAATGTTTATTTTATGCTTGCCAAGTTTATATGCTTCTTCAATTGTTAAAGAAGAATATGTTGAAAGTTGCTTCTTGCAAACTACTTTTCTAGAAAAGGTGGACAATGTTATAGAGTCAGTAAATTGTGTTAAGCCATACACTTTGCTCAAAGTATGAAGAAAAGCCACATGTCTTGGCCTGTGAAGTTCTATCATGCTCCAAATGTGTTGTCAAAGAAATCACACACATTCAATGTTAATTCAAGAACATTTAATGTGTCTTGAAACCTTAATGAATGATTAAATGCAAGAAAAAGTAGTACTAATAGAAAACCCTCACAACAACTACAAAGGATGTGCAATTATTCTTTCCTTCTTTTGCTCTATATATAAAAGATTTCTTTAAAGAAAGAAGGTTCATAGAAGTATTGCAACAAGAACAACCTCAAGTTTTCAAGCTATCTTTAGCCTTGTAGTTGTAAAAACGAACATTGTTTGTGTTCAAGAGTACTAAAAGAGTGGAATTATCTTGTATTTTTCGTAAAACTTAACCTCTCTTATAATGACTAATCTCGTAATCTCTCTTAAACTACTTTCTTTGTAAATATTTTAATTTTTATCCAATAGGGGTTGTGTTCCAAACAATACTTTGTAGGTTAATTAGGAGTGGTTGAGTTCTAATTAATACTCAAGGTTTTAGTTAGGAGTAGTTGATATCCAAATAATAGTTGGATTTCACATCCCTACACATCACATCCAAGATACACAATATCATTCAAACGATGTAATAATTTTTACTGACACAATGTTCTTCTTCCAAGAGACTTATGCATTGAATAAACTTAGATATTTTGCACTTGTTATACACCCTCTTAGAGAATATGGCATAAGATTGGACTCTACTTGGACTTACATATCAGGAAGTAAATCCTTATGATATGATAGGTAAATCCTTCTATCTACGAGACACAATCCTTTTTCATACCACCCCTCTCTAGATTGTAGGATCCTCCATCAAATCTCCACTTAAATATCTTTCTCTATAAGTCTGATAATTAAAAGAGTTAGGATAATCTTCTTCAGAATCATCATTCAATATATCATATAAACATATAACATAGTCTTTCCTCCTTGGAAATGACTACTTTTGCATTAGACATACACATGTTGGTGTAATGTGGCTTTAGAAGGAGGACAAATAAAGCATGTAACAAATTTAAACAATACGAACACAAACAAGAAAACACACAAACTATTCAAAGTAAAGAGTAGGGATAGAGAAAATGTACTTAAAGGATTTATACTAGTTCACCTCCACCTGAAGCTATGACCAATCTCTTAAGCAATCTACTTAAGAAATTTCACTAATTGATCAACCTTATTATATTTGTTAGACTTTTTCTCTTAGTCGTCTAATGTTGTTTCACTTCTAACCAAGAAAGAAAGCAAGCAAGTAATCAATCAAGTAAGCAAGAAAAGAAGGAAGAAAGCAAGAAAGAATGTGAGAAAGAAAGTAAGAAAGAAAGAAACCATGAAAGAACACGAGAAATAAAGCAAGAAAGAAATGAAGCAATAAACAAGAAAGAAAGCAAGAAAGGAAGCAAGCAAGAAATAAAGCAGGAAATAAGCAAGAAAGAAAGGAAGAAAGAAAGCAAGCAAGAAAGAAAGGAATCAAAAAAGAAAGCAAGAAAGCAAAAAAGAAAGGAAGGCGGGAACAAAAGCAACAACAGAGAAAGAAAGCCAGAACAAAAACAAGAAAGAAAACGTGAAAAAAAAAGCAAGAAAAAAACAGAAAAGAAAGCATGAAAGCAAGGCAGAAAGAAAGCAAGAAAGAACGCAAGAAAGAAAGTAAGAAAAAAAATAAGTATAATCATATAACACAGTATTTCCTCCTTAGAAATGACTACATGCACTCACACACACTTTCTCTGTCTCTCTGTCACACACATATATAATCAACAACAACTCTCAGTAAATTATGACACATAAAATTGGACTCTACTTGATCCCACATACTAAAGGAAAGAATTACATTCTTTCATCAATCAAATAAGTAAATTATTGTCTATCGTGTAAGTCATTTACAATTTTGTTTTTATGGAAATGTTAGAAGTTGTTTTTAATTATTTAAAAATTTTAAAATTCTCTTAAAATGAATAGTGAATATGATAAAAATTAAACCTAAATATTTAATTTTTTTAAATAAACTTTCGATACAATGACATAAAATAAGGAAAACACTATTATGTTATGTTTGTAACAAACTTTAAAATAGAAACTACATAAAGTCAATTTGTTTGAGTATTACCAAATTTTATTGTAAATGTTAGTCATAGATGAAGTTTATGTAAATCGGATATTAATAACATAACCATTCAAATAATAAAATTTAAAAGAGACTTAAAATTTTAGAGACAAAAAAAAAGGACCATGGACCCATGGACTAGCAATCATTTGTTGATATTAGCTACTTCATCACCTGACTAGAGTTGTTGTCCCAATTGTGTGGTCCACATGATGAGTCACATTAAGAATGAAGATGAAATGTTTTCACTTTATCTATGACTAATATGTTTTTAAATATAGACAAATATAATATATATATATATATATATATATATATTTTGAATGGTTTGTAAATAAATTAAATTAAATATAAAAGAAATAGTATAATATTTTATAACAATATTATAATTATTATTATTGTTATTGATATGATTATA
>Ga0209589_1003149_pt1 | contig 28932 bp, 20 predicted proteins | sample CowpeawhiteBW_FD_187525 | JGI IMG/M metagenome (GOLD analysis project Ga0209589, IMG submission 187525) | Root nodule microbial communities of legume samples collected from California USA - Cow pea white BW (SPAdes) (version 2) | ecosystem: Host-associated > Plants > Roots > Nodule | place: USA...
TTAAATGAGCTTAAAACTTAACTTCAGCTGCATCAACAAACGTTAAAATATCCAAAAATAATTTATGCAGCTAAAAATCACTTTTTAAGACATTTTTATCACACAAGCTCAAACAACCTAATTATCAAAATTATCAATTAAATCACTCTTTAGGCACATAAATTCAATTAAATACCCAGAATTAAACATTAAATGAGGGCAAAAATACGTACTCATCAAATATCAACGTGAAAAACAGAGTGATCCTCAGAAGGATGTTTCATGGCATCTAAAATATTAAAACACACCACAATATGATCAAACTCCATGGACAAAGTACATGCATGGACATCAATCTTGGTTCGTGCAGTTTTCAAAAATGGTCTGCCTAAAATGATTGGTGTAGAACCATGTGAAAATCCCTCTTCCATATCAAGAATGTAAAAATCAGTAGGGAAAATCAATTCACCAGCACGAACCAAAACATCATCAACCAAACCTGCGGGGTGGGAAACACTTCTATTTGCCAACTAAATCACCACACCCGTAGGTTGCAGTGGTATAAGAGAAAGAGATTTAAAAATAGACATAGGCATTACATTTATGAAAGCACTAACATCAAGCATTGCATTTTCAAATTTATTGTTACCTATGATGCAAGGTACACAAAATGTACCTGGGTCCTTGCACTTCTCAAGAATCTGAGGGACAAATTTACCTATCAATGCTGACACATTTCTCCCCCATGCTGATCTTCTCATTTCCCTTTAGCCTCCTCTTGTGTGTGCGCAGCTCCTTTAAGAACTTGGCATATCTGGGAATTTGTTTTTGGGAGGTATGTTCACCTCCACCTTTCTGAATGTTTCTAGGATCTCTCTGTCAACCTCTTCCATCTTCTTGCTTGGAATGGCTATTGGAGGGAAAGGAAGAGGTATGGAAGGTGCAACAATAGAGGTGGAAGGCGTAGAAGTCACACCAAATGTGGAAGGACCAGCTGCATGAGCATCACGCTTTCTCTGAAGTGTGGTAGGGTCGACTTCCCTTTGAGGTGTAGGCTCAAGAGTGGGAACTTCAATGTTCTTCCCAGATCTCAATGTAATGGCACTCACATTTCTCGGATTCTCCACCATTTGTGATGGCAACTTGTCAGAATTCTGAGCCTGTTCTTGGTTTAGCTGAGTGGTCATCTGCCCCATTTGATTTGTCAAAGTTAGGAATAAGGCTCTAGTCTCCTACTGGAATTGCATATTTTGAAATGTCATCATTCTAACCAAATCCTCCAATGAAGTAGAACAAGAAGGTACAGGTGCTACAACAGGAACTGGTGTGGGTATAGGTGGAACAAAAGCAGCTTGTGCAGGTGCAACTCTTTGTTTTGGAGGTGGCTGCACATTTTGAAATTGTTGGTTTTGCTGCTATTGGTTGCCCTGGTTTCCCCATCTCAAATTAGGATGATTCCTCCATCCTGGATTGTATCTGTTTGTTGACAAATCATGGTTTTGTTGCCTATGTTAGGGCCTATTGTTGTTGAAAATATTAGCTGCATAGGCCTGAGGAGTATCCACTGGTGTAAAAGAAGTAGCAGCCTGTTGCAATGTTGGGCAAAAGTCTGTGAAATGATCAACAGATGTACAAAGGCCATAAACTCTTGTAGTTGGAGCTCTTTGATTGGAAGCAAGTTGATTGACCAGTGTGGTAAGAGCATCAATCTTACTCTCCAATTTCTTAGTGTATTCGGCTGCATAGGCCTGAGGAGTATCCACTTGTGTAGAAGAAGTAGCAGCCTGTTGTAATGCTGGGCAAGAGTCTGTGAAATGATCAACGGATGTACAAAGGCCATAAACTCTTGTAGTTGGAGCTCTTTGATTGGAAGCAAGTTGATTGACCAGTGGGGTAAGAGCATCAATCTTACTCTCCAATTTCTTAGTGTATTCGGCTGCATAGGCCTGAGGAGTATCCACTTGTGTAGAAGAAGTAACAGCCTGTTGTAATGCTGGGCAAGAGTCTGTGAAATGATCAACGGATGTACAAAGGCCATAAACTCTTGTAGCTGGAGCTCTTTGATTGGAAGCAAGTTGATTGACCAGTGTGGTAAAAACATCAATCTTACTCTCCAATTTCTTGGTGTATTCGGCTGCCCCTACATCATGAACTCCTCTAACAACTATGGCATCACTCCTTGTGCCACATTGTTGAGAATTGGAAGCCATGTTCTCAATTAGTTGCCTAGCTGCAGCTGGATGATGTTACCAAGAGCACTACCACTTGCGGCATCAATCATGTTTCTATCCATGTGGTACAGGCCTGCATAAAAATACTGTAGAAGGAGATGTTCAGAGATTTGATGGTGGGGGCAGCTTGAACAAAGATTCTTGAACATCTCCCAATACTCATAGAGGGTCTCCCTAGATTGTTGCTTGATGCCAAGAATTTCGTTATGGCTGTTGTCCTTGAAGCTGGGAAGAATTTGGCAAGGAATAATCTCTTCAGATCATCCCAGCTCGTGATGGACCTGGGTGCAAGGTAGTACAACCAGTCTTTTGCATTGCCTTCCAAGGAATGAGGAAAGACCTTCAAGTATACATGGTCCTCCTAGACATCTGCAGGCTTCATGGTGGAAAGGACAACATGAAATTGCTTCAAGTGTTTGCACGGGTCCTCACCTGCAAGGCCATGAAACTTTCGCAACAAGTGTATTAATCCAGTTTTTAACACATATGGAACTTCCTCCTAAGGGTATTGAATGCATAAACTGTCATAAGTGAACTCTGGTGCAGTGAGCTCACTCATGATCCTCTCATGAGGTGGAGGAGGTTGAGCCATGTTATCAGTATGAAAATCAGAATGTTTAGAATAAACAATATACTCAAAATGGAAAGAATGAAGAGTGTCAGGAGTATGATGAGAATCAGAAGAGTCAAGAAAAGTCACTAAATATTCAGCATGCAAAGATGGATTCCTAAGATGCCTACGTCCTTTGTGGAATGTCCTATCAATCTCAGGGTTAATGGGTCATAATGCACTTGGGTTTCCCCTAGTCATGCACCAAAATACATTAATTCTAGTGATATTGGCATAACATAGGGTATAACTACAAGTATACTCAAACGAACTCCAAATGACTTGAAAATCGGTAGGATTGTCCTTTGAGTGCTCAAACAGTTCCAAAAAAAAAATCAGATGCAAGTATTTTTAAAATTTTTTCAAAAGTGGAAAGAATGAAGAAAAATCACAAAAAACATTGCTGAAATATAGAAAATGGCATTTTATGGAGAATCTGAGTTTGCAAACCAGCAAAGCGGGTTACCAAAAGGTAGGAAATTAAATTCCACCCCAAATGCATATAAAATAATAGTGATTCTGATAACCAGAGCAAAAGTTATGGTTCTCTGAAGTTTGACTAAAAATCAGTCAATTTTTTTTTGAATCTCTCAAATCAGACCATGCCAATTGCTCCAACTACTTTTCCCATCAAGTTCAATATCCTAGAAGTGGGGGAAAAAATTTCAAGTCAAAATAAGCACCATAGCTACCAGAACAAAAATCCACAAGATAAATGCAGAATCAAACACTATTCAACACTATTCACTACACTAGAATTCACACTATTCATGCGCGCCGCGACACTATTCACTCTACTACACAGATAACACGCACACTACACGAAAACACACAGAAACACTACCACAATCAACATATACCAATTCAACCACACTTGAACTATAAACACACCAAAACACCAACTCACAAACACAAACACACTGAAAATTTTACTTTGCACAAAACTATTGGTCCCGGGCAATGGCGCCAAATTTGATAGAGGCCGTACCCCACCAAATTAAAACAGATAAAATGCAGTATATGAAAGTGAACCAAGTCGTCTCCCAACGACCAATGTTCTCGTTCAAAGCTTCAATTTCCAGATTCAAACACAACACAATAAAATAAAGGGGGGGTTGGAAGATTCATTATGTTAATTAATAGATTAAATTAAATGCGACAGTGATTAAAAACGTATTGACATCCTTGATTCAAACACAATTTCACTTATCATAGGCCACCAAATTAACACCTCTGCATTCTCTCAATCCACTAGATAAGAACTCACTAAGTGAAAGTTACAATCAAGCTTCATTGTGCACTTAGGCAATGCACACATCCTTAAATTTGTGACAGCCAAGCTACATACATTAAGCATGAAAATAACTTAACCAAAACACATGCAATTACTATGTAAATTAAGCACAAACAGATTCATCACATGCATTCCCGAATTCAGAACAGAGATACATGGCAGATTTCACAAAGCAAGCACAACCTCAAAGCTTCATTGCATTTTTCATCAAGGAGTCAATACACGAATTTAGCTAGACATGGAAAATGGAACAATCAAGCACTTCAAATATGAAACAAAACATCAAAAATCAAAAATTCTAACTTATGAATTCTTGAAACGCAAATCAAAGCTTCAATGGAATGTAAAACGGTGTTGTGATATATAAATTTGAAAACCCCATGAATGGGTCTTATTCCAAGTCAATAAAATCCACCAAATGAGCTGCCCAAGCTAGAAACAAATTCAAAACGTAAAACCCTTATTGGGAGCTGTCAAATGTGCATAAAAACGGTAAAACTAGGCAAAAACGTGAAAAATCCGAAAACCCTCATTGCGACATTGGGTATTATTGGACATGTTTTATTTATGAATTTCTTTTATGAATATCATTGTTTATGGTTAGCTTACCCCTATTTGTTTGTTTGTGTGTTTGTTGTATGTGCGATGATCGTATAACATGTGTGTTATACGGAAGCAGATGATATTACAGATAATCTTGACAAGAAGTAGATTGACGAGAGGTTGAGGCGGACTCAGGAGTTTTTATAATATATTTACTTGTTTAAATCCGATACTAAAAATTATGTAATTTTCTTTTGATCGCAAATGTTATTAGAAGTTTTTGACAAAGTGATGGTTTGAACTATGTAATTTAAATTAGAATATAAGTTTTTTATTAGTACATTTTCAATGATAATTCTTTTTTCGCTAAATGCGAAAATTTTCTAACGTTCTGTGACGTCCCAAAATTGGGGTGTTACAACGATGAGTCCTCTTTTTCTATCAATTCATCAGAGGATTTCATTTGATAAGTTAGCAACGTTGTATATCCTTGAGGTAGTGAGACTTCTATAGAGTACCGACAAGCATTGTTTCAAATCAAGATCCATGTTTCACCTCGAGGTTTTAACAAACATTACAAATACCTTTGGGTACATAACTAAGGATGAATTCAGCATACCATTCTCAGACCGATGGGAAGTAAAAAAGGATTATTTAGTCTTTGGAGGATAAGTTGAGAGCATGCGCGTTAGATCATCTTGGGAGTTTGAGTGATGTTTTGCCATTGATGGAATTCACGTACAATAATAGTTATCATTCTAGTATCAGGACGACACCTTATGAAACTTTGTATGGAAGAAGATGTCGAACACCGTTGTGTTGGTATCAAGACAAGGAAGCAGTGGTAGTAGGCCTTGAGTTGTTACAATAGACTACGAAAAAAGTAAGGTTGATTCAGAAACTAATGAGGGAAACTTAGAGTAGGCAAAAATCTTATGCCGATAAGACAAAAAGACCATTGGAGTTCGAGGTAGGAGATCATGTGTTTTTGAAAGTGCTGCTGACGATGGGGGTAGGAAGGGCTATCCGATCAAAGAATTTGTGCCAAAGTTTCTTGGACCATACCAAATCCTCAAGAAGATTGGACTAGTAGCTTACGAGATTGTGTTACCACCTTAGTTGGCAAACTTGCATATTGTGTTTCATGTATCTCAGTTGAGGAAGTATGTTCTAGATCCAGTACATGTGTTAGAGGTGGACGACATTCAAGTCAAAGAAGATCTAACTGTGGACGCTGGACCAATGCAGTTGTTAGAGAAGATCTTCCTAGTTTCCTTATTTTGGGTCATGTGCAGTTGTTGCAACTTTCATTATATATTTTTTGTTTTCCTTAGGAGTTAAAGAGTAAGGAGGGGAAGCAAGCAAACGACCAGGGTAGAGGACTCAAAGAGAGACGCAAAGAGAGTGAGAGACGAAAGCTTAGAAAGAAATTGTTGGGGGAACTTGCATATGATTATAAAACGATGAAGAGTGTGGTTTATGTGTGGTGGGATCTTCTTTGAGTGTTGTGACTGTAAGATCGGAGAAAAAATAGAAAAAAAGGGAAACACATAGAAAAAGAATTGATGGCTTGTTTGAGATTGTGGATTTATTTAGATTAAGTATTTTATTTAATTTTGATATATAATGGAATAATTAATTGAATGATTTAAATTAAGTGTTGTTTATTTATTTTAATTATTTTATGGAAATATTAAATATGGAATATAAGTGTCTTTAGCTAAATGGTCGTTGTATTTTGTTTTTTAGAAACTCCAAGGTAGGGGCTTTTTCTGGTTCCCTGGAAGACTGACTACTGGTGCGGAAGATGAGTTGTGCTGTTAATAAAGATTCTCTTACTTACGCAATTCAGTCTTTAACAGCGCAATATTTCATGAGAAAATTATATGGATTAGTGGTTGGAGTGTAGGTGTCCAACTAACAGTGCATGGGTTTGATCCTTGACTAAATTTTGGAAGTTTCGTTTTGTTTATTTTTCTTTCTTATTTAAGTGGTGGGGCCCACTATATTTCAAGTAGTTTTCTCTCTCTTCCTTTAGATTAAGTGGTCACATGGTGTAATGCTTATTTCCATTGCCGGTATAACATGATGTTGCATTAGATTATTATTTAACATTACACTGCATCAGAATTTTATTCACGCTGCATCATTTTTATCTTCTAATCTTTCTATCTTTTTGGATTGTTATTTATAAATAATACAACGGTCCAAAAAAAAAATTTAATTGGAGAATATTAACAGAAAGATTGTGAGTGAGAGGGGGTTTATAGGTTGAAAGTTAGGGTTTTAGAAAGAAGCATTGAGGAGAGAAACAAGAGTAGAGAAATTGAGAGTTGAAGGCTACGGGAGAAAGGCAAAGTGAAAGAGGTAGGGGAAGTTAACTTTGTTTTCTATGTTGTTTGAAGTTGACTTTACTTTCGCTGTTGTGGTTTGACATATGGTTTTTGGTTGCTCTTGTATGACGTAAGTTTACGATGTTTGAAGATTTCTTGTATTTTTGTAATTGCTACATTTTCTTTGGTTGTGGAGTACATAAACCAAGGAGCGTGAGGTGCAGGTTTCTTCTTGGATCTGATCAATATAAAACGTGAGGTTAATGTGTAGTCATAGAAGGATGAGAAACCAGGTTACTACATGTATTGGGGCATATTTGTTTCAAATGGGGATTGTGGTTTCCAAGGTGCGATTAAGGGTGTATGATGGGTTCGTTACAATAGGTGCTGCGATAGTGGATTTGGGACCCTACTATTTTCTCGCATGGCTGCATCTTTTGGAGTGGAACCATGGGATGGACTCAGAACATGGTGGTGGCTGCGCGTATTGGTTCGGAGTCGTGGTTCGTGGTAGTTTCATGGTGAGTGCGAGGAATTCGTGGTTGTTCCATGCTGATGCAGGTTGGTGCAGAACTTTTTGTGTTGCTGGTTTTGGGTTGGATGTATGGGTGCTGCCATTTGGGTTCCAATTCGTGTGAGTTTTGTGGGTTCCTTTTGGCTGCATGGTGTTCGCGTACATGCGGGTCTACAACTTCATAGGGGTGACTCTGTTTCTATTGGTGCATGATATTTGTTCTCTTTTCAAAACTCTCATAAATTTGTGTAGTGGGGTGTGTTCGGTGCATGCATGAATAATGGAAGGAACTAAGGGTCATTAGAAGTGAGCATAGGTGCTACGTTAGGGTTTTGAGAATTTTGGCTAGTTTAGTGGTCCTTTTGGGTTTCAAACCTTACGTTAGAGGTTAAGTGCATGAATCATATGAGTTTAGGTTTGCTGTGTGAGGAGCGTGAATTACGTGGATTAGTTGGTTTCTTTTTCTCCTTGAGTCTTGACAGTGAGAGAGTGGTCCAATTTCACGTCCATACTATTAGTGGTTTAAGGGTGCAAGTTACTTTTGCATGGGATTGTTCACGTTGGAATTCTTTAATTTAGGTGCAACCTAGACATTGAATTGGTCTTTCTCTTTCCCATGAAATTACCGTTGCTTTCAGATAGGTGAAGGTGCAACACATAAAGTTTTGGGTGTTCAAAACCAATTTTAGTTTGATGGGATGTTTGTACTTTGGTATTTCATTATTATATTATTGTTTCTTACTACATTGCTTTTCTCTCTCCATTAGCAGCCAAACATTTAAGGGTTTGAGGCTTCTTATTATGACGTGAAGTAGTATGGGGTTGGGTTTTTTACTTTCTATTTCACTTCTTTCTGCAGTTTTCTCTCTTTTTACCACATATTAGTTGCTTGGAAGAAGGCATGGACCCACACATAAAGTCATATTCTCTTTCCTTAGCTTTTAGCCCTTTCAATTATTCTTGATGCATATCACGTTTTGTTGGTGGATGAGTGGGAGGTGGTATTTAGTTGAGATAAAAGACATGTAAGGTGGGACCTTGGTGAGAAATTTTCTTAAAATCACGTTGCTGTAGTCTTGGTTGGTGAAAGGTAGGGTTTTGTTTTTTAATTGTTCTACTTCACATATTCGTGGGGCCCACATGTAAGGTCTAGTATGCAATTTCTTTCCATTTTAGGTTAATCTATATTAGTGTTGATGTGAGGGGGCATAACATGTGTGTAGTTTTATTAAGTTGAAATGGGACCCAGGGTATGCATGCATGGAGCTTTTAGCATGTGGTTTCTTATCATTCTTTTGGTACAACATGTTCATTCTTTTGGTAAAGATTCCGGACCACATTAATATATAAGGTTATGTTGCTTTGTGAGAGAGAGATTTACGTGAGGATAGTGAGAGCCTAAAGGGCGCGTGGTTTTAAATTTATGGTGGGGAAGTGATGTGAATAAATGGGTTATGTGATTGGTGATCCTTCTTGGTTTTATGGATTGCGTGGTATGGAGTTTAAGTGGTGGTTTGAGGATAATTACTTGAGTGTGATGTTATACTATGTTTGAATGAATGTCATTCGTTGGGTTCGTTGTATAAATGTGTTATTTTATAAGTTGATGGGTTTATGTTATGGAACTTTATTTTTATTATTTGATAAGTTGATGGGTTTATGTTATGGAACTTTATTTTCCATGCATGATGTGATGGTGTATATTTTGCTGGAAATCTCATGTGTTACATGTTGGGAGTGTTTTGCCTTGTTGAAAGCTCTTGGTGGAATTATGTGTTGTGTGAGGTTTTCCGTACCTAGGAACCCAATGGTGACTCTTTCGCCTATGTGAAGCAGTGAAAATTGGTCCTCTTCGCTTGTGTGAAGCAGTGGTAGAGGATTAGTTCGAGTGTTATACCCTCTCGCCTGTGTGAAGCACTGGGGAGGGGATAAATCTTTCACCTTATTTCGGCTCGTTACGAGGGGAAAGTGTTATACCCTCTCGCCTGTGTTGAAGCAAGATTTTGATGATGATAAAAGAAACCTAAGAGCCATTTGGAAGTCAATATGAAGAACACGTGTTTTTATGTTTGAAGTTATCTTGTAAATTGTTTTGACAGTACTTAGAATAATTTAGAATAAACAAGATCGAAATTATGGTATTTCTGAAAAAACCAATGTGATAATCGATTATCACTTAGGATAATCGATTATCCTGAATTGAGTTCAATTTTTCAGAAAAACATTAGAATAATCGATTATCACCTTTGATAATCGGTTATCTGCTCAAAGTTTTGTTTTTAGAAAACACACTAGAATAATCTATTATCACTAGTGATAGTATATTATCTCTGTTAGTTTGAACATGACTGTTTAGTTTTTGACCTAATTTTTGAAATCCCTATTTAAGGAACAACAAAGTTACTTTGAACTAACCTTTTTGAGAAGCTAGAGTGCTAGTGCTGTGACCGCAAAGAGATTTCTCTAAGTGTTCTCAAAAGAGCTTTGAAAAACCTAGTATGGGTAGAGTGATAACTTTTCTTGAGATGGTTTTCTAGGAGATTGAGTGTTGCTGTTGTTGCCAGGAAAGCTAAGGTCAAGATTCTTTGTGTGATTCAGAGAAAAGTGTTAATCTCTTGTGTCTTCAAGAGAGGTGTTTTCTTTCCCTATTCTTTTGTTATCTGATTGTAATATGATATTTGTTAGTGATTGAGTTAATCTCTTTATTTGAAGAGATTAACAACTGGACGTAGGATCTTGTGATCTAAACCACTATAAATACTTGTGTTCAATCTTCTTCTCTATCTCTATATTTTATCTACTATTGCTTTTAAAGGAATTGATATTTAAATTAATAGGTAAAATTTTGGAAAAATTTTAAAGTATTAATTTTAATACTAAAAACCAATTCACCCTCCTCTTGGTTTTTGTCCAAGCGCTAAACATTCCGCTGCGTGATACCAACAAATGTTGTTGTGGGCTAAGAGGTCGCAGAAAACCAAAACTTGATCATGATCATGATGTTTAAAGATTAGATGAATGTGATACTATGTTTAGTTTAGTATGAGTATTTGGATTTTGGGGTTTGTGTGTTCAAACCAAGAATTGATTGTGATTATAATGCTTAAGTGTTACTTGAATGAGATGTTGAGTATTATTTGTCATGTTTATTTATGAAATTCTTTTATATATCATTGTTTATGGTTAGCTTATCCCTATTTGTTTGTTTGTGTGTTTGTTGTATGTGCGATGATCATATAACGTCTGTGTTATAGGGAGCAAATGATATTGCAAATAATCTTGGGATGGAGTAGATGGACGAGAGGCTGGGGTGAAGTCAGGAGTTTTTATAATTTATTTAGTTATTTTAAATCAGATACTAAAAACTACGTAATTTACTTTTGTTCGAAATTGTTATTTGAATTTTTTTGACAAAGTGGCGTTTTAAACTATGTAATTTAAATAAAAATATAAGTTTTTTTATTAGTACATTTCCAATGATAATCCTTTTTCGCCAAACGTGTTTATTTTTTAACTTTTCGTGACATCCCAAAATTGGGGTGTTATAGTGACCTTACCATCGTTATTGATTACATGCTTTTCGTTTTGCTTGGGCTAATGCTTTAGTGTCTTTTCTATGCAAAATATCTATGGTATATGTTGTAACTAGGGTTTTATTCACGTAAGCAGGCAACATTTGGGTTGCAATAGGATAACATATTTTTCTCTCATGGTTAAATTGCCTTGTGGAAATCCATGGCTTGCATTGAGAGTTTGCTACTGTTATGATGCGACCATGCTTGTGTTGCTATAGCCTTTTGCCTTATTTTAATTGATAATATTGTAACTTTTGGATGGGACAACCATGCTTGATGGGGTTTGAGGGTGTGGATCTCATGTGGTTTCTCGTGGGTCACTTTATGGTTCATGTAGGAGAGATATTAAGAGTTTAGCAAAGGAGGAATGTTTTGTTTTGGTTTCTCTTTTGCTATTTTATTACTTTGCTTTTTAATAGTAGAATACCTATAACATTGATAGGACAATAATATTCTAGTTTTTCTATTTTGTGTGTAGCCACTCTGTTATTATCCTATGTTACATGCCAAGTCCCTGTTGGAAGAGAGTCTCATGCATTGTAATTTTGTGTTTTTGGTTGTTCATTTTTTGGGTTATGTGAGAGATATGAGACATGGTGGAGTGAGTGGTTTTCATTGTGTCTTTGAAATGGGTCTTGTGAATGTTAAGTAGAGTGGGGCCAGGTTGAAGTTTTGGACTCCTAAATTTCTATTACATGTTTTATCTGGATAGAAAAGCTTGGCCCACATGCATGTAAAATTACTCTCTTTCTTCTTTACTTTTCAAACCCTAAACCCTAAGTATCCATAAATGCATGGTACCATATAGCTTACGTTATGGCAGTTTTTACGTGTTTCATACTGAGCATTAGGTTTCATGAATTTAAGTACCCAATTGCATACATCTATGTGTTATAGGCATGTATTTCGTTCTCTTTCTAGTGGACTGGCACTCAACGAAAATGTTGGGTGGCTTGGGTTAAGTCAGAAGGTCAACCTGTGAAGATGAGAGAAACCCATGGTCTGTAGTGGTTTAATCGAAGTTGACGGGTTCCTCTTTTGGACATGTTGAATCACGTTGATATTTCGCGTTGGTTGCATTTTGGGAGCTACATGAATCCAGATGCGTTGGGCTTTATCCATGAAGGGTTAGGATGGGTTATTTTTACTTATACGTATCAATTGGGAAACGACCTCTATCTCGTGGAAAAGATGGAACCACTCGGGTAAGGTTTTTCCATAATACCTAGAGAACCAAAGATGTTTCACCCTTAGTTCCGACTCATTGCTGAGTATAGTGCCTAGTGAGCGATTCACCAAAGTTTTTACTCGTAAGTCCTTGAGGAATAGGGGAGACAAGACGACACAAACCATATGGCACTACACAATTTTTCTCTTTACACAACATCTAAAAAGTGTGGTCAGAAGTTAAAAAAGTGTGGCCTAAACTTTAGGCAACACTTTGGCAACAATTTTCTAAGTGTGGAGGATATGCGTGTGGGCTTAGGTTATAGGCAACAATTTTTGTACTAAAAGCCACACAATTTATAAAAATGTTGTCTTATAGAGTTAAAATAAGCCACATATTTTAAATGTTGCTTATTGTATATAAACAACACTATTTAAATGTTGCTTATTATTTATAGACAACACATTTCAAAATGTTACTTTTTATTTATAAACAACACATCTTAACTGTTGCTTATTATATAAACAACAATTTTTTAAATGGTTCCTAACTTGCATATAACACTTTTCTAATATGACCAAAAATTAAATATTAGATATTATAACATTTTTAGCAAAATTTTTAAATTGGTTTAGAATATAAATATTCATTTAGATCAATACTTTTAAAACTACAATTATGCATTTAGAAAATTCTTATATTATTTTATCTCTTATTGATTGACGTCACATATTAATTATACACTAATGCAACTAACACTTTTTTTTTTTTAATTTCATAATTAAATGTTTTCCTACTCACATAACAAAACATGCTTAATAATCACAATTTTCAAACATAGATTTTCAAATACAATCTTAATAATGTAATACAACATATGATTATTTATACTACATATAAAGTTATTAAAATTAAAAATATTGATAATCCTAACATGATCTTTTACAATAAATAATTAAAAGAAATGATGTTGAGTCCTTGTATATGAGTAACTTTCTCCTACTTGTAACCAAAGCTGCTAAAGTTGCTTATGGATGATCAACATAACCTGCTCCCACATAGTCGATACATGGTGTAAGCAAACTACAATAATTTAATAATTTAATAATAATAATAACAACAACAATAATAATTCAATTTTATAAATCAAATTAAATTCATTCTATTTATTCATCATTCATTTGGTTTATTTATAAGTAAATCCATTAGATTTATCTATTATAAAAATATAAAAAATTTATAGATAAAAAATTGAATTTTAATTGTAAGCATCACATTTCAAGATACTAATTTATAACCTATTGATTTATATCCCTTTGAAGACATGAAACTATATACAAAAAGATATATCAATAACAATAACACAATGAAGTTGTTTGTTTAATCATTGAGAAGAAAAATATTCTACTAAAATTACAAGTCATCAATATAGCCCTGCATATTAAATGATTAGACAGGACCAATTAAATATGATTTAATATTTTTCCATGCTTCCTTACAAACTTTTCAGGTGTTCTTGTCTTATCTCTGGGTAACCTTTTTAACAAAATTGTTGCAATCTCAAATTGGATATTAATCATTGAAGATAATAGGCATAACTTTAAATTACTACCTTTAAGTTACTAAATGGCAGGAAACCTTGTTCCAATGTCTTAATGGTCCAACCCTGAATTAAATCCATGTTCTTTTGAAAAATGTCTTGATCATATCTTAATTATAATAAAAAAAATAAAGAAACTTTACGGTCTCAACAATCAAACATATATAAAAAACTATCAGTGGTTGAAAGAATTATTTGTTAAAAAAAATCTATTGTTTCATTTATATTGAAAAGGTTATAGGAACTAAATGGCTTCCTTTAATTTTGTTGATTAGTGGCAATTTATTAAACCGTAAATCACTTCTATTGATTAGTGTCAAACAACTAAACCTTTAAAGCACTAGAAAGTGTAAAATCCTTTCATCAACCCTATCCTTAAGAGACCAAGTATAATTTATCGTAGTTTCCTTGTCTCTTTTTCACCTTCAAGTGAAATCCATTCCTTGAAAGGGCATGGACATGTTAAACAAATTTTTCTCAATTTTCCAACCTAAATTGATAACTTATGTATTAAACCTATGTTTGACATTAGCAAAATATCAAGGTCCACTAGCTCTTGCAAGTAGTAAAAAAGTTGAAAAAGAAACTCGCATAGTTTGTCTCCCATGTCAAGTAATTAAGGTATTTTCTTCTAGAAAACTAACCTTCATCATCTACAGGAAAATTGTAGAGCTTTACCATCCTTCACACTTATTACTTTGGCTTTATACCATGCTGCCTTAAATCCTTCTCCATCTTGAAAATGGTGCAGTTAAAAACAGAACCAATACAAAAAGCAAGCCAAAGTTCCCTCCAATTTTTTTACAATTATGTATGACAAGGACAAACATACCTGAAGGATAAGAAACTAGATATTTGAGTTTAAATTGAATATGAGCATAGGTCAGCTTCCAAAGAATAATTGCACCCTACCTACTGCCCAGCTCGCTGAAGCTCTTGATCTAGTTAGGTCAGCTTTAAATGACTACTTTCCAACTTTTGAACATAAGCTTGAAGAGTAGCAATATTTCTTTATCAAGTCATCTTAGTACCCATGCAAAATTTACCAGTACGCCCTTCAAATTAAACTACTCATCCCAACAAAAAATTTCATCCATTTAAACCAGAATTGTTGTTACATCGAGAAAGAAAAAGGAATTGCAGGTAATTAATAATTTAGTACATCAATGTTACTTCAAAGGTGAAACATTAAAATTTTGGTTTGTTATAACTAGCTCTTTTCATATATATGACTAGATAGTAGCAACCTTAACTAGTAGTTTCTAACATCAAATAATCGTATACTACAAGAAGACTAGAGAAGGCATGGCCAATATTTGTGCCAAAAACCAAGTTTTCCATGTAATGTGAACATAATCATTTCATTCTCAAACTAGTTGACTACAGGAAAGATTTTCAGAACATTCAAGATTAGTGCACCAAACATCATTGTTCGATACGTCAAGAAAAATAGTTCACTTCAAAACATATGGTGAAAATGTATTTAAGTATGGATGATTTATGCCTTGGAGATCTATATGCTTACCAATTTCAGAGAGCTGAAGCTTCATCTTGGCTTTGACTCTTTCAGCAGATGACTGTAGACAATAGCAATAAAGATGTCCATGAATCATGACAAACAAAATCTAGCCAAATAATAGAGAGAATTTATAAAATGTGTCTAGACATGAAAGCAACATATTCATCAGGACAAATACAGAGAAAGAAAAAAAATTGAATCAGCAGAGTGGAACGTACCATACTGTCATAACCTTCAATTAGGTTGGAAGAATTCGTCCCAACATGGTTTCCCTTTCTTGCTTCACTGACATTTCCTATATCATTTACCGCCTTCTCTTACCTACACTGTTTGTGAAGAGAAGTGCTTCCCTATCCATGTCCCTTATCCCTCTCTCCCTAGTCCTATCCCTATCCATATCCCTATCCCCCTCGCTCTCCCTCTTGGAAACCGTAGGCTCATAAGATGGCTTCTTATTGAGTTTGTCGTGAATGGATTGCAGTTGCGCTTAATCACTTAATCGAGTAAATACTTACAATCACTTAATCTAATAAACATGAACCACAACAACATTGCACTAGCTCAAATACAAAACATATCATAAATTTGATAATTCAATCAATCTCACATAGCAATTAATCAAACAGAACCAGCAAAGTACCCCGAGTTCAAGCAACTCAAATTGGAGTTTGCCACAAAACCAGGCGTCTCACCGGAAATGGCAGCAAGATGGAGTGGTTGAGTAGAGCAACTATTGATGCGAGCTCTAACGTGCAAGGATGGTTCCTAAGGTTTACACGATTGCAACGGCGAGGGTCCAGTCTGGTGGCAGTGGTGACAATTGCGATCAACGCCGGTGGCATGATTAACGGTAGAGGCTGGAGCCAATGTTTTCAGGGAAGAAGAAAAAGGCGCTGATGTTGTGTTGATGTCAATCAGAAGAAGAAAGAAAAAATTTCAAGATCCAAGGGAGTTCTAAAATCTTCACTGATTCGCGTGAAGTTCTAAAATTTTAATTGCAATTTTTTTAAGTTACTAAAAGTGAAAAGGAGGGAAGATCTTTTTAAGAAAACATGTATAGTATGTATAAAAGAACTTATATTTTTTTTTATTTAATTAAGTTAATTAAGTGTTATGTGTAAATATGATACCTCATTTTTAATCTTAGGCAACATTTAGAAAAGTGTGATATAAATAATCAACACTTTATAAAATGTTGTCTTTAATAATTTTAAAATCACACATACAGAAAAATGTGGTATTTAGTAATTTTTAAACCACACTTAGAAAAAGTGTGGTCTTTAGTAATTTTTAAACTACAGTTATAAAATTGTTGCCTTTTACGTGTTTAGGCAACACTTTTATATGTGTTGACAAGTTGAATGTTGTCTAAAGTGAAAAATGGTATAGTGTGGTTCTAAGGAAAGAGTTCTAATGGTTGGAGACAGATGACAGGAAAATCGGAGTGTGGTAGCGATTACCACTTTGAATATCTTCTTGGGTTGATGTAATGATATGTATTATTTGTGTTGTTTCAGTTTTTGTTAAATCCTTATATATATATATATATATATATATATATATATATATATATAACTTTTGTCTATGGTTAGCTCACCCTGTTTTGTGTGTTGAGGTGTATGTGATGATCATGTTAGAAAAGAAGTCCCACATCGGTAGGAACTTACTTTTCATGTTATAAAAGGAGCTTAGTGTTTCCTTAGGAAATCATCATAAAGTCTCTCCTTTTTATTACTTTTGCTTTATTGCTTGAGAGAAGAATTAAGAGAGAATATTAGTTTCTCCTGTCAAAGAGAGAAGGTTAGTTTTTCTTTTAAGGTTCTCCTTGTATTAATTTTTCCTATTTCCAAGAGAGGGGTTGTCATTGTTTTCTCCTTGGTATGCAATTTTTCCTTTCCTTGAATAAATTATATTCATTGCCTATTTTCTATTTTTGTTCCTTTATATTCGTCTTTTATTTTATTTGTGAGTACTTGTGCTAGTACTCTATTACCCAATAGTGGTATCATAGTTGTTGGTTCATGTGATTATATTTTGCTGCTATTGTCATTAGAATAGTGTTGTGATAGTGGATAAAGTGTGGAACTTTCAAAGTGCATGTCTAGGAAAGTTTTGGCTAGGAAAGACTTGGTACTTAAGCGTGTTCATTAGTGAACCACCTCTCTTTCATAGGAATTACTTGGTGCACTGGTTCACGGTCTGCCTCCATTGTTCAAGTAGATAGTACTATTCATAGTGAGAAGTGCATAAGTCGGTACGAGATAGAGAAGTTCAATGGGAAAAATTTCTCATTGTGGAAACTAAAGATGAAGGCAATTTTGAGAAAGGACAACTATCTAGTGACAATTGAAGAAAAACCTGCGAGCATTACAAATCAAAAATGGAAGGAAATAGATAACAATGCTATAGCAAATTTGCACTTAGCATTAATAGATGTGGTTTTATCCAGCATTGCGGAATAGACTACAAAGAAGGAGATTTGGGATACTCTCACAAGACTGTACGAGGCTAAATCACTTCACACAAGAATATTCCTGAAGAGAAAACTTTATACACTTTGAATGAATGAGTCCACATCGGTGATAGACCACATCAACAATCTAAATACATTGTTTGCCCAACTTTCAGTGGCAGATTTCAACATAATTGAAAATGAATGTACGAAACTTTTACTACAAAGTTTACATGATTCGTATGATCGACTCATCGTTAACATTGCAAATTACAACGTTGCTGACCTCCTACAATTTGAGGATGTTGCTAGAGTTATTCTTGAAGAAGAATCCAGACGAAAGAACAAAGAGGATATGGTGGAAAGTGCAAAGCAAGTGTAGGCTTTGGTGATGACGAGAGGTAGATCAACAGAACGTGGATCCAGTGGGAGTCAGTCCCAAGATAGATCTCAAAGTAAGAAACATCTCAAATGCTACCATTATTGCAAAAGAGGGCATGTGAAGAAAGATTGTTAGCATTGGAAGAATGGAGAAAAGAGCTCTAAGGCATCAACCTCACAAGGTTGTATGACAAGTTGATGAGTCATTATTTTCTTCCATTCCCCTAGCCTTTGTGTACCCATTTGATAGTTGTTCAATGCTTAATACGTTTTTTATGCATGCTTAATCTCAAATTCGTGTGTGCACATTAATGGCTCATATTCATGCTTAATGTTTATGAGTTCTGTCACAACTTGCTTCAATCTGTGGGTGTTAACTGCTTGAAATTTGTTGTGCTTAATGACAATGAATCCATGGTAATTTTCGCTTAGTTGATTACTTAGGATTCATGAGAGCAAATTCGAATAGAACAATTAATTTGGTAATCTGTGATTGGTGGACTTTCAATTGAATCAAGGAATCATTGCATTTTCATATAACTGTTAAATTTATCTACATTGTGAATTTAAGTTTGTTGTGAATTTGGTAAGTTATACCCTATGTTATGCCAATATCAATAGAATTAATGTATTTTGGTGCATGACTAGGGGAAACCCAAGTGAATTACGACCCATTGACCTTGAGATTGATAGGACATTCCATCGAGGATGTGAGCATCTTAGGAATCCATCTTTGCATGTTGATTATAATGTGACTTTTCCTGATTCCTCTGATTCTCTTCATACACCTGACACTTCTCATTCTGTGCATTCTTTGCATTCTGAGCATACTGTTTATTCTGATCATTCTGATTTTCATACTGATAATATGGCTCTCTCTGCTCCACCTCATCAGAGGACCATGAGTGAGCTCACTGCATTAGATTTCACTTATGACAGTTTATGCATTCAATATCCTGAGGATGAGGTTCCGTATGTCTTAAAAACTGGATTAATACACTTATTGCCAAAGTTTCATGGCCTTGTAGGTGAGGATCCGTGCAAACACTTACAGTAGTTTCATGTCGTGTGTTCCACCATGAAACCCGCAGATGTCCAAGAAGACCATGTCTACTTGAAGGCCTTTCGTCATTCCTTGGAGGGCAATGCAAAATACTGGTTGTACTACCTTGCACCCAGGTCCATCATGAGCTGGGATGACCTGCAGAGATTGTTTCTTGCCAAATTCTTCCCAGCTTCAAGAACAACAACCATAAGGAGGGAAATTTCTGGCATCAAGTAACAATCTGGGGAGACCCTCTATGAGTACTGGGAGAGGTTCAAGAATCTTTGTTCAAGCTGCCCTCACCATCAAATCTTTGAACATCTCCTTCTACAATATTTTTATTAAGGCCTGCACCACATGGATAGAAACATGATTGATGCCGCAAGTGGTGGTGCTCTTGGTAACATGACCCCAACTGCAGCCAGGCAACTAATTGAGCACATGGCTTCCAATTCTCACCAATTTACACAATGAGTGATGCCATAATTATTAGAGGAGTTCATCATGTAAGGACAGCCGAATACACTAAGAAGTTGGAGAGTAAGATTGATGCTCTTACAACACTAGTTAACCAACTTGCTTCCAATCAGAGAGCTCCAACTATAAGAGTTTGTGGCCTTTGTACATACGTGATCATTTCATAGACTCTTGCCCAGCTTTGCAACAACAGGTTGTTGCTTCTTCTTCTTCTACACTAGTGGATACTCCTCAGGCGTATGCAACTAATACTTTCAATTGAAAATGAACTAATAAAAAAACTTTTAATTTAATTTAAATTACATAATTTCAAATGTCACTTTGTCAAAAACTTCCAAAACATTTGGAAATAAAATAAAATTACATAATTTATAGTATCTTATTTAAAACAACTAAATATATTGTAAAAACTCCCAAGTCCACCCCAACCTCTCCATGCCAAGATTATCTGCAATATCCTCTGCTCCCGTATAACACACACGTTATACGATCATCGCACATACAACAAACACACAAACAAACAAATAGGGGTAAGCTAAGTATAAACAATGATATTCATATAAGAAATTCATAAATAGAACTTGTCCAATAATACTCAACGTCGCATTCAATTAACACGGAAACTTTATGATCACAAACCATTCGTGGTTTAAACACACAAACCCCAAATCCAAACAATCATACTAAACCAAACATAGCATCACTATCATCTAAAATCTTCATTAAATTCCACCAAGAGCTTTCAAACAAGGCAAAACACTCTCAACATGCAACACATGAGAATTTCATATTGCCAACAAAGTACTCACCATCACATCATGTGTGGGAAATAAACCATAACATAAACCCATCAACTTATCAAATAATACATTCATATAATGAACCCAACGAGTGACATCCATTCAATCATAGTATACAACCGATTTAGGATTTTAAAAAATAAAGCTGCGGCTTGTGTAAAACTCCAAAAATTATGTATTTATATTCAAATTAAAGATGATTGAATCAAGAATCAAATGCAACAATAACCAACTTAATTGAATAACCAACAAAAGTCAATGTTGTCAACAACCAAACTACAATGATCTTGCAATAAAAACTACTCTCACTACAGAGCTCCGATTCAAGATCTGACTGGTCAAAGTCAAGAAATATGTGTTAAAGATCAACTGTTACAATTTCAGCTCGATCCAACGGTTAACGAAGTAGAAACGTTTATTTTACCAAAAATGTGCAGTGTAGGAAAATGGGTAGCGCCTCAAAACGAGATAAAGAAAAAGAAAGGTGGCTACACCAAAATAAATAGCTCACATACAAGCAAGTGTTCCATCAATCCTTGGCTTCATTGAAATATAAAATCATGTACTGCACCCACATCAATACGCATGATATCAATAAAAAAAAAGAGAAGAAATAAGGTAAAGCTTCAAACAACACATAAAGCAAACTCAGCCTCCCCTACACTACACATGCATGCTTTTCAAGTTTCATTCATCATGCAGCCAAAACAAAAACAACTAGAACAAGGTCAAGCTTCAAACAAAACAGAAAACAAAGTTAACTTCCCCTACCTCTCTAGATGATTCCTCTTCTCTACCAATGCCGCTGAAAACTCTAACTTTCATCCTTCCTCTCTTTTCCTTCTCCCGTCCTAACCCTTTTTTTTCTCTCAAGAAAACTTCTAGATTTTAGCTTTATCTAATCCCACCCAATAATTCTGTTAAGATTTCTAGCCCAATGCATGCAACTTTCACCACTAGGCTACATGCCATCACAATATCTAATATGCATTATAAGAATTAAAGCACTTATACTCCACTAACCATAATTCCTTAAATCACTTAAATAATTATTATAAATACCACAATAATTTAAATCACCCACATAATAATTATTTCCTATTTCATAATTTAATAACCTAATTAAATTAAATAAATCAATAATATTAAGCAAACCATTAATATTTTTTTATGTGTTTCCCTTTATTCTAATTTTTTCCGAGTCTTACATTGGCACTTTATCCATGAAGTTTGTTGACATTGGCATGCGTTTTAATATTTTAGATGCCATGAAACATCCTTCTGAGGATCATTCTGTTTCTCACGTTGATATCATTGATCATGCTGTTGATGGATATGTTTCTGATTTCCACCCTTTGCATTGCATGAAATATGCATCTATGTTTAAATAGTCTGAATTTGCATGCATTGGTGTTTATTGTGATTCATATTATGACTCTGATTCTGAATATGATGTGGATAATGTTGAATCTGTAGAGTTTGACTCTTTGGATGTTATACCTATTGACTTTGATGTTATACAATCAGATTGCACTAACCATGTTGTAGGAAGTACATATGCATCTAATTATTATGCTAAGGTACAAGTTGTGGAACCAATTTCTCCCTCCCCTCTGGTTCCTGATATTCAACCAGCATCCAACACTCCGGAGTTGAAACCCTTACTAGACAACCTCAAGTATGTCTACTTGGAGGAGGAGGACAAATTGCCTGTCATCATTTCCACCTCCCTAACTGCTGAACAAGAGCAAAGGTTGTTGCATGTTCTTAAAAAGCACAAGAAGGCAATTGGATGGACATTAGCTTACATTCTTGGTATTAGCCCATCAACATGCATGCATAGGATATTGTTGGAAGATGAAGCAAAGCTAGTGAGACAGCCATAAAGGCGACTCAACCCTATCATCTGAGATGTTGTAAAAAAGGAGGTGCCAAGCTTCTACAAGCCTATCATCTATCCCATTTTAATAGTCAGTGGTGGTTTTTCTGGTTACTTTCAAATTCAAATTGCACTTGAGGACCAAGAGAAAACCACATTTACCTGCCCCTTTGGCACTTTTGCCTATAGGAGGATGTCGTTTGGTCTATGCAATGCCCCTTGCACATTTCAGCGGTGCATGCTTAGCATTTTGAGTTATTTTCTGGAAAAATGCATAGAGGTGTTTATGGACGATTTTGTTGTGTATGGATCCTTTTTTGATGCATGTTTAGACAGTTTGGATAAAGTTTTGAATAGGTGCATCCAATCTAACCTATTTCTCAATTTTGAAAAATGTCATTTCATGGTAGAACAAGGCATAGTATTGGGGCACATAATTTTGAGTAAGGGCATTGAAGTTGACCCTGCCAAGATTTCAATTATTTCATAATTGCCTTACCCCTCTTTTGTGCGAGAGGTTCATTCTTTTCTTGGCCATGCAGGGTTTTACAGGCGCTGTATCCAAGACTTCAGTAAGAAGGCCCTTCCACTGTCCAATTTGCTACAAAAGGATGTTGACTTCATCTTTGATGAAGGATGCAAAGAGGCTTTTGATTGCCTCAAGAAGGCCCCAACCGCCACTCTGATCATTCAGGCGCCTGATTGGACATCCTCGTTCGAGCTGATGTGCGATGCATCCAATTATGCATTGGGGGTTGTTCTGGCTCAAAGGATTGACAAGCAGCTGAAGGTAATCTACTACACCTCCAGGACATTAGATGTTGCCCAAGCAAACTACACCACAACAGAGAAGGAGCTTCTTGCGATTGTTTTTGCGCTTGAAAAGTTCAGATCTTATCTGCTTGGTTCTCCTGTTGTTGTGTTTACTGACCATGCAACTCTTAAGTACCTATTGAAGAAAAGGCAGAATCTAAGCCTTGGCTGATTAGATGGATGCTTTGGCTCCAGGAATTTGATTTGGAGATCCATGATAAGAGCGGAGCAAAAAATGTGGTTGCAGACCACCTGAGCAGGATTGAGAGGTCTGTTCATGATGCTTCACTGATCCGGGATGACTTTCCCGATGAAAGTTTGTTGACACTTTTTGCTAGGTATTATATTTGGGATGACCCCATTTGTGGAAAATGTGCAGTGATCAGGTTACCAGGAGATGCATTTCGGACCATGACATTGACCCGGTCCTTAATATTTGTCATTCATTTGCACCTGGTGGTCATTAGGGATGTCAGAAAAATTCGTACCCACAGGTATCCGCGGATAAAGCCCGTAACAGGTAGAAAATGGATATTAAAAATTGATACCCGCTATGCACGGGTACGAGTATTTTTGATACCCGCATGTTAACGGGATGGGTACGGGTATCATAGTATCCATACCCGTGGATACTCGTACCCGCTAAACTTACACCCCTTGACATTCTTCTCATTCCTTTCTTTGAAATTGGGCATATACATCACCTTATATAGATAATGACGTTTATGGTATGCTTGTTGTCAAATGATAGAATCAAAATAAGAATACTTGGCACGTGGCAATTGAGGTTTATTATTTGTTTATTTTGTTTATTTTTCAGGAATCAATCGGAGAAAGTGGATTTGTTAATCAAAACACTAATTAAAGAATTTTTATTCTGTTGAACGTCATTTTATATTTACTTTTACAATTATTTGGACTTGTATCAACTTGAGTTTATTTGAACTTTATTCAAAATTTATGACAGTGATGCATTTTATTTTATTTTATTTGAATTTATGATTAAATATTTATTTTTTAAATAATTTTTCAAATACCCGTGGATACCCGCGGATATGAAAAAAATAGGCGGATACCCACATAACGAATACCCGACGGATATGGATATGGGTATGGAGCAAATATTTATCCAGCGGGTAGGGTACGGGGTAGCTACTACCCGTACCCTACCCGCCCCGTTGACATCCCTAGTGGTCATCTGGCCACACAGAAGACAGCTCGCAAGGTGCTAGATTGCGAATTTTATTGCCCTACCATCTTCAAGGACGGGTGGAGGATTTGTAGCCCGTGTGAGCAATGCCAACGAGCAGGAGGAGCCATTTCTTGGAGACAACAGATGCCTCAACAACCCATGTTATTTTGTGAGGTCTTTGATGTCTGGGTATAGATTTCATGGGCCTCTTTTGGTTTCACTTACATCTTGCTTGCTGTTGATTATGTTTCAAAATGGGTGGAAGCTAAAGCCACTATGACTAACACTACTCGTGTTGTTATAGACTTTGTCAGGTCTCACATATTTTGTAGGTTTGGAATTCCTAGAGCTATCGTTAGTGACCAGGGCACCCATTTCTGCAATAGGTCCATGGGGGCTTTGCTTCGAAAGTATGGGGTTGTGCACAAGATTTCTACACTATATCACCCCTAGACTAATGGCAAGCAGAGTTCTCAAACAGGGAGATTAAGCGGATCTTGGAGAGAATTTTGCAGCCCAATAGGAAGGATTGGAGCAACAGACTTGAGGACACTCTTTGGGCTCATAGGACTGCTTACAAGGCACCTATAAGGATGTCTCCTTATCGGGTTGTCTTTGGTAAGCCATGCCACCTTCTAGTGGACATAGAGCGCCGAGCCTACTGGGCTATCAAATCATGCAAATCATGTAACAGACTTGAGGACACTCCTTAGGCTCATAGGACTGCTTACAAGGCACCTATAAGGATGTCTCCTTATCGGGTTGTCTTTGGTAAGCCATGCCACCTTCCAGTGGACATAGAGCACTTGCCTTGGTGGATACTATTGTGGAGGAGACTTCCCTACTTGACCCCACTTCTGTTTCACCATGATTCAAGGAGTTTTCTTTCTCCTTCTTTACTTTTATTGCACTTGTCCAGGTTTGTCTGTTGTTGTTTCCTTTTGTTTGTTTCCTTTTTGTTAATTTATGTTAATTTGTGTTACATTTTTGTTTTCTGTTTGGGACACGCACTTCACTTTTGGAGGATGAATTGTTGGTTATTTTGTGCACTGATATCCTTGCTTTCTCTTTGCATGTCAAGTTGCTTTTGGAATTATTTTACCCTGTGTGAGAATTTGAGCCACTCTCTATTCTTTGTTGTGTGATATATGCCCCTTGAATGCTTGCACAATGGCCTTGGCTTGACTCGTTCTGATGCTTTTCTGATTCACATGCATGTTTGTATATGATTTAGGCAATTTTCTGATGAGCCTACAGCCAGATGAGCCTACCTTGAAGTGTTTCCGTTGATAGTCCTTTTTGAGCCTACATACCCTTTCATTGTTCTACAACTCATTACAAGCCCTTAGCCTGGAAAAGCATGATTATTCCTACCTTAGGATGTTTTGGAGCTTTGGAATTTTTTTGGGAATGGGTGCTCAATTAAGTGTGGTCGCACATAGCAAGTGTGGTTGTGCGCGCACTTGTTATTAGTTCTTGGAATTGCTAATTTGTATACCTAGGTGGGATTTCAAAATTGTTGTTTTTTTGCATATTCTTTGTATAGAAAAAAGAGAAGAAGAGAGAAAAGAAAAAGAAAAGAAAAGAAAAGAAAACAAAGAAAAGAAATAAAAGGAGTTTGGATTTGAGCATTGTGTGAGAACCGAATTTGGAAGTGTTGGTGTTTGGGATCACTTTCATGCTTGATTGAGACTTATTCCCCATTGCTCCTTTATTTTCTTTGTTGCTTAGCTACTTATCCATATGTTCCACACCTTGTCCTCAACCCCATTACAACCTTGAGAAGCCCTTATGATCTTGACCTACATGTGTTTTGGTTTGGTTGTTAGTTCTATAGGCTTGCGAACTTTGTTTGATGTTGCTTTCAATTCTCTCTTTGAGCTGAACTGAGTACTTGACATGTTTTGAATTGCTTGGATGATGTTCATGGATACCTTGCAGCTTTGAATCCTTCTGTGTTGGATGTGTTTCCATTTGTCTGTGTTGAGTCTGTTTATCTTATGTTTCTTTTGTCTCTCTTGTTATGTATGTGATGTCCATGCTTTACTTTACTCTTTAATTTTGCCCAAGAGTCAAAAGGGTAAGTGTGGTCGATTTTGATGAGTCATTATTTTCCTCCATTTCCCTAGCCTTTGTGTACTAATTTGACAGTTGTTCATTGCTTAATTGTTCATCTTTAGTGTGTTTTCATCTGTTGGGCTTTAATGGGCCATCGTTCCGAATTTGGGCTAATTTCACATTATTTGGCCTAATTTTCATTTTTAATTATTTTTAGGTATTTGGGTGAAGCAATTTTGGAGCGTGGACATCAATATTCAGTTGAAGAGAGTTGCCACATCATTTCCACGTCATTTCCACGTCATCTGAGTGAATGGGCCAACATTTAAGGCCGAGTAGTGGCATTTTTGTAATTCTGAGTGGCAAAGTGGCAATTTTGTAAATAGTGGTGGCAAAGTTGATTTGACCACGAAATTTAGGTCTTGACCCATGCACCAGTCACACACTCTTCTTCTCCACTCTCCTCCAACCTCCATTTTTGTTCTCCAAGGTTTGGTTGGTGTCCATGGAGGTGCTCCACTCATTTTTGATGTTTTTGCACTAGTTTTTGCCATTTATATGCACATTTGATAGCTCCCAATGAGGGTTTTACGTTTTGAATTCGTTTTCTAGCTTGGGCATCTCATTTCATGGAATGTATTGACTTGGAACAACACCCATTGATGGGGGTTTTATGTTTTTATACCATAGCAACATTTTTCATTGATGAGTGTTTTCATGGAATTACTCTTTTGATATTTTTAATGTTCTGTTTCAAATTTGAAGTGCTTGATTATTCTATTTTGATGTCTAGCTAAGCTTTTTGCAATGATCCCTTGACAAAATTGAAATGAAACCATGAGATTGTTGGTCATTTTTGGGTTGTATTCGGAATTGCATCTATTTCAGGCTGGGTTTTGATGATAAATACGTTTTTGATGCATGCTTAATCTCAAATTTGTGTGTGCATATTAATGGCTCGTATTCATGCTTAATGTTTATGAGTTCTGTCACAACTTGCTTCAATCTGTGAGTGTTAACTGCTTGAAATTTGTTGTGCTTAATGACGATGAATCCATGGTAATTTTCGCTTAGTTGTTTACTTAGGATTCATGAGAGCAAATTTGAATAGAACAATTAATTTGGTAATCTGTGATTGGTGGACTTTCAATTGAATCAATGAATCATTGCGTTTTCATATAACTGTTAAATTTATCTACATTGTGAATTTAAGTTTGTTGTGAATCTTCCTGCCAAACCTCCCTTGTGTTATTGTGTTGTGTTTGAATCTGGAAATTGAAGCTTTGGACAAAAATATTGGTCGTGGGGAGACGACTTGGTTCAACTGTCACATACTGCATTTTAAGAGTTGAACAAAACTCAGTACGGTTTAAAGAGGAAGCTTAAGTGTTCGTACAATAGGTTTGATTCCTTCATAAGCCTCAATTACAACAGAATGGGTATGTAGACCATTGTGTTTTTACAAGCAAGCTTGAAGCAAAGATTTGATAAAGCCAAATGCATGAAGATCATATGTGGTTGATGAAGATTGATGAAGATCCACTTGAAGATTATGTTTCAATTGTATTAAATCAAGAAATAATGTGTTAAATGTAATGATTACATGTTATATCATGTTGGTAGGCTATATGACACAAGTTAGATGTTTATTTAGTCTTAGTGTGTCCTTTTTAATCTATTAAAATGAGTTTTAGCAAGTTAAATGGCTTGCTGTATATAGTTTCGGGTATGAATGTATTCAATTAGTTGAATTATTTTTCAGTTGACTGATTTCACTTAAGTCAAGTGAAGTCAATAGATTGTATGCAAAATTCAACTGATTGATTTCACTTAAACCAGACTACATAAGTTGTGTTTTCGAGAGCAAAGCAATGTTTTCTAAGTTTTTAAGCGCGAAAACTTGTCATTCATCATTGGAAAACTCTCTCCCTCTCTCTCTGTATTACACAATTGTAAGGTGAAGATTGAAGATCTTGGTGGATCTTGAAGGCATTTTGGCTTGGGATTAGCTTTAAGAAATCGTGTATGGTTGGCTAGGGAGAGCCACTGTAATGTCCCTACTAGAAATTACTTAATTAAAATAAATAAATAATAATTGAAAATTGATAACGCTGTCGTTGACGCGATCAAATTAATACTACTTATCTATAACAACTTCAGTATTGTTAAGAAAGTAGTCAACAAAATAGTAAGGGTAAAGTAACCCAAAGTCGTCTCCCAACGAACACGGAATTGATTTTTAACAAGTTAGTTCTTATAAAACTATACAAGAGTTAGTCAAATAAAATTATAAAAATATGAAGGATAAAGATAAGAAGATAAAATAAGATATAAACAATAGTAAAGAAAATAGATTGATTCCATTGCTTTTTCAAAATAGATTCATCATCGGTTATCTAAAGATTATTGCTCAATTAATTATTGTTGTAGATTTGCAAATTAATCAATGTAAAGTCTCAATTAATTTGT
>Ga0209589_1003150_pt1 | contig 28924 bp, 20 predicted proteins | sample CowpeawhiteBW_FD_187525 | JGI IMG/M metagenome (GOLD analysis project Ga0209589, IMG submission 187525) | Root nodule microbial communities of legume samples collected from California USA - Cow pea white BW (SPAdes) (version 2) | ecosystem: Host-associated > Plants > Roots > Nodule | place: USA...
ATATAAATATATATATATATATATATATATATATATATATATATATATATATATATATATATATATATATATATATATATATATATGTCTCTACTTTCTGCTTCCATTGCACTTCTTTTTCACCATATTTGTTTAATTGCTAGTTAGTTTGGTAATAATTTGAAGAGATTGAATGAATTTTTTATACTTCTTTCTGATTATTAAGGTTAAAAAGTAAGATGTATTAATTCCATGAATTAACAAATAAGAAAAGCCGAGGGAACCTTAATTATATTGCAATTAAGCTTACTAGTCTATGATTCTAGCTCTTATAATACAAGATATTAAAAACACTCAGATACTTATAACCACGTCACAATAGTGTATGACAAAAATTCTTCAAAAGAATTAGTAAGATTATTTCGTAAATGTAATAGATGATTCTCCAAAAGCTCAAATAATTAAAATATTTTGTAGATATTAAAAAATGGTAATGTTAAAACAAAACCATAAAATGCATTTCCTTTTTAAAAAATCGAAAACGTGGCATCACCTAATTTTGTTCGAATAAATAAATTTGATTTAAAATTATTTATTTAAAAAATTTCAAAAAAATAGATAATAAATAATAACGTTGTACAATGTTTTTTTCACAATTTTGTTCATACCTTTTTTTTAATTTTTACATCATTCACATTTTTCTTCTACTTTTTATTTTAATTTTAATTTTCTTATATACATATTTTTTTGCTTTCTTTTATTTATTGTTTTTATTTTACTTTATATTCTTTTTATTTTATTTTATTTTATTTTCATTTTTCATCTTATATTATTTTATTTCTTTATTTTTGTTTTTGTTTTTTCTTTTGTTTTTTTGGTTAATATTATGTATTAAAATAAATTAATTAAAATGAAGAAAAAAGTTGAAAATTGAAGTCTTCCACTTCTGCTCATGCAAAAAGAAACATTGATTTTCATAGTTACTCTGCTCAAGAGGTTTTGGCACTCAAAAGAAAATTGTGGACATGTGTCTCACGACTGCACCCATAGCAGACATAGCGGTGCTTTTGATGATGGGCAAAAATTCAAACATAGACTACATAAAATGGGAAACTAGCATGATAATAAGGAGAAGGGCACGAGAGGATTTTACCGTTCCAAAATACAGTTGATAACACACAACAAAAGGCAACAGAGATCGGGTGCAGCAAAGGAACTCATCGAGGCTGGAAAAGGAAGAAGGTGATTGGTGCGTTGGGTTTCATCATGAAGGTAAGTGTCCGTAACTTCTTAACTTTTGATGTTGGTGATTAGGAATTGAGCATTGTTCATCCATTGTTATTTTTGTTTATATTCACTCAACCTCATCATGCTCATCATCGTATATGTTCATAACCACATGAAGTTTACTTGTGCATCCAAAACAAGCCATTAATCCACACCATCACCATCCAATCTACAACATAACACAATACAGATCAAAACAGAGAGGAAAGAAAACGTGAGGGGGGACGATTCGGGGAGTTGGGTTCTCGCCGGCGATGCTTTCGCTTGTGACTGGCATCGACGGCGGCGTGTCTCGCCGGCCGTGGGACTTGCGGCAGCGGCACCTGCTGCTGGAATCTTGCGGCAATGGAGAAGGGGCTGCCCTTGGTGAAGTGAAGAGAGGTTTTAGCTTAATTAGGGTTAGAGAAAAATTGGGTCTCGATTCTATAGCGCACCTCCAATGTTAATTTTCTACGCACCCACGAGTTTCCTTGGGTTGGATAGTTATTAACTTCGTGCACCCCCATTCATGACAATCCTGCACTTCTGTTTTGTTTTTGTTTGTTGGATTTTCGCTGCATTATTCATTTCCAGACGTACCTCCATCATTCTTAATTTCTGCATTTCTGTTTTCACTTCATATACCTCCGTATTCTACCTAGATGTTAACTAATACACTTAATAATTACTCAAACACATTTAATTTTTATTTAGTGTTTTTACTAAAACAGTAAAAGCACAAGATACGTTTTTAAAATTTAATAAAACGATATTAAAAAATTAATTATTGAATATATTAATGTTATGATTTTTTATATATAAAATTTATTAAAAGTATACTATTTTTAAAAAAATATATAATTTATTAAAAAAATATGTATTATAAAATAATGTTTTAATTTTGTTATATTATTGTCGATAAATATTATTGCTATTGTTATATTTACTAGAATTGATAGAATTTTAATTTTTTATAGTTCTTATGAATTTATATTTGAAAAATTATTTTATTTTTGGATAATTTTGTTTGAAATTTTTTTTTATAAGTACCACAAAAACAAAATGAGTTATAAGGTGATATAATGTTAATGTTAGAAGGAACGGTGAAAGAAGTTATAATTTCAACTCTTTGCACTAACATTTTGAAATTTTAAAAGTAAAAGTAATTATGAATACTTTTTAACGGGAATCCATTATAAAATTATTTCCCTACAGTTTTTTCTTTTTCTAATTCGTGTAAAAACAAATGTTAACCTATTAAGTAATTTCTTTTTTCTACTTTTTGTTTCTTTTAGAATTTTTTTCCTGTCAAAATGTTTATGGAAAAGCTACTTCAAGTTTCTCTACTCGTGTTTTTGGTTTATTTATATACAAGTAAATTGAGTTTTTATTTATATATTGAAATTTATGTTTTAGTCTTTGCATATTATTTTTTGTCTCTATAAATTTTATAAATTTAGATCTTAGAGAATAAAAATTAAATTTATAAATACTAATAAACCAATTTAAAATATATATATATATATATATATATATATATATGTGTGCGTGTGTGTGTGTGTGATAATCACCATCATAGAAGAGACTCATCAGAAGGCTTGGTTCAGTAACTTTTACAAATGATCTTGCAATAAGCTTATTTCTGAGTTTAATGAGTTTTTAATTAAACTGTTTACATAGAAGCATTCAAATTGGAGGAGGTTATTCAAATACTTTGGTAGTAATAGCATTTCTTAGTTTTTTTTCATAACAGCACATCAACTGTTTGATGAAATGTTTCACTCAATTGAACTCAAATTGTACCTATATTTCAACTGTCTCTATAGCATGCATGGGACTGGCGGTTTGTTATCTTATTTTTGATTCTTTAGAATTTGAATAAATGCTTTGAAACCACTAATTTTTTTACCGTTTGTGTTGTGTATGTTGTAGATCAAAGTTGAAGTCCCTATCTTTTTGTACTGCACTTGAACTCCACGTTGAAGCTGATAATGAAGTCTAAGAAAGCTCAATACAACAACGTTTAGTTTGAACTGCATTTGTCAGAAGCTTGAACATACAACGGATACCTACCAACAAGAGGTACTGTGTATGGTACTATAGATTTTTGTTAATCAAAATATTTGATTTTATAATTTAAGATGTATAGATCATTAAATCACCCATCGTATTGGAGAAAACCTGTTATTAAAACAGAGTCCTGCACTTGGTAGGCATTTGTTAGGGTATAGTAACTCACCTTTCCAAGATGCTCATGAATTCTAGTATCTTAATGGCTCTGAGTTGATGTGCGCTCTGAGTTGTAAAAAGTGCCTAATGATACTAATTTCATGGATTAGCAAGCCAATGGTTTTTATATTTAACATGGGAAACTGATTGTCATGCTTGGTTTTCCATCCTCTATCAGACAACTGAACATGCCGGTTATGAAGCGATATGTTCTGAGATTGTTCATATCATTGAAGTATATCACTGCAAACGTGGTAGACAGAAGCAACGGTCGAATTGTAGCAACATCATCCACTGCAGAACACAGCATTAAAGATTCACTTGAGTGTGGCAGGTCCTGCAATGCTAAAGCAGCTACTGTTGTTGGAGAGGTATTGGCCAGGAGGCTCAAAGTTGAGGGCCTCAATGAAGGAGAAGGAAGAGGGATTCATGCAAACATAGGTAAAGAAGTAGGGAAGAAAGGATTTAAGAACCAAACCAAGGTTTGGGCTGTTATGAATGCTCTCAAGAACAATGGAGTCAAACTCATCCTCGATGATGAAAACGTTGACAAAAATTCTTGGCCTGGTTCATAATAAAGATATCTTGGTGAGTATTCTTCTGACAACTTCTATGCAACAAAAAACACATGGAAGTATTATTCAGTCTTGTTTCTTAGAAGCATCTGTGTGTCTGAATTCAATTGGAAATCCTTAATTTAGCTATTGAAAAATGTTAGCAACATACTTTTAGCCACATTCTTTAAGGATACTCTTATTGTTGGCTAAAATTTATTGAAAATCACAATTGTGTTGCTCTTACTTTATTTATTGAGTTTTATCCAAGATTGTGTGATTTTTTTATAGATTTTAAACGATAGTAAGAATATGTTACAACAAGCACTTTTCTTTACTTCTTTTTAATTCATTTGTGATAGAAAATCAGATTAACTTATCAGTTATACCAGATGCTATCGTTTCAGGTACAATCTACTGAAATATGTAATTGGATTATCATTTCTTGCATTTCACATCTATTTGGTAACAACTATTTCTTCCTCCATAGTTTCTTCCTGCACTTCCATAAGGTACGAGAAATGTCAAAAGTACCTATTATCTTATTCAAAATTACATATTACATTTCAGATTGAATAATTCAAAATACAGGTTTTATTTGTATTCCAGAATGCATGATCTGAAATACAAAATTTGTATTTTGAAATGCATAAACCTGAAACATAAATAAATATAAATTTGTATTATAGATTATACGTTCCGGATTACAAAATTTGTATTCAGCATAATGTATTTTGTCTTTTGTGTTCTGAAATGTATAACCAAGAATATATAATTTATATTCCTAATCGTATAATATATTTTTAATTTTTACTTTTGGATTATATATTTCCATATTACATTATTGAAAATCTTAAACCAGATGATAAATTTAGAATGTTTAATTTTATGAGGGTATAGGAAGAAATTCATGAAGAAACTCTTAACTTTTTGAATAAATCTTAGAAGAAATTCATGAAGAATGTGGTCTTGACTTTGTGGAATCATGAAATAGAAAATATTACAAGGTATTGTTTTGTAAGAAAATGTTAGAAAGTGTTAAACACTTTGAATAAAACTCTAGGGAATTCGTAAGATGTTGATCCGCTAATTATGATCACCTCACAAAATAAGAATCGACAATCTTTTGGAAATTAGGAAGAACTTTACGCCACTTTAGAGATTGAACTTGTGAAAGGGAAAAAAAAAGTGTTAGAAAAAGTAATCTCTACGTACTATTTATTAAAAAAAAATATTTTGCACAATTTTTATGAAACACAGATATTAAATAAGTATATAATTTAATTTAAAAAAGAAACATAATTTTTGAAAATAATTGAATTGATTTTTATTTTATTTTTTACTTTTTCGTCTTCTGATGAACTCTCCTAGTTTTTTCTTTTACATTTTTCTGACGATAATAAATTGTTTACCAGATCAAATAATAGGATATTTGAATAAAAATAAAAAATATTTTCAGTATTAACAAATAAGGTTGTATTTGGGTACTGAAAACACGTGAATTGTCATAACCAACCAAATAATGGAAGACTTGCATTGTGGACCTTTCTTTCTGTCCACCATTCAAAACTCATTGGACTCCTTTCATTGAACTTTATCTAATTTTAAAATCTTCTGCTCCTTAACAACGTGGAGGACCTTCAAACAATTTACCTTTTGTATTCTTGTGATCATATTTTTTTTACAAAATAATATAAATTATCTTAAATCTTAAAGTTTTATGTTTTATTTGTAACGTCCCATTTAATTAATAAACTAAATTAAAAGGAAACGTCACGTAGAATAATATGTTAAGCAGTACTGGAGTACAATCACAACTCCGTACAGTAACTAAGGCACACCACGATGCCAAAATAAGATATAGAAGAAAAACGACAAAGTTTTCAAAAAAAGAAACTCAAAGGCCAGACAATACATGGACCATTGCCCTAAAAGAAAAGCCTAATCAGTACAAGAAAAGAAAAGCCCAATCAGCACAAGAAGTCCAGCCCAGGAAGACTATGCAGCGGATTCATCTATCCCCTGTTGACCACGATTTCCTCTCGCATCTACTCCCATAAATTGATGATCATCACAAAAGTAGAAGAACAACATACAAGCAATCAAACAAGCAAAGGGTAAGCTAGAGCCAAAAAGATTTTCATCATGCAATCAAGTATACTTTCACAGTCCAATATACATACAACACCCAAGCATGTTTAAATAATTCTTAAACATGTATAGATTAGTGTACCTTAATCTTACGTTTTGAAAACTACAAGTGTCAGTATTTCTGTCATGTCCCATATCCAGTGTCAATGCTACATAAATATTTACAATTTCTTTTATAATTGTTACCCACGTGTTAAATTAAATTATTATTCCCATCATGAATACAGGAAAATATTTACAAATTATAATAATATCAGCGCATATAATAATGTAAATAATTATACTAAAAAATAAAAAAATGAAATGAAATGAGAAACTTTTTAATATTATTATATTAAGTTAAAAAGTAAAATAATATATTTAAATTGATGTTACTTTAATAATTAGGGTTAAATATGTTTTTTGTCCCTTAACTTTCAGTAAATTTTGGAATTAGTTCATTTCGAAGTTTTAGACCAATCTAGTTCTTTATCTTTCGAAATACATAGATTTAGTTCTTTTAATCAAATTTTGTTAAATTTATTTAACATTTCAAGCATGTTTCATGATAGTATTTGACTTAATATTAATGCAAACAATGTGTCAACAGTATAAATAACTCAAATACAATCATAAAATGCATACGAAACATCAAATAAATCTAACAAAATTTGATTAAAAGGACTAAATTCACATATTTCGAAAGATGAAGTACTAAATTGATCCAAAGTTTCGAAATGGACTAATTCCAAAATTCATTTAAAATTAAGGAACCAAAAACATATTTAACCTTAATAATTAAGTAGATGAATAAAGTACAACAAAATAACAGACAAAATATAGTTAAATCATTATAATAGAAAACAAAAATACATATAAGATCACATCTCTTATTTAAAAGAGTCATGATCATATATATATATATATATATATATATATATATATATATATATATATAATTTTAAGTCAAAAACAATTAATAATAAATATATTAGAACTATCAAAATGATTGAAACTCGCGAGCCAATCTGGTCCATCACGAATTGGGTTGGGTTGTAAATTTTGTACAAATTTTAATATAGATTAATTTTTTATCCAGTCAACCTAAATATCGGTTCAATCGAAATAAATCCGTAGTGAGTCGGGTTAACGAGTTAATATATAAATAAAATGTCACACAAATATTTTTATTATATTGAACTTTACATTTGAGTCGGGTTTGATTATTTTTTTAAGTCAACACATTAATATTTTTATGATTTTAATTTATAGTTAAAATTAATATCTTTTTGGATTGTATTTGGATTTTACTGAAATTTATTTTTATTTTAATTAGAATTATAATTTTATTTTATTCAGATTAAAAAAATTATGATATTTTAATTAAATAAATTATTAAACTAACCGTTTAACTTACTAATCCTAACAAAGTCAGATTTAAATTTTATTGACTCACAAATAAATAAATCAAATTAAGTTAATTCATTAAATAAACAATTCATTGTGCGTCCAGTAATATTTAGACGAAATTATCTATTTTTACAACTCTAGAATATATATATATATATATATATATATATATATATATATATATAAATAAAAGAACCACTTTACAATAATTTGTATAATAATCCAAAAAAGAAGGAAGACAGAGACCAACACCAACCATTCTCTCTGAAAGCAGCAAAGTCCAAAGAGAAGATGAAAAGAAAAGCATTTTCCTCTGATTTTTTGTTGGTGTTGGTTGAAGAAAAGTTGGTTGAAAGAAGAAGAAGTAGCAGAAACGAATAACGAATTGCAGCGATTGATGAACGGTGAATGAATGAATCCGATGGTGGGGGAATCAAGAAAGTGGGTGGTTCTTGGCGCATCAATATGGTTGCAGGCATTCACCGGCACGAACTTCGATTTCTCGTCCTACTCTCCAGATTTGAAATCTGTTCTTGACATAACTCAGCTTCAGCTCAACTATCTCTCTGTGGCTTCGGACATGGGAAAGGCCTTTGGATGGTGTTCGGGTCTCTCTCTCCTCCATTTTCCTTTCTGGCTTGTTCTCTTCCTCGCTGCTTTCATGGGACTTTTTGGCTATGGCTTCCAATGGCTTCTCATTCATCGCTTCATCACTTTGCCTTATTCTCTGGTTAGTCATTTTCTTCGCTCTACACACCTTTTTTTCGTTTTTTTGCATTTTAATTTCATACTTTCATAATTAATGGTTTTCATAATTTGAAGGTGTGAATATGAATTTTACGGAATTAAAAAAGGTTATATACCTATATATATATCTATATATATATATATATATATATATATATATTTAATATTTTAAATACGTTTATTAACTAATATTAAAATAAATAAATATCGAATAATCTCATTTTGAAACATTAAATAAATTTATTAAAATTTAGTTAAAAAATTAAATCTACTTATCTTTTTTAAATTGATTACTGAATTTAACTAAAATTTTGAAAAGAAACTGTTTAGAGGTAAAAATATATTTAATTTAATTAAAAATAAGAAAATAAAAATATTTTAAAATAAAATAAAATAAAAATGCATTGTTTTGAAATATTAAATTAAAAGTCGGTATATCTTTCCGATCCTGACATCTATCGCTATACCACAAATAATTTTTATAAAAAATTCGAATTTAAATTGTCGGCCAAATTTTTATGCTGTTTCTTACTTTCAAAAATACATTGGTTTAACCTGATTTTTAAAATATGTCAAAAGCTCCTCTAAAATATCATTATTTCTCACTACATTTATTAATAATTTTAATAAAAATTCCAAGTTTTTTTAATAATGTTTCTTACCTTCAAAAATATATTGGTTTATGTTAATTTTTAAAAATATATTAAAAAGTCCTTTAAAATATTAAAAGTAATGTATTTTAAATACATAATAGAGAGAGAAAGTAAAAAAAAAAAAAAAAACCTTACCAAACAAGCTTGATTAAGAAGTTTTCAATCTTTCATGAATTTAGTAAAGTGGGTGGATTACTCATTGTTAGTTGGTTAATAATTTAGAACAAAGGTTAGCATTTGTCTTATGTACTTTTATTTTAGTTTGGAGAAGCTTTTTCATCAATAAAAGAAAGATAAGTATTAGTTAAAACTAATTTGTAAAACTGATTTTTGTTGTCATTTTTTTTTAATTTTGGTTATTCATTTATGAGTTTATTTTAGTTTGTAAGAAGTTAATTATATTTTTCTTTCTATTTTATTTTTGTCCTTTAGAGATGTATACGAGAAGTTTCATCTATAGTAAACATTTATAAGATATTGGTTTTTATTTAACACTTTTAATTGCTTATTTTTTAATTTTTTAAAGTATAATATCTTTTTACTTTTATTTAAAAATAAACAGTTTGATTCTTTTTTAAGTAACAAGTATTTTAAAAATTAGATATTCATGGAAGGAGAAAAAACTAAAATGCTAAAAAACTTAAGTTAGACTCCAATTCTCACCCAACTCATCCAACTTATTCTTATATTTCCCTTCACTTTTTTTTTCTTAATTTATAGCAATCAAATAACTTATTTTATAGCAATAAAATTAGTGTAGTGGTTCACCTAATCCATTAACTTTTAGGATTAGGATTCTGTATTGTTTAAAAACTCTACCAAATCACAATAGCAATAAATAAAAACATATAAAAAAAAGTCTCATTTCCTTGTAAAATAAATTATACTAAAAAGTTAATAATCAACTATTTTAATCTATGATTTGTCATCTTTATATCACATAAGGCACTACTCATAATCAAGTAAAGTCACAATTTACAACCACTTTATCAACTTCACCTAAGTCTTAACACTTTATTTTCTAATACTCTAAGATGCAACTAAAATAAAATTGTGCCTGAATTTAGTTTTATAATAAAAAAAATTGCCCTTTTTCTCAACTAACTAGATTGTTGGTGGAGTTGATCTTATAGTTGCAAATTGGATAGGATTATATTAAGACTAGTATTTTTTTTTTTAATATATGTTATTTTTTTCTGTATTTACTAGTTAAGAATATAATTTGTAATCATATATTTAATGAACAAAATTATTTATCAATTATATCCAATAATTTTCTCCAATTCCTCTTTAGAGTAAGTGGGGTTATCTTATTTAAATCATGAAGCATTCTTGTGAAGTTTTTCCACCATTTTGTTGTTAGTTCACCTACCCTTTCCCATCAAGATGGGGTAGGGGTATGAAGATTTAAGTATAAGTTAAGTCAAAATCATAATAAAGATTATCCAATGATAATCACATAATTAGTTGATAATCACTTAATTATTTATCAAAATATCATTAGATGACTCATGATACTATTATTATAAAAGAGTTGTATATAAAAAAAAAATTGTTAATACATTATTTCCCTATTTTGTGTTCTATATTGCAATTTTCTTTTATATTTAATGCATGAATTTGCCTAACTCCCTAAATTTTAAATATATCTCATATTTTCATTGGTTATTCTAACTCCATGTTTCTTGAATGGCAAAATTAGGTAGTTTTGAATATTTGTGAAACAACTTCAAAGGATTTAATTTACTGTATAAACTAGGTGCAATATCTCCACAAACTATTCCACAAATCAACTAATATTATATCTCTTCAAACTATTCAAATTTGATTGCTACTAACAAAAAAACATTTCTACACATTCAACAGGTTTTCTTTCTCTGTCTACTTGCTGGTTGCAGCATCTGCTGGTTCAACACAATCTGCTATGTCCTATGCATCAGACATTTTCCCACAAATCGTTCACTTGCATTATCCTTAAGTGTTAGTTTCAATGGTGTGAGTGCAGCTTTGTACACTCTCATTGCCAATGCAATAAACTCAAATGATGACACTCTCTACCTTTTACTCAATGCAATAGTTCCAATTCTGGTGTCTCTTCTAGTACTCATCCCAATTCTCCATCAACCACAACCTCAACCACATTCTATTGACACCATTAAGCACGATTCATCAATTTTTCTCTGCCTCAACATCCTTGCCCTTGTCACAGGCCTCTACCTCATCTTCCTGTACTCCTTCTCTTATACAGTTTCCATTGCTCGTGTAATCCTTGTAGGTGCCATTTTTCTCCTTCTGCTGCTCATTTTTGTTCCTTCTGTTGTGTATTCTATGAAATCTTCTTCCCTTGCTCGCTTTGCTCTCCCCACAAGCTTTTCCTTCTACTACTCAGTATTCACTCACGCTGACCCAGATGACAATGAGCTTTATCAGGAGCTCATTAGCATCGACGACAGCGCGAGGAGTAAAAATGCACTGAGCACAAGAGAGAAGAAAAGTGTGTGGGAGAGAGAGCAGCTTTCAATGCTGGGGGAAGAGCATTCAATTAAGTTGCTGGTGCATAGACGGGACTTTTGGTTGTACTACATTGCATATTTCTGTGGAGGAACAATTGGTTTGGCTTACAGCAACAACTTGGGACAAATTTCCCAATCACTAGGACACTATTCTCATACTTCTTCTCTTGTCACACTCTACTCCACATGTTCCTTCTTTGGTCGCCTTCTTGCAGCCGCACCTGACTTCTTAAACAGGTACTTTTAATGGTCTTTGTAGGTAGTGATAAAGTTAACTAGAATTTTTATAGAATTGAACTAGACTCATGCAGAAAACTGTATTGAGGTTCACTTTGATTCCCTTCTCACATTTTGGTATTCAAATATGACAATATACAGGAGAATGCATTTTGCAAGAACAGGATGGTTTGCAGCAGCCTTGGTGCCAACACCAATTGCATTCATTTTGTTGGCCATATCTGGCAGTGGAGCAGCACTGCACATAGGCACTGCCCTGATAGGGTTGAGTTCAGGCTTTGTGTTTTCTGCTGCAGTTTCTATCACCTCAGAGCTATTTGGTCCAAACAGTGTTGGAGTGAACCACAACATCCTCATCACCAACATTCCTTTAGGTTCATGTCTCTATGGCCTTCTTGCAGCTTTGGTTTATGATTCCAATGCAGAGAACTCAACCCATGATATTTGGCTGCAAGAAATTTCCATGTGCATGGGGAGAAAGTGCTACCTGCAAACCTTCATTTGGTGGAGCTGCATTTCAATGGTGGGGTTGCTTTCAAGCTTCTTGTTCTTCTTAAGGACTAAACAAGCTTATGATAATTTTGAAAAGAATGATAACAAAAACAACATAGCTACATGATAAGAAAAACTCTTGTATGTAAAGAAGATTGTATCATTATTTTTCAGGTGTTGATCAATTATAAATAACCTAGAGTTATATATATGAGAGATCTCACTTTCACTGATGATGAAGAGAAATTAATAATATATAAGATGGATGCAAAATTTTACTTTATAAAGTTTTGTAAAGTTAAATTAAAGATAAACTCACTCGTTATGAAAACGTTGCTTTAGATAAAGATTATTGATTTTGTAATGAATCGATAAGTTTTATTGCATAATAAAAATTTAATTGTGCTTTTAGTCCAGAAGTTTAGGATAATTTTTATTTTGGTCCTAAAATTTTAAAAATCCATTAAAATGATAAAGAAAAGCTATTTTAAATGTATGTCGTGTTTAGTTTTGTACTAAAATTGTAAATTTTCTAAAATCATGGAACTATAATCAAAGAAAAGATAAAGAAAACATAATTTCATATTACAATTGATTCAAATTAATTTAACTTGAAATGTAATGGTAGATGTTATTTGAAAGAAAATATTATTTCAAGACTAATTATGCACAAGTAAAAAAGCCTCTCTTTTCTTTTCTTTTTTTACTTTTATCAGTTTTATATATATGATTTGTTACATTTTTTTTTCATTTCATTTTACATAGTAAGTATTAAAAGAACATCACTCAATCATTTGCTTGTTAGTGTTGAAGCTTTTCATTTTATTGCTATTCGAGTTTTCAAAAGGCACTTTAAATATTCAATTCTTATCCAAATACTCTCTTTTTTAACTACTAGGCTTATAAATGATTAAAATAAATGTATTACAATAATAAAGAAAAATTGAATGTATGTTAGTTAAATGTAACTACTGACCTCTGCTTATGTGCATATGTATGAGTTGTATTTTTTTATTTTGTATATTAAAATAATAATGTAGTAAAAATATTATATAATAAAATATCATGAAAATTAGATTATATTATTATAATTGTTATTATTAAAATAATGTAATAGTAAATCTAATTGATATGATAATAATTTTAGTTTTAAATATAATAAATAAAATTGATATTACAATATCATGCAATTAATTGATTTTACGAAATAATTATAATAGTCTTTGATTCGTTGCATAATTTGTTTTGTTTTTTTCTATTTTTTACTTCAAATCTTTTTAGAATAATAATATAATCTTTTTTATATTTATTTAACCTTTAAAAATATTAATAATAATATTAATATAAATTATAAATTTTTAAAGAATTAAAAATCAATTTAACAAAAGTATTTAGTATAATAACGTTTTTTATAATTAAAAAAAACACTTCTAATAATAATACCAACATGAATCGTAATAATAATAAAAATAATAATGATACCATTAATAACAAACTAATGATAATAATATTATTATTTATGTCATAAATATTAATGTCAATGATAATACTAAGGTTAATATTAACGATAATGTTCTACAATTATATATAAAGATATACACCAACAACAAACAAAACAAATATAAAGGACAAATAATTGAAATATGATTTTGTAGTAAATAAAATTAAGAGGTGTGCTAACTATAATAATAACAATAATACTATTATAATAATATCTCGTAGTGACAATAATAATAATAATAATAACAACTACCTATATAAATACATATATACAGAGGTACACACTTCTTGTGCACTTTTTTATTTTTACAATTTTATCCTCTTAATTATTATTTGCTAAATTTTAATAATTCTTCATAATAAAAAATTATTTGCCCGTTTTATCATTTTATTAATTTTAATAACTATTTTTTTAATTCAAATAATTACACAAATATAGGAATAAAATGAATAACAAAACAAATAAGAAGTGCAAGTAATTGAGATATAATCCCATAGTAAATAAAATTAAAATGTGTGTCTAACTATAATAATAATAATAATAATAATACCATTGTAATAAGCGTAGTGATAATAATAATAATAATAATAATACAACTACACATATAAAAAGATAAACATCTTTAGTTCCTTTTTTGTTTTTCAATTTTATTCTCTTAATTACAATATTTTAAATTTAAATAATTATTCATAATAAAAAAATATTTTTAGTTTTACTATTTTACTAAATTTAGTAACTATTTTTTTGAATTAAAATAATTATTGAAATGTAAAGATAAATGAACAACAAAACAAATAAGAAGGACAAAATTGAAACATAATCGTACATAACAAAAGTAAAATGTAACCATAATAATAAAAACAATAATAATAATAACTATTATAATAATTATAGTTCTTAATAATTATAATAATAATAATTTAGTAATAGAAATAATTATAGTTAATAATAATGATGATAATAATATTTATAGTTGATAGTAATAATGATCATAACAATTATAGTTGATAATAATAATTATAGTTAATAATTATTATTATTATTATTGTAATTATTATTGCGAATTTTTTTAAAACTCGTGAATACCCACATACCCGCGAATATTTAAAAAAAAAAATATATATATATATATATATATATATATATATATATATATTAAAAATTTATTAAAACAAATTATAAAAAAGTAAAATAAAATATAAATTAAATTAAATTTTAATTTTAATTAAATTTAAGCTAATAAAATATATTTTTAATTTTAATTTTAATTAAATTTAACTTAATCAAATATAAATAAAATTTTAATTTTAATTTTTTGCGGATAACAGGTACCGCATGTACGAGTAGTATGATACCCGCACCCGACCCATTTATAAGTGGGTATTAAAATACCTTCTACTCGTAGGTACTAACTATCCATAGCAGATTTTATCCGCAGATATCCGCGAGCGCGTATATTTTTGTGATCCTTAGTTAGAGTTGATAATAATAATAATAATAATAATAATAATAATAATAGTTATAATTTATAATAATAATAATAATAATACAAGAATAAAATAATAAATATCACAAAAATTATGTTATATTGTTGTATATGTTATTATTAAAGTAATGAAGTAGTAAATCTAAGTGATACAATAATAATTATAGTTTTAAAAATAAAGTTGATATCATATATGATACAGTTAATTTATTTTCCGAAATAATTGTAATAGCATGTGACCCGTGCGTGCACAATTTTTTTTAATTTTTATTTCAAATCTTTTTAGAATAATAATATAATTGTCTTTATATTTTTTAACCATAAAAAATACTAATAATAATTTTAATATAAATTATAAAATTTTTAAAAGGTTAAAAATATATTTAGTAAAAGTATTTAGTATAATAACATTTTTATAATTAAAAGAAAAATACCTCTAATAATAACACCACGGTGAATAGTAATAATAATAAAAAAATAATAATGATGATACCAATAATAACAAATTAATGATAATAATAATAATATTTATGTTGTAAATATTAATGTCAATGTTAATACTAAGGTTAATGTTAACGATAATAATCTATAATCTATAATTATATATAAAGATAACAACAAAACACATAAAAAGGACAAGTAATTGAAATATGATCTCGCAGTAAATAAAATTAAGATGTGTGTCTAACTATAATAATAATAATAATAATAATAATAATATAATTACATTATTATAATAATAATACAAAAACTACATATATAAAGAGATACACATCGTTTTGTGTCCTCTTTTATTTTTACAATTTTATCCTCTTAATCATTATTTTTTAAATTTAAATAATTCTTTATAATAAAAAAATATTTGTAAGTTTTATTATTTTACTAATTTTAGTAACTATTTTTTTCATTTAAATAATTATACAAATATAGAGATAAAATGAACAACATAATAAATAAAGAGCATAAGTAATTGAGATATAATCTCATAGTAAACAAAAGTAAAATGTAGGCCCGCATTGCCACCCTTAGTAAAATGTGTGTCTAATTTTAATAATAATAAAAATAATAATAATGATAATAGTAATACCACTATAATAATATCGCGAAGTGATGAAAATAATAATAATAATAATAATAATAATAATAATAATAATAATAATAATACAACTACTTATATAAAGAGATAAACATCTTTAGTGTCCTTTGTTATTTTTTCATTTTTATTCTCTTAATTAGTAAATTTTAAATTTAAATAATTATTTATAATAAAAAAAATATTTTAGTGTTATTATTTTACTAATTTTAGTAACTATTATTTTGAATTAAAATAATTGTTTAATTGTAAAGATAAATGAACAACCAAACAAATAAAAAAAGCAAGTAATTAAAACATAATAAATATGTATCTAACCAAATAATAAAAATAATAATAATAATAACTATTATAATAATTATAGTTCTTATTAGTAATAATAGTAATAGTAATATAATATTAAAAATAATTATAGTTAATAATAATGATAATAATACTTATAATTGATAGTAATATTGATTATAATAATTATAGTTGATAATAATAATGATAATAATAATTATTATAGTTAATTATTATTATTATTATTATTATTATTATAATTATGATTATAGTTAGAGTTGATAATAATAATAATTATTATTATAGTCATAATTGATAATAATAATAATATAAAAATTAAATAATTATAGTTTATAATATTAATTATAATAATAATTGTGACATCCCATTTAATATAGAATAAATATACTAAATAAAAGTCACATAATTATAATAAAAGTAGAGCACCAAACATAAAGTACAAAGGACTTTACAGTCATGAACAAGAACATTAAGTGCAACAATTTTACAAAAAGACTGCTCTTAGAGCAAGAAATTTCAAAGGCATCGAGGCCTTAAGGCTGCTCATAAGAGCCACAACTAACTTTTCCAAACTAGACTGCAGCGTCACCACCATCAGATCTATCTTCAGAAATTCCCCTATTTGCTTACACCAATAAGGTGATCATCGCAAAAGAGAAAACAAAGCAAAGAACAGACACAAAGGAAAGGGTAAACTAGTGTAAAAATAATTTCAACATGGCATTTAGTAAGCAATATTAAACAGTTCTCCAAATAGGCAACACAATAGGCATTCAACATGTGATAGCAAACAAACAGGACATTATGACTCAATTATTCGGATACATATAATAAGATCGGATTCACTGGATGCTTGCACTTGTGGTGGCCTCTACTGCTTTGCAGAGTCATTGCCAATGGGTTTCACCCTACTACACACAAGGTTAGCCTTCAATCATCTAGGGCCATTATCCTGCCAAAGACTAAGGTCTCTCGCTACTCTCACCACTTGAATCAGTCTGCTCTACATGAGACTAACTAATTCTTTAGAGTATCGGGATACAATCCTTACTTGAATCCTTATCTAATTATATACACTACAACACCACCATGAAATCTCACCAAGAGATTCATGGAATTACGTTTATTTCATGCCACATCCATGTTCCCACACCATATTCCACATGTTAACTCATAACATCCAAATCGCATGCCAATACTCAACCAGCTAGCCATGATTCATGATTTAATTTATACCAAGCTCATCAATTCTAGTTCATAAAATCTCATAAGACATGCAGAGCCCTATACTTCATGCATTTCCAAGATATACAACCCATCATGGATGAAACAAGGGAGTAAAAATCAAATTTGCACCATTCTCGCTTAGGCTAGAAGTCTTCGCCCAAGCGACATAGATTCTCTCGCTTAAGCTAGGCATCCTTGCCTGAGCGAGAACTACGACAGTGACACAGTGAGTGTTCTGCGAGTTCTCGCCCAAGTGGGGCCTTCTCGCCTGGGCGAGATCGCTCGTCGGCCAAAACTAAGGTCCCTCGCTTGAGCGACAACTCGAGCAGAGAACACAACATGTTTCCACGAGTTCTCGCTTAGGCGAGACCCTCTTGGCTGAGCGAGATGATTTGTCGCTCAAAACGAAAGCTCTCCGCCTAAGTAAGAGCTCGAGCAGAAACCAGGGCGAGCTTCTGCTATTCTCGCCTAGGCGAGAAAGCTCGCTTGGGCGAAAATACCAATTCTTGCCACTGTTCACACATGCAGCAACCAAATATTAAATACCAAACAACATTTCAAGGGTTTCCAAGCAACTACAATAGCACACAAGCCATATAAACATGAAGCAAAGCTAAAAAGAGCAGAATATAGTAAAAACATGTGAACCCTAGCTTCCCTTACCTGCTTAGATGCTAGCAAACGCAAACAAGCACTTAACTTATGAGTACCACAACTCCAATAATCAAACAATGAGTTGGAAGCAAAACGAGCTTAGCTAGCTTGTAGAAGAACGTGATTGAAACCCTAGCAGAGCTTCTGCTTCAGAAAAGGGAGGGAGAATAGGAACAATTTCTGAAAATGAGACCAAAATGAGAGTGAGGTGTTGAGTGTGGGGTTCTGGGGCTCCCTTATGGGCTGACTTTAGGCCCCTTAGGAGGGTCAGGCCCAAAACTCTATTAGAGCTGGAAAAAAAGTGGGGCTTACAATCTCTCCAACAACAAAAAATTTTGACCTTAAAAATCAAGACATTGACAAGAATGATGGTCCTTCCCTTGAGTTCCTTAACTTGGCGATCTTCTAACCCAATTGGTTGTACCTTCACTGTGAGATCCCCTATGACTTGCACATCCTAAGCCTCCAACACATGAGATGGGTCAAACACATACTTTCTCAACTGAGAAACGTGGAAAACCGGATGGAAATTAGCCAACTGAGGAGGTAAAATAATATCATAAGCCACAGGCCCAATCCTTCTCAAGATCTTATACGGACCCAAGAACTTAGGAAAAAACTTCCTTGAGCGGATAACCCTTCCCACACCAGTAGTTCGGGTCACCCTCAAGAACACATGATAAATAATATTTATAATAATATTATTATTAATAATTACAAATAATAATACTTATAAAAATATTACAAATAATAATATTATTTATAATTAATATTATAATTGAATCATAAATAAATGAAAAAATAAAAACAAATTGACTTTTGTAGGATTTGAACTCGGGTCTTATTGTACCAAAGTTTTAAAATGACGAAAAAACTAATTTTTATGACACGTGTTAATAAAAGAAAATGGGTAATATAGTAATTTTGGTAGTATATTTTTTTCCTAATATGTAATAGATAGATTTTAGTTTGATTTCTTTAAATTACCCGTTAAGTGAATAAATTTAATCTTAAGCTTTATTTTCTAATATTTTCCTTGTTGTAATGTTTTTTTTTTAATATTTTCAAATATAAATTACACGTGTTGTTTGGTATTCTACCCTTATTTCAAATTTTTTTTAAGAATAATAATAAATAAATAATTTAGATACACTTTTAACTTTTAAAAGGTATAAGTGCTCGTGTGACCGTTCATGTCGTCTCAACACTTATGTTTTTTCCTTCTAAAAAAAGTACTTAAAATCCAAAAATTTTAGAATAAAAAAATTATCAACATTGTCGAACAAATAGTTCCCAAACCAAAAAGTTTTTTTCATAAATAAACTACATGAGGTTGGGCCCAAAAAACAAAAGAAAAACATTTTTGTTTCTTTTGATTTTTTTTGGGGAAAATAAACATTAAAACAACCACATCTGTTTTGCATATTTGATTAAAGGCACCGTATTAGAATGTGTGCGGTAAGGTGCTAACACCTTTCCTATGCGTAATCGATTCTCGTACCCAAAATTTGTTTTCTTGGACCTTGTTCTTATATTTATGATTTTTCATAGTTTCCCACAATAACTATGGTGACGACTCCAAAACTCCATATATATATATATATATACATATATATATATATATATATATATATATATATATATATATATATGTATATATATATATACATATATATATATATATATTAGTTTGTCGTCTCGTCGCGATTTTGGTTATGACACGGACATTCATGTTGGATGCAATATGTTGGTTCTTTGAATAACAACTTAACACCGGAACAAATGATTTGTATTGAAAGAAGACCATTTAGATGGATGACTAACTTGAAAGGGTCTATGAAGATAAATATAAACCTTTGAAGGAGTTTGTTAATAAGTGGGTTGAAAGGAGGGGTGTTTTCCTCCTTAGTAAAGAAGTTGTTGAATTTACTTTATTAGATGTATATTTATATTTGGGGTTGAGGGTGGTTAGACCTAAAATTGATTTGAATGAGGTTGTTGTAGACATTGAGTGTAGGAAGTTTTTTTTTATTATAAAAGTGTCGATGTCAAAATGGTTTATGAATTCCTTTTGGAACATCATAAAGATTTAACTTTTGATGATTTTTGTAGATTTTATGTTTTGTTAGGTGTATGTGAGTTTTTGTTGACAAATCACAGTGGTAAAGTTTTTCTCATATTGTTCAACATTGTTGATGACCTTTGAAGTCTTGGTAAATGTAATTGGGATAGTGTTGTGTATGAGTACTTGGTTGGGAGCATATGTTGTGCTTCATTCTTGTTGATAGATGAAGGAAATTCAAAACACTATCATGTTGATGTGTGTGTTTATTTGTTACAGGTATATCCTTTTACCCTATTTTCCCTCTTTTTATAATATTTGGTCATGAATGAAAGTTAAGTTGGTTTGCATTTATTTTAGTTATGGGTCTTTAACAATTTTTTGATTTTGAAGACAAAGGGTGGAAGTTTGATCACACAATTCCCATGATCGTTGCATTGGATGGATGTGAAAGTAGGGGATTGCCTAATTAGTAGTAGTTTGTAGAAGAAAATGGTTAGTAATGTCTTTGTATTTTTTTTTTATTTGTGCAAGATGTTGGTGTTGTTGAATGGATTAATTGAAGTTGTTGGTGGATGTTGAAAAAAATAGTAGGTTGTGGTTGATGTTACAATGTTAGATGAAGAGCTTAGTCATTTTGTTATTCAAGAAGCTTTTCAACAATATGGGCGTGGGTTTTGGAAAATTGATAGGAACAATGAAAGAGGAGGGGTTTTACACTAGAAGAAAGAGCTTATCCATTCAATATTACAATAGGAAGATGTTAGAAGAAAGAGCTTATCCATTCAATATTACAATAGGAAGATGTTATTGGGGAACTTCAATAATCAATTTTCAATTATAAAACAAAGATGAAGGAGAGGAGAAAATGACCACCTAATCAACATGAGTCTTATTGATAGGACATTGTTAATACGATAAAGTATTGTTTTACGAAGTGACAATGTAGACAATGTGTGTCGTTTGTATTTGTTGTTTTTTATGTTCTTAGGACGTTTAGGGCGATGACAAACATGCTCTTTAGATTGTTAGGTAACCTTAAATATCTGAATTAGTACAATTGTGCAATGTTTGTTAATAGTTTTTTGGTTCAAGGTTTCAATCCTGGATACGACACTTTAAGCCAGGAAGAAAATGCTTACTACACTATAGCGGGGTCAATGGCAATTCTACAGGTAATTCTTGACTTCCTAAATTTGTATTTTGTTAGGCATTTATTGTTTGAGTTGATGATTATTTTTTTGAATTAACTAGTATGAGACTTGTGCGTATGTAGAAGTCAATTTTTTTATTGTTTATATTATTATTAAGTTGTAGTAAAAAAAATATAAATTTCTTATCTTTTAAATGGTAATTATTTTATTAATTTTTTTAATTTATAAACATATAATTTTAATTAATAAATAAAAATCTAAAGAAGAAAAGGTTATTAATTACCAGTAATAAACAGATAACAAATGAAAGTAAATAATAAATATGTTGGATGAAATATATATATATATATATATATATATATATATATATATATATATATATATTCTCTTCGTAAATAAATTATTCAGTAATATTTTTAATATTAAAATGATTCATAAGAAGTAAAATAAAAATTCCAAAATTAAATTTATTTTGTTGATTTGATGTATTAAACTTAAGTTTAAATATGTAAAATATTTAACAATAACAAATTTTGTCCATATATGTAAGTAAAAGTGAATTAAGCAAGACTGTAAATATTACACATTGTATGATGAAAAGCTGAATTTAAAAAATAATACATTTCCATGAAATGGATCATAACATAAGTAATTAATTAATAAAAGTCCCTTTTGGTGGAAGAGTCCAAGCCCATTAATAATAGGTCAAAAACAAAAGGCCATATTTGATTGCAAACTTCATTTTAGAACTTGTTTTATTGTTGGATAGCTTTGTCTTGGAGTTGTTTTCTACGTTTCTAAGGAAGAAGAAGATGTTTGGCAGCAAGGGTCCCAATTTTAAATTTTTTTTCCAGAGCTCTATGTCCTTCCTTGAGCCGGATGAGGTAAGCCCACATTCATTTTCGTTTCGTTGGTTTTTTATGTTTTTCATTTTTTCGTGTATTCATCATTTGTTTAATTTTGATATGGTTTTTCTTAATGTTGGTAGTGATAAAGTTCATTGTTGGTTGAATGTTCATTTTAATCATAATTTGTTACAATTGTCATTTTGTATATATACTTTTTTCTACATGTTTATATATTTATATATTGATCTTTTTTCCCCAATGATTATATTGCTTGTAGTTTATTTTCTTTTGTTTAATTTTTTTAGGAATTTCTACATTTTTAGAAGGATTCTATTGGGAATAGGCTAGTTATTTCATGATTGGAGCCAACTATTTCAGAGATCTCAAAAGGGATGTGTTGAATATTGAGTTTTAGGACTCCCTTCTTTATGACATAAAGTTTAGGGCTTATGATGAAATTTTCAATTTTTATGATTTGGATTACGACATGTATTATGTTGCAACCTTGTTCTTTGCGGATCACTACTTTGAGATGAGGTTGTTTCACGTGGATTGGGTTGAACTTGATTATCCCAATCCAGGAGATATTGAGTTGGCAATTGAACCTGTCTTTTGTTTGAGATTCTTTTCATTCTTCACAGTTTTCTTTTCTCCATCCCAGGTGAAGTTTTGGAACGTTTTAAATTGTTTTTTTTTTTGTTTGATAAAAATAGGGGTTGATCGTACTAGATAATACGTTCCAAATCTTCTAGGAAGAGAACATTGTATTTGGTAAAATAGTGGAATTTTATAATTCTCTATTCATGAAATTTGAGGTTGAATGGGGTAAAAAAGAACATGGTAGTTTGTTATTGTTTGGTGATGGAGTTCTTGTTAGTCATTGTGACTTGATTGATAGGGTTAACCTTAGTTTAAATTACCTGCGTGACATAGATTTGTATTTAGGTTGTTTAGCTCAACAAGTTTGGAAATGAGCTATACTCCAAAGTCGAGTATTGAGGCTAAGGATAAGATCATTGTTGTTAATTTGGGTGGTGAAAACTCCATTGATTGTCCATATGCCATGATGAAAACTTTAACTGCTCGTGATGTCAGAACATCATCCTTGGTATAGCCTTTTATTATTTAGTTTTTGTTATATATGGTAAGGATTTTGTTGTGTTCGATTGTTGTTGATTATTTGGTGTGTAGTTATTTAGTTAATCTGTTTTTATCTTCCTTTTTTTTCAGTACTTCGGTGCAACTTTTGTTGTTAGAGCTTTGCTGAAGAAAAGATGAAATAAATATGTTCTATCTAATGGGGAATCGAGATTTCGGTCGTGCCAAGTTAGATAGTGTGAAAAGAGTCCAAATGAATGTTATCTAACTTGTGGGTGGAAAACCTTTTGTAAAGAGAAGAAGTTATCTGCTGGAGATGTTATAAGAATCGAGATTGACAAAGAAGATTATTGTTTGATCAATGTGAAAAAGGTGTAGAATGTTTTCAGTTAAAGTTGTTTGGAAATAACTATATTTTCTCTTTTTTTTGTGATTTCTTATTTTGGTGTTTTTATTTTTCCCTCTAATAGTTTGGTAGGAACAATGTTTGCAGTCAAAGTACGTGTATGGTTTATGTTTATGATGACGTAAAATTGTGCTTATGAGACGTAAAATTTTGTTTATGAGGGCATTAAAGTATTATAGGGCATTAACATATGTTATGATGTAATATATGCAACCTTTGTGGATTTAAAAGTCATTGATTGTTGGATTTAGATGAAATAACGTTTGAATGTGTATAAGAAAATATGGAAATAGTTGAATCAATGCATGATGATAAGTTAAAAGAAAAACATTTGTCATTTTAGAGACTTAAATAATAACTTAAAGAACATAAATAAAACAATTCAAAAACATCAAGTCCTTCAGCTGAAAGGTGACATTATTGTTCTGCACCTTAATCTTCACATTGTACGCAATATTAATTACATCTACAAAATTTACAAATAACATCTTCACAAAGTCAAAACAAATATTACATCTAAAAATTTAGATATCACAGTTTCACAAAGACAAAACAAATATTTAAAATAAAAATAGAGGTAGTAATTGAAAAAGTCAAGTTAATATATATACCAATCAAAAAATCAGCAAAGTAAATCTCGTTAATAATTTATTTGATACTTTTGAACTTGAAAACCTTCATAGGTACATTTACAATGGGTTGTGGCCGTACAGAGGTGACTCTTATGAACAATAACTTAAATGGGTGGTCACAAACTCTAAATTGAGATTTGTTCTTCAAAATCTTGAAATTATGCATTATATTAGTGTTCCCCTCTGTGAGCTTGTCTTGTCATATTTCAATATCTTTCTTCTTAGTCATTGTAGGTATGACATCCCCCTGAACATAAAAACACATAAAAATCATTATCATACTATGTCTTGGTATAAAAAAAAAAACTTTGACCAAGTAAGTTACCTTTTGATCCATAAGAATTATCTCCATGTGTCCTTTTGATCCAAAAGAATCCTTGTTTCCTACAACCCAGAGATCAATAATTCTAATTGATAGTTTCAATGTTTCTCTATTTCCATCAATATCTTTGACTATATCAAGTTTCCTAGCCATATGCAAAAAGCAATATATAGACATGAGATACATTATATAACTGATAAAAGAACAAACTTTAAACAAAAAAAATCATCAAAGGTTGAAGCTTTAACATATAACTAGAAAAAATCAAGAAAGGTTAAAACTTCAAAATAACAATATACAAAGAAAATAAAGCAACCACAAATATAAGGTTGAAACTTTCAACCAAAAAAAAAATCAAGAAACGTTGATTGTAATAACATTGAAAAAAAAAATCAAGAAAGGTAAGAAAAATACCATGATAAAAGGAAGGAAATAACTTCAAACCAAGAAAATATAAGAAACATTGCAAGTTCAAAAAAACAATATACAAAGAAGATCAAATCAACAAAAAACGTAAGGTTGAAGATTTGAATCAAACAAAATCAAGAAAGGTTGAAGCTTTAAAGCAGGTTGAAGAAAAAAAAAATTCAACCAAAGGATATCAAAGCATCTACAAGAGGAACCGTTCAACCAAGAAAGGAATGAACTAACTTTCAAGCAAGAAGGAAGAAGATGAATATGAACGTAGAAGGTAGAAAGCTTTGAAGTTTGAAGGAAAAAGATGAATATGAAAGAATGAGGTTGAAAGAAGGATGGGTGAATATGGAGTATAAAAAGAAGTTGTACATGTGTCAAGCAAAGAATTGATGTGCAAAATTATGTAGAATGACCAAAAAACCACAACAATGGACACTTGTCAAGAAACTAAGTTGGGGTATTGAAGTAATTTCATTAGGCTTAAGTTTTCTTAGTTATATAGTAGATTTTGCTGTCAACTTTGGGTTTGTCGACTTCTTTTGTTAGGCTTCTATGACGGTGTTGGTATTTTTCTAAGATTTCTGAATTGGTCGTCCTTGAAGATTAAGACTGATACAATAAAGTCAACATTCCAATATAACGAAGTATTGTAGTTGATTTACTTGTATTGAGTATAGTAAAATGGTATAAATTTGCAAATCATTATGTAGGTTATTCTTGATTGGGGCCTAACTGAAGAGGAAAAAAAAAGACTTAATTCATCTTTTGGTCCTCTAATTATGATGTGTGGTTCATTTTGGTCCCTTAATTTTTTTGAGGTTCAATTTAGTCCTCTAGTTTTTTAAGGAGGTTCAATTTAGTCCTCAACGTTAACAATGTTAAAAAAATTAATGACAAACTATTTTAATGTGATACTATGACATATGTGCATTACGTGGCAGTGTATTGAGATTTAGTGATGTGGACTTAGAGTTAAAAAAAATAAATTTGTTTTCAAAGGAGGTAAATCTGTTAGGGTTAGGGTTCGAAGAAAATAGGGAATCGAAGATCAAATTGGGGAATTTGGTGGAGAAGCATAATTAATCGAAGAAAAACCAAGCGAAGAAGAAGGATTCGAAGTGTTTGCTGTCGTCTTGGTTGTGGATTTCTGTCGTCGTTGCCAGTTCAAAGGTTAGTTTTTGCGGTATTTGTGTTATGAAGTCGTTGTGCTCCACCGTGAGAGGAAAAGCCACCACCATGATTGGATGAGCTTGGATTTTGCATTCCCCGCGAATTACACGACCAAGAAGAAGAAGAGTGCCCCTTCGACATCATTAACAATTATCCCTCCATATATTTCGTTGCCACCTCATCACAGTGCACTGATGCCCAACTATTAAAAAACCTGCCACGTTTTTGTTCCAAAGTGACACAACTGTACTATTCCAATATCGTTTAATCAAAGATAACGGGAGGGATCAAATTCCAAATTAAACTGTTTTAAAAAACTGGAGGACTAAATTGAATCTAAAAAAAAATAGGGGACCAAAATGAACCACACATCATAATTAGAGGACCAAAAGATGAATTAAGCCAAAAAACAATGATGTTCTTCGTATTACCCTGAATATTCTTGAAGATGCCATGGACAATGAAGACAACAATGACATGTCCTTTACTGAATTCAATAATTGGTGCAAAAGGAAGTTGAAAAGCAATTACAGGGTCATTGGTGAGTTGAAAGACCAGTTGACAAGTATGGAAGAAGACTTTGACCCTGGAGATGAGGAACCTGAGTCGTGTCCATTTGAGAAAGCTTAAGCTTTTCCTTTTGAGGAGCCTTTATTGTGTCCTTTAGATGAACCCGAACAATGTCCTTCTCCATAGAGTCCTCAAGAAATGACAATTAGTCCATTTAGTGAACCACATGCTTGTTTACTAGATGTATACATGTTTGAATTGTATCAAAGGATTATAACCCATACGCCTAACCAAACATACAATCTACAAAAATCATATAAAGTTAATTCTTTATGATGTTCCAATAGAAGTTCATAAACCATATTTACATCAACACTTTTATAATAAAAAACTTCCTACACTTATTGTCTACAACAACCTCATTCAAATAAGCTCTAGGTTCAACCACCCTCAACCCCATACCTAAGCACACATCTAATAAAGTAAATTAATCAAATTCTTTACTAAGGAGATAACCACCCCTCCTTTCAACCCACTTATTAACAAACTCATTCAAAAGGTTTATATTTATCTTTATAGACCCTTTCAAGTTGGTCATCCTTCCAAATAGTGTTATTTCAATACAAATCATTTGTTCTGATGTTAAATTGTTATTTAAAGAACCAACATATTGTGTTTGTCATCAATGTTTGAAATAAATTTGCAACCACCGATGAAACCCTGCAATTAAGCCATTATTCAATCAAAATATTTAATCTTCAAAAATACCTTCAAAACATTCTTACAATTTTGTCTGTGCTACAATCACTATCTTCATTAACATTACTCATCGTAGATAACCTGAATTAATCACATATTCTCAACATCTAGACCTCTTTATACATATGCACACCAAAAAAATTCACATATTACATCTATCACAAATGGCCATATCAACAAAAACCCTAAAACCAATAGTTAGATCTTAACTTCACCAAAAATAGTCGAAATCAGAAATCAAATGGTTAAAACCACAAAAAAAAATCTCTCATTTCCTTAAAATCAAACAAACTAGGGGTCAAAGGGGATTTCACTTTCAAAAACAATACCAATTACACAGTCATATTTCAAAGTGCTATTTCACATCAATGCTACAACGAAAACAAGGGGAATCCCAAACCCACAACTCATACTTAAAAATATACTTAACAAATGTTACATCAATGCTACACGAATGAAAAAAAATACATATAATATTATTTGTTTATTTTATATTATTTTGTCATGTGGGAGTTTCTAACTCTGTATATATTAGGAATGTCAAAATGGGCAAGGCCCGACCAGAAAAGGGTGGACCGGGTTGGAATTTTCAACCCGTCAACCCGCTGTAACCCGACCCGCCAGTTTAGCAAGCCAAAACGGGCCAGCCCGTTTTTTTTTCTTAATTTTTTTATGTTTAAAATTAAAAATAATTAAAAAATAATACTTTTTTATATTATATAAATAAATTTATAAACAAAATTTTAATAAAAAGTTAAAAAAAGTTAAAAAAAATTAAAAAAAAAAGTAAAAAAAAGGAGAGAGATGGACAAGCTCGCGGGCCAGCCCGCTCGAAGACGGGACGAGTAACAATTTTCGGCCCATTTGTTGATGGCGGGGCAGCCCGACCCGGTCCGGTTTTGGCGGGACACAGGCGGGTTGGGCCAAAACGGGTCGGATTGGCCCGTTTTGCCACCCCTACTATATATATATATATATATACTAGTGTAAACACAGGCGCTATCGCGCCTGTGTGTACGCATTTTTTGAATTATATTAAGAATTGATGATATTGTAATGTTATTAATTTAAT